>Ga0222714_10000162_pt1 | contig 77422 bp, 126 predicted proteins | sample C33_3DmetaG_FD_165048 | JGI IMG/M metagenome (GOLD analysis project Ga0222714, IMG submission 165048) | Estuarine water microbial communities from San Francisco Bay, California, United States - C33_3D | ecosystem: Environmental > Aquatic > Marine > Unclassified | place: USA: California...
AACGATACTAGTTATTACTTAGATCCTAATTCGGCTTCTAACCTTAAAACCTTAACTCTTAATAGTTCAGGTGCAGGTGATACCGTCCTTAATATTCAAGGAACAAGTGGACAGTTATTCTCAATCACTGACGATTTAACGGGTGATTTATTCGCAATATCAGACGCATCAGGTGTACCAATCTTCAAAGTAAATGCGGGTGGTTCAGTAACCATGGATAACCTAAGTTCATTCTACGTTGGTAATAATAAAGTTATCAATGGTAGTGGTAATATTGTCTTTGACGGTGTCCCAACTACAACCAACCAAGGTAGAGGTATCTACTGGACGGGTTATGATAAAGAAACCGTGGGAGACTTGTCAGATAATGCCCATATCCTACATACTGTTAACAGCGGTGGGTTATCGGGTTCTGTTATTGAGATCAAATCTCATAATGATTCTAACGATGGTGTTAACTTTGTAACCAACAGTAATGACGGTGTTAGAATTAATGGTAATATTATTGTAAACGCCGCGAACTACACATCATACCAAGTTGATACTGATAGATATGTAAATTCGGCATCATTCAATACAGGGAACGGTGTTCTTACATTAACAAGGGCGGGTTCTGACAGTGCCACTATAACTGTTGATTTGGATGGTAGATATTTGGAGTCTTTATCAGGTGCGGTTCTTACCACTTATAATTCATCCCTTAACTCTGACTCTCGTAACTCACGTGGTGTTACTCGTTTATATCGTAGAGATGATGATTCTGACTTTAGTGTACAAACTTACTGGACTGGTTCATATTGGTTTTTAAAAGGATATAATGGCGATACTTACCATGCGGGTGTACAAGTAGCATATGCTGATAGTGCGGGAACTGCCGACAATATTGATGGATGGGCGTTTAGAAACACAGGTGGTAATACTACTATTAACGCTGATACTCTTGATAGTAATGGTATAACGTACTATACTGCCGGTGTGACTAACTTCTCAGGTAACGCAACTGACGGAGCGTTATACTCTCAGAGACATGATAGTAACTGGCAGCATCAGATCGCTGGTGATTATAGATCAGGTCAAATTGCTGTTAGAGGTAAAAACGCGGGAACTTGGCAATCATGGAAGAAAGTCGCCTTAGTTAATACCACAACCTTCTCAAGTGTAACTTCCGTATCATTCACTCATGGATTAGGTACGGATAATGTTATTGTTCAAGTTTACGATAGTGGTGGAAGTTTATTCTTCCCTTCAGAATTAAGATCTGCCGGTGGTGTTGTCACTGCAACATTTGAAGTTGCTAGAAGCGGTAGGTTGGTTGTTACTGGATAAAGAAAATATGTATGTTAAGAGAAAACGTTATAGTAAGTGGTTCGCTGGATGTAAGTGGACAGTTTGTAATTCCGAGAGGATCCAGAGCTCAGAGACCCACAAGTCCTGAGTTCGGTTCTTTATATCTCGAGGAATCTGTTAGTGGTAGTTTTGTCATTACATATACAGGATCATCTAACTATGACGATGGTTGGGAACCGGTAGGAACTCAAAGTACTGATAGAACCGCATTTAAGTATAGACAAATATTAAACTACTCCTATTTGGCGGGTGGTTATAAATCGGGATCTCCGTGGAAGAATGTCCACAAAGCAACTAATGCCACAGATCAAACAGTACATATAGGTGAATTATTAGATTACCCCGCAAACTATACCTCAGGGGCTTGTAGTAAAACCAAATTATTTATATGGTCATCGAACACGGACAACGCACATAAAGGTGCGACAACAGTGTATTCCACATATACATCGGGTGTTGATATGGTTAATGAAACTGCATATGCCCACCAAACCAAATGGGACTTATTAAATGCGAGGGATGATTGCGGTACTTTGTTTAAAGAAACCGAATTCGCCTACATATTTGGTGGATCGGTTGCTGCGGTTGAAAAGTTTAACCTCACAAACGAAACAATGTATACTTCTTATTATCCAAGTGGTACCCAACCTTATACAACAACACAAACATCTATAACAAGTACGTTAGGGTGTAGTGGGTTTTCTGATGAAAATTATGGTTATGGATATGGTTCAGAGAGTGCTAATAAATGTCACTTTGCCACAGATACGTTTGAAACAAGAGGTTCTTCATGGGCATCAAGTGGACAACAAAAGGGTATTAGTTCTAAAGTTGGTAAGGGATATTGTGGTAACGAAGGAACATACCAAGGAGGTTACAATTTAAGAAGATGGGATGCATTTACTGAGACTAATCTTGGGAACGTAGCAAAACCAAGAGCAAATAGTGGTGAGGAAAATTTCGCATTGGGTCAGGACCACCAATACATGTTGGGGTGTTATGCCGATAGTTTACAAAATAATGATAGTTGGAAGTTCACATATGCCACGGATACGGGTATTGTAAATCCTGCGGGATTGGCACCTGGAGTTAATGGTGGAACATCATCGGGTCACTGTGGTTGGAGAAATTAGATACTTATAAGATATGTTATTTGAGGATTTAGAAATTAGTGGATCATTAAGAGGTCAAGGGGTAACAAAACCACCAAGGGGTTCTCGTGCGGCAAGACCATCATCGCCGGAGACGGGTTCTTTATTTTTAGAACAAAATAGTCTTAATACTGGTTGGACTGATTATGGTGGAAACTCCGCAAACTACACAGTGATAGATGCCGATAACATCATCATAAAAAATACATCAACAGGGTGGATAGGTTATTTTGTTGCCAATACCACAATGATTGCTAAACACGTTGTCCAATTTACCTATAGTACATCCTCGGGCACATCATCTTTAGTTGTGGATAATGATGGTATTGACGATAATACATTTAATACAACATTATCGGTAACAACAACCCCACAGGTTTATAGAGGGGTCGTAACAACCACAACCACAGGACAGATAAGAATGTTCTTAAGACATAACGGTGGGGGAGGTGACATAACCATTAGTAATTTTAGGTTAGTTGAGGAGATTAATGAAGGTAAAAACTACTTAACGGTCTATACTGGTTTAAGTAACAACGATAGTGGTTGGGAAAGGATCGCCAACCAAAACAAGTTTGGTAACACGGCTTATAAGTATAGACATGTTATTGCTTATTCATATTTGGCGGGTGGTTATAAATCATCCTCACCGTGGAAGAACGTACATAAGACAGTAAATGCCACCGACCAAACATCACATGTTGGGGAGTTATTGGATTATCCTGCATCATATACTTCTGGTGCTTGTAGTAGGTTTATATTCTTTATGTGGTCTGTAAACACGGACAATGCGTGGAAATCCGCGGGGGAGATTCACGGAACATATACATCTGCAGTAAACATGTGGAATGATACAAACTACGCTCACCAAGCTAAATTTGATACAACAATTGCGAGAAGTGATTTAGGTACTATGTTTAAGGAACAGACCTACGCTTACTTGTTCAGTGGTGGGTCTGCTACCGTTGAAATATTTGATTTAACAAACGAGAGTTTAATCACATCATACACATTATCAACAATAAATGGTTCTGATGGTGGGTCCGCCTTCTCAGATGAGAATTATGGTTATGGTTGGACCGCAAGTGCGGGGGTAAAACTAAATTTTGCCACTGAAACATTTACATCGTCTCCTCATTGGGGTAACCACTCACAACAAAAAGGTATTAGTTCAAAATTGGGTAAAGGTTATGCCGGTAATGAAGGATCATATTCTGGTGGATATAACCTCAGAAGATGGAGTAACAATACAGATACTAACTTAGGTAATGTGGCGAAACCTGACGGTAACTGTGGTGAAGAGAATTTCACTTTGGGTCAGGATTGGCAGTACATGTTAGGTAACTATAATGGTTTACAAAATAATAATAGTTGGAAGTTTACATACGCAACTGATACGGGGGTGTTGAATCCTTCGGGATTGTCACCTGGTGTTAATCCAGGTACCTCATCGGGTCATTGTGGTTGGAGAGATTAAAATATAGATTATGATATACGAAAACATGTCCGTTAGTGGAAAATTAAAGGTAGATAAGGTGACTGCAAGACCACCCAAAGGACCGAGATCCGCTCGACCAACAAATCCGGTCTCAGGTTCCTTATTTTTAGAGGAATCTTCGGAGTATACCAATTATTTAATGGTCTACACAGGCGTAAGTAATATTGATGATGGTTGGGAAAGAGTGGCGGCACAGGATCGAGTGGCTACTAATTTTAAATTTAGGCAAATCATCAATTACTCTTACTTGGCGGGGGGTTATAAGAGTTCATCCCCATGGAGGAGTGTACATAAGGCGACCAACTCAACAGATCAAACAACATACGTTGGGGAGTTATTGGATTATCCCGCGTCGTATACTTCGGGGGCTTGTAGTAAGTCTATATTTTTCATGTGGTCAGTGAATACGAGTGGTGGATTTATGGGTCCTGGTAGTTTGGATGGTACCACAACTTCCGCAGTTAATATGATCACTGACACAAATTATGCACATCAATCAAAATTCAATTTAGCTTATACTAGATCTGATTGTGGTACTATGTTTAAAGAAACTGAGTTCGCTTGGATCTTTGCGGGTAATAGAACAGAGATTGAGAAATTTAACCTAACTAATGAATCTTTATTCACCTCGTACGCAGCAACAACAATAGGTGGAGGTGATGGTGCATCCGCATTCTCAGATGAAAATAACGGATATGGTTGGTCTAATGGTGGAAACATTAAAATGAACTTCTCGACAGAGACAATTACATCAGGAACGGCATCTTGGGCCGCACACGGACAACAAAAGGGAATTAGTTCTAAAGTATCCAAAGGTTATGCGGGTAATGAGGGTTCATATAATGGTGGGTATAACCTAAGAAGATGGGATTTAAATACTGACACAAATGTTGGTAACATCGCAAAAATAGAGGGGAATACTGGTGAGGAAAACTTCACAATGGGACAAGACCACCAATATATGTTAGGTAACTATAATGGACTACAAAATAATAACTCGTGGAAACTATATTATACCACAGACACCGGTACTTTAAACCCCGCAGGATTAAGTCCCGCGGTTAACCCAGGTACTTCATCAGGACATTGTGGATGGAGACAATAGATTATCGGTTAATTCAACGATAATCCAAAATATCACTTTATTATGTGATATTTTTTTTTTATATTATAGTAAAATTTTCAATACATGGAAGAGACATACAATTACAATAAAGAGAGTGGATTAAAAGACGAAATGAGTAAGAAATTACTCGATATTGCTGAAGAGGTTTCTTTTGCGTTACCAAAATATAAGGCGGAAAACTTCGTGGGGGGTGCTCAAATAACACCTTACGCCAAACTAAAACAATGGTTACTTGAATTAAGGGGTAGAGAAGACATTGTTGAACACTTAGAATATACTGTTAAAAAACAAGAATTGGAAATTCAAATACAAGAAGAAAGTAAACAGTTTTTAACCGATCCTAAAAGAAAACAATTAGTTGATTTAACCATTGCCGATATGAAGATCGATCTTAGAAAGTTCGTAAGAAACTTGAAGGACGCACATATTGAGAGACAAGGTTTTATTGATTTAATTAAAGAGTTCTTAAGTAGTGATGATGCTAAATTACCTGATGGAGGATCATTAATGGATGTAATTGGTAATAAAGAATTAGAACACAAGTACGAACACGAGTATTGGACTGTACGTATGGCTAAACAGGCGATGTTAGACATGGTGGCTTATGGTAGAATTGGAACGGGTAATCTAGATTCAATATTGATGATGGGTCCCGAACAACAAAAACAAGTTTTATCACTTGCTTCTTCTTACACGGTATTTATAGATAAAAACATGAATACATTAATGTCTAACGCAACTATGAATAACTTCTCTATTGAGGATTCATTAAGAGGACAACTTAAGTTGGGTGAGGCGGATAAACCTGATACTGAAAAACTACTATAATGAAACACATAATCTTTAAACAAAGGGGTGATGTACCCGGATACATACAAGTGATAGGTCCTCACATGAATTATTACTACGCCAGAATTGATGATATCTATGATGATATGAGATTACAATTAAATGAATTGAATGCTCAAGTCATTTCTGAGGAGGTGGCGTCTGGATTTATTTTCGCCGATAACTATAAAGATTATATCAGTATCAGGACTGAGTCGTCATTAATGGCTGAGATACCTGAATTGGCCAACTCATCAGAAACAGATGAACAAAAAGTAAAATACTTTTTAACTGAAGAGGACAAATCAAAAGGTGTTGCGTTCGCAAAGGCGGTTATGATGAAATTCATTGCCGATAGATTTAGTGAAAGACACAAAAACTTAATGGTGGATGCATCTAGTTTAGAGAAGGCAACATGGGAGGAACAAAAAAGAGAGGCGTTTGGATTTATGTCTGATAACACCTACCCAACACCAATCATCGATACTCTATCAGAAGGTAGAGGTCTTGATAAATCGACACTAGTACAAAAGATTATAGATAACGTAAATGCGTATAATTTAAAATTAGCTAACCTTCTTTTAGAACAACAATTACTTGAGCAAAGAGTTAAAGATTGTGTGACTCTTGCCGATACACACAGACTTAAACATGAGAAGTTTGGTATTGCGATGAGTAAGCAACAAAAGGAGGATGAGGGAATTAACACAACTCCTCTTACGTTGAAATTGGACTTCTAAAAACTATTAAATGAATTTAGCAATAAATGGTACATGTGCTAAAGGTTGTTCATTTTGTTTCACAAAGGAAGATGCGAGATTAAAACACACTCTTGGTGAAATGTCGATCGAAAAGGTTGGCGAGTTGATCGATCACTTCCATATAAACAACAATCAAGAAGAGGTTACTATTTTAGGTGGTGAACCCACTCAACATTCAAACTTTATGGGTATTATGGATTACATAATATCTAGAGGTATAAAAGTTAATCTTGTCAGTAATCTTCTATTCGGTCAAAAGACGTTAGACTATATCGTTGAAAATATTCGACATATTCGTTGGATTCTACCTAATGGGGCAGAATTAAATGAAAAAAACAGAATTACACTTTTTAAAAAGAATTACTTATCCCTGTATTCCGCTTATGCGAATACGTGGGGTTTCGAGGATAGTCCAAGAATGTTTATTGCCATCACCATGAGTAGTGATTGGAAAGAAAGAAACATATATGATTATATAACATGGTTGTATATGGAATTAGGTGGTCGAGTAAATGCGATAAGATTGGGTTTAGATTTGACAGGTACATACCTAATCAACAATAAATTAATGGGTGAGGAGATCACTAAAATATTGAAGTTCGGTAAGTATAATAATGTTAGAATAACCTCAGACTGTCAGGTCCCTCCGTGTCTTTGGGAAGGAGGAACTAAACAAAGTGTTTTAGAAAATTCGTTAGGGTTCGCCACATTTAAGATACCGGGTCACGAAACCATTTGTGGTTTTATGCCTTTAGATATTTTTCCTGATGGTAGTTCGATCCACTGTTACCCATTACAAGACAAACTAAAAATAGATAATGTCTTGAATATTTCGGGTGAAAATAGTATATTAGGTCTTAGGGATGAATTTGATAATCTCTATAAAGAAAACCATAAAAATTACGATATCCCCCAGGACTGTATAGACTGTGTTTTTTACGAAACAGAATGTAATGGAATATGTGGGGGATGTTTAGAAGGTGAATGAAAATATTCTCTATACCCCTAAATCCAATGATGAGCGCAACCGCGTTCGAACATGTCTTTTACCCTTTTTTAGAAAAGAATAAAGATTGGATCTACGATATTTATTTTACCTGTAGGATCCCACCCTTCACACAAGACGCGATGGGGTCTGTAATCCAAGAAAACGATTGGGAATCGGTCTTTGGAAATGCTATGTATATCCAAGAATCGTTAGGTATAAGGGTGAGTGCCACATTTAATAACTTTAATGTCTCACCAAAATACGATAACTACAAACTTTTTATTGAGAACTTAAAACCGTTATACGAAAAAGGGTTAAGGTCGATGACTATACCACATGGTCATTGGGTTGCTATGGGTTTAAAGGAACACTTCCCCGAAATGGAAATCAAAAACACCATTTTAAGAAAGGTATCAACCGCACAGGACTTTTGGTACAATGCCGAACAAGGGTTCGACTACATTAACGTTGATCGGATTCTGATGAGGGATGTAGAGGAACTTAAGAATATCAGAAGAGCGCAACTAATGTTCCAACAAAAACATGGTAGATATGTGAAGATAGCACTTCTAACTAACGAAGGATGTTTAGGTAGATGTCCTGTAATGGATGAACACTATTCATATAATAACCTAAGACAACCAAACGAACTCCCATACTTTCATCATGAAATATCAAAAGTGACCTGTGAATATAAATGGGAAAAAGAGATTGGGGCATTCTTCTTTAAGACTGCGACCATACCACCATTCAAAGAAGAGTTTGATGAATTTTTAAATCACGTAGATATATTCAAAATGCATGGTAGGGACAGTTTCGATAGATTAAATGAAACTATGGAAATTGTGGAATCATATGTGAAAGGTTCTGATGTTTTGGCGGATAGTTCTAAACTTTATTTAGATGGTATTCCACATGAAGAACTTAGGGGTTGGAGGAATAAGATTAAGAAGTGTAAGTTCCAATGTTGGGATTGTAATTACTGTGACATCGTGGCGGACCATAAAAAGAAAAAGATTTATGGATCTAATTGAACATATTGATAAGTCTTTAGAATGGGGTGGTTTAGAAGTATCTAAACTAACTCAAGACATATTAGATATCCACGGGATTACATCTAATAAAGTAAGATGTTTTCTAAATAACATATGTTCTATTGGTGGGACTTATTTGGAGGTTGGTGTCTTCAGGGGTGCCACGTTCTGTTCTGCAATTTATGGTAATAACGTCCACGGAATTGGTTTGGATAACTTCGCTTCCCCAAATCTCATGCCTATGGGTGTCAGTCAAAAACTGGCAACCTATTTAAGACAGAGACTTGATATACCACCACAAGAAGATTTCATCAACAACGTTAAACGGTTCGGAAGTCCCGAACACTTAGATGTGTATAAAACGGACTACACCACATTCGATTATTCCCAACTACCCAAACTTGATATTATTTTCTATGATGGAGACACTCGTTTCCACGATCAATACACAGTCCTCAAAAAATTAATTCCCCAATTCTCAAAACAAACCATTTTAATTATGGATGATTGGAATTGGAATAGTGGTGCGATTGATAGAATTATAGAGGAGGAACAACTTATTGTTACTCACAGACGAGAAGTATTCACAAACGGTGAGGATATTGACTCATATTGGAATGGGTTGGGTATTTTCCTTATCGAGTCTTGATAAAACCCCTTTTTTTCTTTATATTTTAGATGTGTCATTTGACACATAAATTTTCATTAAACAAATAATATGAAGAATGAAAAAAGACCATTGTTATGGTTGGTCAACTCGTTGGATACGATCATGAAGTTCGTTAACAACAAAACAATGTTAGTTTTATTATTGGTGGTTCTGTTTAGTTCAAACTCATTTGGACAATATACAGGACGAGCCCTAAACAATGGGGAAGAACCCACAGATTCAATTAGAAGTCTAAAAGAGGTCGTAGTAACGGCAAGAAAATATTCTCAGTTTGAATTAGTGGGGGAAAATCAACAACCCGCGTGGACACTAGTCAGAAAATTTCCATCTACGAGAACTTATATTATGGTGCCAAAGGGTACTGTAATGTATGAGAAATGGTTTGACGCAAGAACCAAAAGAAATGATGGTGGAACTGAACTAAGAATGAGGGATGAATTCGCCTTTGGTCTGGCTAAGAGATTAGAATTAGATTTATACCTCCATACAGTATACAAATACTCGGGTGAGAACTCAACCTACGGTTTTAGAGGTTTTTCATGGGAAGTTAGATACGCACTTGCCGATTGGGGAAAGTTATGGGGTAATCCAACACTATATTTCGAACACAAATTACTTGATGGTAAGAGAATGGGTATAGAACCTAAATTACTATTAGGTGATCGTATCGGTAAGAATGGTATATGGGGGGTTAACCTAATCTATGAAGGTTATGTGGCAAAAGACCGAATCAATCAAGAAAGGGAGTACGCCTATACCGCCTCTTATGGTAAGATCCTCAATGATGATTTAACTATTGGTGTGTCTAATATGTACAGACATAATGATGTGGATGGGTCTAATGAATGGTATTTAGGTCCCGCCCTCCAATATAGATTCAACGGAAATGCATATGTTAACTTGGAGGTACTACCAGGACTAAACCAAGACGCTAAACTGTTTAGAAACACAATTATATTCGGATGGAGATTCTAATAAAAGGACAACACTTTTTACTATACCTAACCTTTATAATGTTTGTGACGGGTATCCTTAAAGATAAAGGGTACCTATCTGACATTTTTAGATGGTTAGCACAAAATGTGAAGTCAAAGAAGATGGTTGTCTTCTTAGTCTCCCTCTTCGGTGGAGTGTTACCAATACCCGGTAGAGTGGCACTATCGGCAAGTATGTTAAACAGTATCGCACCTGTAGATAACAAGAAGAGAAAGAAGTTTGGTATCATTGATTACCTCGCAACTCACCACTACTATCTGTGGTCACCTTTAGAGAAGACGGTGATTATACCGATGGCGGTTATCGGATTCACCTATAAAGAATTCATGGGTTACGTGTGGCCGCTATTATTAATTAGTGCGATTTATATTCTTTATTACATAATTACACTAAAGGATGATGAGATCGATATTGAAATAAGGGATGGTGAAATAAATTGGAAAAACTTTTCATTGGTTATTCTACCATTTATTGGAACTATCCTAATCTCATGTTTTACCGATTTTTACTTTGAGTCGTTTACCCTTTTTACGTTCTACCTAATAACTTATTCTAAGTCGTGGAAAAGTTTGTACGGGTATGTAAATGGAGAGTTATTAGTAATTGTTGCGGGAGTAATCATATTAGGTAATATCGCCAACACGTACTATGACGACATTGAGAATTTGATAAGAAACTACTCAGAACCAGAACACATTGTCATTGTATCGGTTTTAGGGTTTCTTGCATCCTTTTTAATGGGGTCGTCGGCAAAATATGCGAGTATTGTTAGTCTATTAACAGTTGTATTCGGTGTTGAATATTTTGTCCTGTTTTTTACTTTAGAATATTCGGGATATTTAATATCACCATCTCATAAATGTCTACCGATAGGACAAAAATACTTTCACACAGGATTTCTTACCTATCTAAAGGCATTGGTGATTTGGATAGGATTAATGATAACATATTCACTTTTAACAGTGATTTAGGCTTGACAATTAAATAAATAATAATTATATTTTTAAAAAAGACAAAGAATGACAACAAAATTGACCATCGATGAAATTTTACAATTAGATGCTGAGATTAATGGGTTCACAACCCCTCAGGGTCAGGTTGTGTATGAGGGTTTTAACAAACAACCTCTATCAATCCTCCTCAAGTACGAACTTTCTGAGTTCTCTAAGAGATTAAAAGAAGAAAGAGAAACTGTTGAGGGTTTGAGAAATGAATTAATTACAAAATACGGGGAAGCTCAAGAAGACGGATCAATTCAAATCAGTCCTACAATTGAGGAGAAGAAAGGTAAGAAAAGTGAAGCCGTTAAAAATCCTAAGTATGTTGAATTCATTGAGGAGTATGGTAAACTTCTAAATAAAGAAATTGAGTTGGATCATCCCGAAATCAGTAAAGATGATTTAAAAGATGCGGGTAAAACAAAAGATCAATACAATATCCTGTTTAGATTGGTGACCAAGGGTTAAACCTTATTACGAATCTCAATTAACAAATTTCCGATTTGATATTCTCCTACGTCATAGTGGGGAATTGATAATCGGATTTTGTTTATTGTATATATGTCTTCATCAGTCATTGGAGATGTTTCATAAATCATAACATCAACCACGTCAGTCAAGATAAACTTTGATCTTAAATCGTAATTAGTATTTACCTGTTCGTTGTTAATATACTCTTCAGGTATTCTCCCTAAATCTATTTTATTAAAGTAAGGTTCTACATTGTAGAGTTTACTATCACTCCTGGTAGTCAACCCCATGTTAAAAGTTTTGTAAGAGAATATCTCGTCCTCCCAATACTTCATCTCATTAAATACCGGAATCGGTATCCCCCATTTTCTTATGAAGTTTCTTATGTTTTTATGTTCGGATAATCTACTTGCTTCGGGATTAGATCGACTAGTTTTAGAAACGAAGTGGTAGACCACCGCACATTCAGTGGTCTTTAGTTTATACCCTTTTAGTTTGGCTCTTATTAAAAAGTCATCATCTTCACAGAAATAGGGTGAGAAACTAAACCCATCAAACAAACCAATATCAATAAAAGTATTTTTATATCCCGATAAAAAGAAAGAACCCCCATTCACCAATGTTTTATTTGATTTGACTTTTTCCACATATTGATTGAACAAACCATAATTAAAGTCAAAGAAGTTATTACCAAAGTCCTGTATCACTTTACCCGCCCTTTTATGTCCTTTAAAAATCGGAGGTTCAATAGTTGTGTAAGTGATTAAACTTTTCTCATCTATTAAGTCTGATAGATTCTCTAAGAAATTCTCACCAATAACCATATCGTTATGAATTAACACTAACTTATCAGTATCAACCAAATTGATTGCAGAATTATAGTTATCTGAAAATGTCAATCTATCATCGTCATGTATATAGGAGAGGTAATCATCTGATAAAGACTCCAACCACTCTAAGGTACCATCGTTAGAACCTCCACTACTTATGACCATTGGGGCTTCGGGATATATTTCCCTAACCCTTTTATAACAATCTTTCGTATAACCTAAATTATTGTATACTGATAAAACTATTGATATATCCATTAATTGTGTACGTATAATATTTTTTTAATTTTTATTCTTGGATACTTTGGGTTTTGTTCCAAGAAATCCTCAACAAATTTACCATCAGACGTGGCTTTCTTAGGGTCTAATCTCAAGTCACCAATTAATCGTGACTTCACCATAAAATTCCCAATATCTATCTTACTTATTACTGGTTTAGAATCAATATAGATATAATCTTCAGATAACCAATTATGGACTAAATCACAATAAACAAATCCTACTTTGGGGTTTAATTCCACGGCTTTTATAAAATTATCAACAAATACAGGGACATAATAATTGTCGTCACCACTCATAACGACCCAATCCTCTTTTAGATTGTCTAAACCGTAATTACGGGCGGTGTGACCCCAATCATTATGAGGTCCCTCTAATACAGATACTCTGAGGTTTTCATATTGTTTGAAAATATCAATGATTTCCCAAAAACCCTCATACTCAGCATCCGCCACAACATGTACGGTAAAGTTAGGATTGTTCTGACAAAACAGAGAACTTAAACAAGTCCTTAATTCCTTCGGTCTGTTATAGGTCGGGATAATAAATTCAATCTTCATATTAAAATCTATAAATTACAAGTACATCGTCCGAACGATTCTTTATTTTTCTATTATCTATGATCTCACAATTTGAATGCATCGAATTAAAATTATCAATAGATGTGTCAATGGATTCGATATCCTCGATGATATATAAACCATTGGGATTCATCCTTTTTTTAAAAATATTAAAACTATTAATTTGGTGTTTTAGTTTGTGACTACCGTCGTCAATAATAACGTCAAATTTTAGATTGGTGGGAAAACAGTCCAATATGTTGGGTTGAGTGGCGTCACCAATAAAAATAGTAAAACCCCCATCCTCTTTTAGACCTTTCATGAAATTACGATCACTTATGTCAATCCCATATATTTGAGAGTCAGTGAAGTATTCAGACCACATCTTTAAAGATAGACCCGTATGTACCCCTATCTCTAATACTGATGAACCACCCCTATAATCCTCTAATAATTTTGAGTACTCGTTTATATATGTGTGGGCAGTCCCCTTGTCTCCATGACCGTCGGGAAATTGGTAGTTGTCGTATATCTCATTTAATGTTTTCATTTTTTCCAAAAACTATATATCCCTTTATCTAATTCATATGACGGCCACACAAACCTATCTCTCATGGGTTGTTCTTTCGCCCATTCCCACATAGTTGTTAGACCTTCCCTCATTTGAGTTCTATATTCAAATCCTAAAAGGTCAATTGATTTTTGGTAGGTGGGAATAGAATGTTTAACCTCGTGTCTCCCTTCTAAATAAATTACATCACCCTCACCTATAACATCTCTCAGAATATCCGCAGCACTATTGATTGAAACTTCTTCGATACCACCTAAATTGATGATCTCTTTCGATGATTCTTCCCTTACCGCAGAATTCCATAATGGTTCTAATGAATCATCAATAAATGAGAATGCTCGAGTTTGATCACCATCACCGAAGATCGTCATTGGTTGACCATTTAGGTGTTGGTACATCCAAATTCCTAAAACATTACGGTACTTATCCCAAATATTTTGTTTGATACCGTATACGTTATGGGGTCTAATTATACACCAATCCAAACCATGTTGTTCTCCCGCAATTTTAATATCCATTTCACAGGCATACTTAGCAACACCATAAGGATCTATTGGATTGGGAATCTGACTCTCGTTAAACACCCCCCCATCACCATGTCCGTAAACGGCCAAAGTTGATGTGAACACTAGTCTCTTAACGTCATGTTTTATACATTCGTTAACAATCCTTGCGGTTGCCTTTAAATTATTATCATAGTTATAGGATCTGATAAATGGGGATAGTCCCTCGGCGGCGTAGGCTGCGAAATGAAAAACATACTCAGGTTTGTGGTGTTGGAAGCAATTCTCGATGGGGTGGTTCACTAAGTCCATCTGCCAAAAGTTCACCTTATCATTCACATTTTCCCTATATCCACCACTCAGGTCATCGATACCGATAACTTTATACTCTGGTTTATTCTCTATAATCCAATCAGCTAATCTACTTCCTAATAGACCTGCAACACCAGTTATTAATATGGTTTTACTCATTAGTATTCATGAGGTTTTTATATAAATTATTTTGTCTTTCCTGACGATCAATATCTTTAGGGTGATAAAGACAGAATATCTCCTGATCGGGTAATCCCGCATAGGTGTTATAATTAGAAAGTCTCTCATGGACTTTACCCACCCACCTAATCTTATTGTTCTTTTTCCAAATCCTACTTTGATAGTCAGGGAAATTTACCCACCCCTTTGAATTAAGAACCCAATTCCACTTTTCAATATGTTCTTCAGTTATACCTTCTACAGTATTAATTCTCGGAACTAAATAGACTTCGGTTTTGGGATTTGTCTGTAGTATACCGGGTAAATTAAGGATTAGACTTTTATGTGGCATCTCATCAGCATCTATTTGAAATATATAATCACCGAGACACTGTTCAGTCAAAAAGTTCTTCCACTCGGAGAAATCACCACTAAAATCTTTTTTAATTATATTGACATTAGTGGGTGTTTTATTTAAAAAGTTAATTACGTCTAAACTACCGTTCTTCTGATCAAATAAAACCACAATTTCATCATTAGGTCTTTTATTCTCTAAAAGAAATTGTATGAGACGTTGGATTTCAACAAACTCATTACATACTGTAATCGCGTAACTTATTTTCATTTTACTTTTCTATTTTAGTTAGTTCCGGTAAGACTAGATTAGTTTTAGTCGGTTTCGCAACTATTAATGGTTCTAAAATTTTTTTAAACTTAGATGTGGTAGACTCTAAGGAAAAATTTTTCTTATTCGTTTTTCTTAGTTCCTCTGATTTGCCCCTAAAATCATCATATTTTTCGTATACGATCTTAAGGACTTCTACTGCCTCAGAATAGTTGGCGGTAAACCATTTAGATTCTTTTAGGATAAAATCGTCACTAGCACTTTCATGTACATTTGTTAATTTACCACCTACCATAATGGCCTTGTCCATTGGTAGAAAGTCTTTATGACCCGACCAATTAGAGGCAATTACGGGTTTCCCCGTCATGGTAAACTCTAAAAGAGGTCTACCAAATCCCTCACCCTTTGTTAGGGTGATCATTGATTTTATTTTAGGGTGATTGTAGAAAGAATTCATCTCTTCGTCTGTTAATTGACCAAACATCAAATAAACCGACGGAGGTGTAGGGTATTGGTTAGTAACCCTTTGTATCTTCTTCCTGAGTTCTTCTCTTTGTTTTACTGAGAATGTAGCACTGGATGTTTTTAAAATTAGTGCGGGTCTATCATCACCCTCTTTAAATGACTCACAAAAACATTTAATCAACATAGAAACATCTTTTCTATCCTGACCTATATCACCTCTCAACCAATGACCCACAAATAGATACGCGAAATCTTCTTTGATGTCCAATTTAAATTTAGAATCCTCTTTATTATAAATCGATACATCAACACCCTCATGAAGTATTTCAATGGGTACCTCTATTTTATGTTGTTTGACTAGCTTACCCGTGACCTTATCGGTTTCATTGTAAACTGTCTGTAAGAGGACATCTCTAGAGAAAACCGAGGTAGTAATCACCTTATCCATCCTATTTATACCGTCAACCCACGATTTAGGTGCTGCGGTTGTTTCAATACCCGCGGTGATTCCAATATTATACTTACCCATTCTTTTAAATTCGTTAGGTACGGTAACTTGTATGTAGATATCAGGTGTTTCTCTTAAGGTGGTGACAATATTAGATTCTATCCATGAATGGAATAAATTGTTTTTAGGATCCAATGCCGACATGGGGGTGTTTCCCCAATTAGAACTATCGATTTTTATATCGAATAGATCCATGTCATATAAAGATTTTAGTAGGTCTCTAGAATGAGATCCATAACCACTTAATGTTTTAACGGGTCCTCTAAATAAAATTGATGGCTTACTCATGATATTTTATATAATTCGTATGGTTTTTTCTTCTTATATGTCTTTAGAGTACGATTAATACCTTCTTTAAGACTTTCACACATAACTTTGCTCGAGAAGTGATCGATCATGTACTCCCTACCAATTAATCCTCTTCTTTTTCTTTCTTCACGACCCAATTCATACATCTCTTTAATTGCGTCAACCACGTCATAATGGTTGATCCTATCATCAAAGATGTAAGGGGTGTTAGGTGAACCGTTCAACGTTATAGATGATGGCCAAATAGGACTAACCCATTCACCCCATTTTAAATTTTTAGGTAAATCTCTATTGTTGTGTAATGAACCTAATTTAATGTAGTCGTCTGCGCTTAGGTATGAACCTTTAACCTTAAACCCACATTGATCCTGTAGTCCTCCCGTTACGTTTACAATAATTGGTGTACCCGCCATTAGAGACTCGGCAGTGGTTAACCCAAAACCCTCATTATTAGCGATGTTGATTGTACAATCAACCATGTTATAGATTCTATTGAGTTTATTCTGATCAAACTTGTCGTTCGTAAACTTTACATCATAATCAGGACAAAGCTCATTCACCACCGCAACCAAATCAGTGCCGTTACTATCCAAAGAGGCTGTATGCATTACCAAAAGACACTTAGATGATTTCTCTTTAGGTAATGTGTCACAGAACATTTTATAACTATAGATAACGTCTGAAGGTTGTTTTCTCTTAATGTTTCGATTATTAAAGAATAGAATGAAATCGTATTCTTTATCCCCATGTATAAATTTCTTCATCTCCTCATCCGTTTCGGTAATAGGTTTGAAAGACTCGGGGTTAATCCCATGAGGGACATAAGATATTTGCCAATCTTTGAGGGGTTGGTGGGTTAACTCTCTTTTACTTTTACCAACCCTATGTACAATTCCATACGTTTGTTTCGATATACAACCTAACCAGTCACATGACTCATAATAATCTCTATTGTAATGTGGGTCAGGTAAATCATCCCAAATGTGATAGAATAGAATAGGTACCTGTTGTCTTATCTCATGTTCATTATCGTACAACCACTGCCAGTAATGTGGATCAGTAAAATGTAATATTGCATCAGGTTTTTCCTCGGCTATTAATTCTCTTAATCTGAATATATCCCCATAACCGTTATGTGGGTAGATCTTCACGTTGGCGTCTGAAACACCAGTCCTCTCCCTAACATCATTATTAAGATCGACAATCTTTCCGTACTCGGGGTGTTTGATGGCAGCACCTAACTGAACCCAATCATAGGTGTCGACAGTACCAACCACTAATTCTTTGGACATGGTCGCGACTCCTGAGGTCATCCTTAAGTCATCGGACAACAATAGAATTTTCTTTTTAGGCATATATCAAAATCTTGATCCACTCACCGCTAAAACGTCGTGATTATCAATCAATTTCTTGAAATCCTCATTCGTGTTGTAAAGATCTAAGGATCTGTTAACCAATTTTTGGAAATTAACACCTTCGGTTTCTATGGTGTTGATTCTGAATTGTTTGTAAGTGTCTTCAATAACATTTACAGTTGTTAGTTTAGTGTTTGCCTTACTCATATTAGTATATATTTTTATATATATCACCTAAGTCCAAAAAAAGCCACAGTTGTGGCTCCTTTTAGTTAATTCGTTATTTTCGAATTACGAATTTTTTACTTCCTCCACTTTGACAGTCACAGGTGATTGTGTGTTTTGTTGTTCAGTAACTGTTTGTTGCTGAGTTGTTGTCGTGGTTTGAGTCGTTTGACTGCTCTTTTTACATCCGCATCCCATAGTTGTAGCTTTTAATTATAATTATTTGGTTTTTAAAAAAACTTTCGTTATGTTTGTTAAAGTATAATCAAATTATTTTAAAAAATAAAGTGTTATGTCAGAAAAAGTCTATGTTCGAAAGTGCGAAAGGTACACTATTTGGGAATCGTCCACCCCTTTAGAGGTTGATGTAGAAAAATTAAAGAGGTGTGATCCACCATATGAGGGTGAGAGTCATGAAGACCTTCTTAATTACTTATCGGAAAATGTTTTTAATAATTACGATTGGGCGGACAATGAAACTAACAAAGAAGTATATGGTGAAGACGAAGCATACGACTTAACTATGGATGATTCCCCTGAAATGGATGTTTATTCAGATAGTCGAGAAAAATCTGCCGACGATTGGATTGAGATTGGTGTACCTAATGAAGAGTATAGAAAAACGGGGAGGTTTGAAACCTTTGCGGATAACATGCCACGTAATGATTGGTAATGCCGATTAAAATTCGGTGCCGATTAAAATTGAGTTAAGACCCTCCACGAAAGTGGGGGGTTGTTTTTTATTTTTAATTTCTTTATCTTTTTACAAAAGGACCAATTATGTCAATGGATAAAGATTTTAAAATGGTTAAGAGTGTATACACTTCCAACCAAGAGGCGATTCAAAATATAATGCACCTATACGGTATTGAACAGTTCGATTTGGACTGTACATACTCTAAAGGTAACTTTTGGAAGGGATTACCCGACCCAAAACACAAAACAGATTTATACCCACACTACGAAAATGTAACTCAAGCCGATTCTGAAGACTTACCATTTGAGGATAAGTCAATGTCAGCAATTATGTATGATCCACCATTTGTCATTGTCGGTAGTGGTAAAGGTCACAAGAAAAATGGACCAAATAGTTCCATCATTGCTAAAAGATTTGAGGGTTACGGAACTTATGAAGATCTGAAGATCAACTACTATAACACCCTCAAAGAATTATTTAGATTAACTAAAGATGGTGGATTTGTGGTTATGAAATGTCAAGATACGGTCTCTGGTGGAAAACAACACTTTAGTCATGTCATGGTAATGAATATGGCTTATCAGATTGGGTTTTACCCAAGAGACATGTTTGTACTAACCTCCAATGTCAGAGTTAATGCCTTTAATGGTACAAAATGGACGAAACAATATCACGCACGTAAGTACCATTCATATTTTTGGGTGTTTGAGAAAATCAAACCTAAAGTAACGTATGATTTTATACCACAGGGTTTTGTGGAGTACCTAAATAAAGATTGATTCGATCCCCAACCTTAAAATTTTGACAAGTCCCCGCAGGAAACTCAACAACATGATCACCTATACCTGTATATCTTTCGGGGCAGTCCATATCACAGGGTTGACAACTATGGTGAATCCTACTGATGATATTCTTATTGACAAAAACAATATCTAATGGGATTAGACAATTTTTCATCCAAAATCTATGATGACCCTGTCCCATATTAAAAACGACACACCCATCCAATGAGTCCCTACCCATCATTCCTCGTTTTATATCTTCAGGTGAGGTTAGGTATTCCGCGTCAAAGACTTTATCCTTAATCATTACTGCCATAACTATAATTATTTGACTTTGAGAATTAATTTGTGTATGTTTTATATATGTCTCTAATTTTTCGAAATGAATGAGTGGATCGTTGATATTGATAAAGTAAATTATTTGGAAACTTATCCGGATGTTAGGGTGGTCAATCACCCTAACTACGCTGATTTAAGGAGAGAGATTATGTGCTTTAATACCGATATTAAATGGGACGGTATGTGGACTTATGAGGACGCCATAGAAAGAATAGGTAAGGGTTGGATCTTCGTATGCCTGTTTATAGATCATCAAATAAAGGGGTGGTTATGGTACAATCCTAAATCGAATCTCTTTCAGAACATATACGTTAATAAAGAATATAGAAAAATGGGGTATGCCCAACAACTCTTTAAAAGAATGTGTAAAGAATGTCAGTCGAGGGGAATCAAAGAAGTTAGGGCATACGTCGACGAATGGAACGTTGACAGTAGTAATATCTTAAAAACAAATAACTCAAGATTAAATAATAATTGATATGTACATAGAAAAGTATGTTCACAATAATGTTTGGCATTTATTACCAACAGTATTAATAACAACAGATGGTCCTGTTTATTACAGTATCGATTTTGTTTGGTTAAAATGGGGGGTTAGTTGGGTTATTAAAGATAAAATGAGGAGATATGAATAACCTAGATAAGCAATACCAAGACCTCTTGGTGGATATTATCACCGAGGGTAAGGAAAAAAAGGACAGGACCGGCACTGGTACTGTCTCACTTTTTGGTAGACAGATCAGACACGATATGAGTGAAGGGTTTCCTCTACTAACCACCAAAAAGATGGCAATCAAAACAATGATGACCGAATTGAGGTGGTTTTTAAAAGGAGACACCAACATTAAGTACTTGGTGGAGAATGGGTGTAACATTTGGAATGGTGATGCATTCAAAAACTATATTAGTAAAACAAATGAGTATAAGGGTAAGTGGCCCGATACGATGGAGGAATATCTCGAACGCATCAAAACAGATGACGAGTTCGCCAAAAGGTGGGGTGAGTTAGGTCCAATCTATGGTAAACAATGGAGACAATTTCAGGGTAAAGACTTTATAGATAATGACCAGATCAAAAATTTAATAACTGACCTCATCACCAACCCCGATTCGAGAAGACTAATGGTGTCAGCATGGAATGTCTCTGAATTACATAACATGGTTTTACCACCCTGTCATTATGGGTTCCAAGTCTATACAAGAGAATTAAATCTTGATGAGAGGATTGATTATTATAATGGTAATTCTGACCCACTTAACCGATCGTCAGATTATTTCCACGAACACATGGACATCTATGGTGTACCACGTAGATCAATCTCATTGATGTGGAACCAAAGAAGTGTTGATACCTTCTTAGGTTTGCCCTTCAACATTGCATCTTATGCAACATTACTCATTTTGATCGGCAAAGAGGTGAACATGGTCCCCGAACATTTAATAGGTAATTTAGGTGACACTCACCTGTATTCCAATCACATCGAACAGGCGAAGGAACAAATATCAAGAGAACCAATGTCACATCTACCTAAACTGAAAGTGAGTAATGTGGATATCCTGAATGGTGAATTTGATTATGAGGTTTTACATTACCACTCACACCCAAGTATAAAAGCACCTTTAAGTAATTAGAAATGAAATATTTTGTGGAGATATTAAAACAGTTTACGCAACCACAGAGATTAATAGTTTTAATCTTACTGTTGGTTACTGTTATTATGGTACAATACTTCAGAACAGATGATTGTTCTTCCTTAGTTCGTCAAAATAGATTAATGCAGGAAGACTTCGTAGTGATAAGTCAATTATTGAGGGAGGAAATGATGAAGGTTTCAACCCCACCGCCAATGACCGATTCAACAACGGTATCTATTGATACTATTCGTATTGTTGAACCCCAACACAGTATTAACGATCAGATATTGGAAATCGTAAATAAACATACCGTAGTTTTAGAATAAATGGACTATAATCAAAAATTAGAGGAACTAAGAAACACGATTGATGCAATCGATCATGATATCTACACATCAATATTGAAGAGATTCGATGCGATCGTAAAAATCGCAGAACTTAAAAGAGAAAGTGGCATCATGGAGATGTCACAGCAAAGGAGAGATGAGATTATAATGAAAGTTAAAGAATGGGCCATAAAAGACGGCATACCAACATATCTTGTATTAGGTATTTTTAACCAACTCATCGACGCGTCTGTTTTAGAACAAACATTGATTATCCATGAAAAAAAGTACGATTGATTTACATGGGATAGCTCGGGAAGATGCCTTTATGTTAATAGAGGACGAATTACTATTAATGTCCTCTAGAGGTCCATTTACTCTAGATGTCATTACAGGTAACAGTGAGGGAATGAAAAGAGGTGTTATTGATGTATGTGAAAGATATGGGTTTGATTATTATACCTCCGCATACAACATGGGAGTCATAACAATTATGTACCAACCAATCTGATCACTTACCCTGACCTCTGTACTTCTTTTCGTAGTGTTTTCCGTTCTTGTGAACTGATCTCTTAGTCTTCGCGTGAACACCAGGTCTCTTTTTTCTGGTTTTACGTCTGAACGTTGAGCTCGAATTTACCTTTGCCTTTGCCATGTTGATAAAAATATACGTATAAATATGTCCATATAATATTAGTTTCTATTATATTTGGGAAATAAATAATACGTCATGAAAGAAACTATATTTTCACAAAGAGTCAATTACGCAATAATAGAGAAGTACAAGAATTACTCTCATCTTTCACAAAAACCAAAAGACATGTCTATCGACATTGTTGGTAGAGTGTTTGAGACTAACCACCAACCATCGTTTGTCGATATTGTTAATTTACCACCACCCGAGGTTCGAGGTAAAAAACTAAAACAACTGTTTCATTTTATATCACCAAAAAAAGATGGGGAAAGACTCAGAGTTTGTAGAGCACCCATGGGTGGGATGTTTTTAACCCAAGATTCACAGAAGATAGGTAAAGCGTTGTCGGACCCATTCTCAAACATTAATATTTTTACGAGAGAGAATATAATTACTCGGGAAGGTAATGTTGTTAAATTAGTGATGGATGTGTACACAAAACACAAAGATTTTAATCACAAATTTGCGAGGAAAAGGATAAATAAGGTAACCATAAAGTTTGATTTTGATAAGGGGAACACCCTGATAATGAAACAAAGAGGTAACCATAAAGAATTTAGAACCAACTCTTTATGGTTTTTTGACGAAATTGATTTTGAGTACTTTAAAAATCTATTCCCTAAGAGTGCTAACTCTCGCAACCAAACGCTATCTAAGAAACATAAGGATATAGAAGTTCTTATGAATATGGGTATCTTGATATTAACCTTAAAGGCGGTTTGTGATCAATACATTAAGTTCGATGAACCCACCTCGAAATTGAACTTCTTTACAAAATTGAATGATCACCGTGAAAGGTTCACTCTGAAACAAATATCCCTTCTTAATTTGGTTAAGGGTAAAGGAATAAAAGTGAACAACAATTACGAAGATATTTTAATAAACCTATACCCCACACAAAAGTATCTTAAACGAAACGGTTACAAACTAATACAATCCTGTTTGGATAGAATGGGTATAAAACATTCACCCTGTATTAAAATTGCCCATAATAATTTCACCCATACATGGTTAATCCTAAAAATTAAAACCATTGTAGGTAACGACTACTACAGGTATATCTCAAACGTAAAGTGGTCACACGTAACTTTAGATTATGATATTCTCGTAAACGGTAGAATGAGATACCAAGTGTACGGTGAAATTGATGAAAACCAACCACTAAAAAGTAAAAGGGAAAAAACAAACTTCATTAAAATTTTGAACGAGGTTATTACCAGTGATGTAATGACTAACGATAGTCTAACTCAATTTATTGGGGATATCATTGACCACATTAGAATAATGGATAAAATTTCTGATATAAATCCATATATCTCTTTAAATGCGTGTACATACCAAACCTTTATGGAAGAGCATAGGGTTTACTCTAAGATAGAACGTAGAATGGACAGAGACTCAACAATTCTAATTGAGTATGATGAAAATTTTATAGACATAATGAATGAACCATTTGATATGGATGGTTACACCTTTAAACCCGTAGTATTGGTCAATGAGGATCAGTACATTGATGAGGGTGAAGAAATGAACCACTGTGTTGCGGGATACATCACAAACAGGAACTCAATAGTTGTTAGTTTATGTGAAACCACAACAAAGGAAAGATCAACCTTAGAGTATGATACCTTAACAGGTGCATTAAAACAGGAAAGATCAAAGTACAATAAAAAACCTGTAGACTATCTTTTAAGAGCCACTAGAATTATGACTGAAAGGATTAACTCCATTCAAAGTTCTATGAGAAATGGTGAACGAAAACGTATGGATAGGAATGGAAATTATATCGATTATATACAAGAAAAAAAATGGGGTGATTTCCGCGGTGTACAGAGATTTCCCATAGACTTTTAGACTACACATTCCAAAAAATTAAGTTTATATTTTATTGGATGGACTAATTACTCCGTCTAATATTATGGACTTAATATTCAATCACACACAAAAAAGAAAGACGGATAAAGGAAAGTGTAATGAGCTATATGAATTAAATATATTTCATAACAACGATCTACTCTTAATAGAGATAGATTACTTGTACACGTTTAACAGACCAAAGGACAATAACGACCAAGAAGAGTACACCTTAAGTCGAGAAGTTAAAAACGAATATACTGTAACAATAGACTTAAGTAATTCAAATGTGTGGACCTACAGTCATATAACCACTAAAGGGTTCTTTGGTGAGAGACACGGAGGTAGGTCACACAAAAAAAGAAACGATTTTAAAACTCTATCCGAAATTACAACCGACGCACTCTTTAATGGATGTAAAAAATCAAATGAGTGGGGTAAAAGGTTTGGGACCAAAATCAACGAAGCATTTTATATTGTAAAAAACATCCTACAACCACATATTAATAATGAATACCTTAAAAGTAAGGAGTATTATAAGGTTGAGGTAGATCCACTCTTCGACCTAATTGTGGATTACCACTTAGATAAAAAACGAATTAAAGGACATAACTTAGTTTATATAGATATCCAACAGGACTATCCTAAAGAAAAGTTCCTGAAGTTAAACGACCGAAAGTTTGTCCCCGCGATTTTAGATGGGTATGGGATAAAAACTAAACAGTACGTCAGTTTACTAAACAACAATGAAGAGGGACTCCCTATTATTATTAAAACACTAAATTATTTTTGTAAACTCTTCGGTGACAATTACATAGACTTTATGAATAAGATCAATTGGGAGTTACATGCATACACAACACCCCCCACATCAAAAACCCATACACTCAAAAATGAGACAGAAAAGAGGAATATGGTTAAACTAATCAGTAATTGGGAGAGTCACAGTCTTAGGGGAACCAACATCTCAAATGATGGTAGTTTAGTTAAGTGTATACATAATACACTTGAGCTTAGAGATAAAATAGAGAAAAAGGGGATTGAATTAAAATTCACCGCCAAGAGCGATGATGAATTAGATACCCTTTACGAAGAGTGGATGGGGTTAAAAAAGTATATTACCAGAGGATATAGACTTAGATATGCCTTCCCCAAAGAGTTTGTTAATACCATAGAAAGGGAAATAAGAATTGGAGATGTGATATACCAACCCATATTATTAAAGAGAGAGGAAGACTTTAAAATAGAGGGACATATTATGAAAAATTGTATGGGAAATCAATTTTCCCACGGAGCAATATCTATTTATATATCACTAAGAAAAGGTAAGAGATGGGTTGATGTACAGTATAGGAATGGGGAAAAACATATGTGTTACGGTAAAGCAAATTCACCCATACCTAAAGACTTTGTTCAGGCTGTTGAGGTATTAAACAAAAGATTCAAGAAGTTCAAAACCATTGAATGGAATAAAGAAAAGTACGATTTGATTTAATCAATAAAATTTGTTATATTTTAAATAAAAAATTATGCAAGAGAAAGAATCTAAAACAAAGTCACATTTTTATTTGAGTTTACTAAAATCATTTATAAGATTAGGTGCTGCAGTATGTCTAACTCAATCAGAGTTTGGTTGGGCGGGTATACTATTTTTCGTTGCCGAATTAGTGGGAATCTTAGAAGAAATTTAATTATGGTGACTATTACACAGACCGCCATGGAAAAACTGATCTCTCTTATGATGGATGAGGGAATCACACCAGACACTCACAACTTAAGGGTTGGAGTGAAGGGAGGTGGGTGTAGCGGGTTATCATATGTTATGGATTTTGATACAGACATTAATGATGGGGATGAGGTTGTCGATTTAGAAGTTATTAAAGTTATAATCAATAAACCATCATTATTATACTTAGCCGGAACCATACTAGATTACCAAGGAGGTTTGAATGGAAAAGGGTTTGAGTGGATTAACCCCAACGCAAGTAGAACATGTGGGTGTGGGGAAAGTTTTAGTTTGTAATGGATTATAATAAAAACATATGTGTGTCATGTGGTGAGGAAATACCACCACTATTATTGTCACAGAACATATGTTATAAATGTTTATGTAAACCATTAAATGGGGGAGAAAAAACCAGATAGTATTGTATGGAACGAGGAGGATGGATACAACGCCAATATCCTACCTTACGCATCAAACGTTGGTGCCCCTGCAATAAAACTTGACGACATAGGTGGTTGGAAAAGTAGACAGGTCGTTAACGTAAACCACCAAATCAAAACAAAATTTGAAGAACTAAAAGACGAATACAATAAATTAATTGATGAGTACAATTGGAATCAATTAATTTATAAATCTAAGTATTCTTTTATTCCTCTTATTGGTGGCACATATCATCTCTATGTGAATAACAAAGAGGAAGTCTTTCTATCCTTAATTGGTCCTAATGAATGGAATCAAAAATATGTAGGATCCTTTAAGTTAGATTCAACGGAAAAATGGATTAAAGTTTCTTAAAGGATATTTATCTATATGTTGATATCCGAACAAATCAAACGTATAAGTCAGTTAATGGAGGTTAAATCCATCAGTAGACCCGATATAGAGGGTGAGATGGAAGAAATCCAAAGAGTCGCTCAATATCTTAATAGGGAAGAAGGTTTCCACGTTAAGGTACAAGAGTTGGTCGATATATTCGATAAGTCAACCGAGACTACATTGACCGACGATGTGTGGGAAAAACTTGAAAACACCGAATCTAATGAGATTGAGAAAGGTGATATGAAGGGGGCTTACAATGTCTCTAAGATGTATGGTAAGAGCAATCCCGATAAACTAAAACGTAAGTTTGAGGATGGTTCATACAAGAGACCACTCATTCTAAAGTTCGGAGATAGATACCACTTAGTTGCTGGTAACACAAGACTGTCCACTGCGGCGGGAATGGGTATCAACCCCAAAGTGTTCATTGGAGTATTAAGTACGGAAGATCAGATGGATACTGACAACAATTTAGATAAATAAAGTATTTATATATAAAAGAATTCCATGGAAGAATTAAGTAAGAAAGATATACTCACAATTTTGGGTGAAAACCTTACGGATAACCGTCATGCGGGATACCAAGGTTTTGACGAAGAAGAAGTTGATGAGATGGCACGTACAAAATATAAGGTCGATAAGAACACGGGACAAATGATTGTTGACCCTAAGTGGCCAAAGAAGGGTATTCCAACAGACGAACCATCTAAAGCGGGTGCTAAATTCCAAAGATTTAGACCGATGTACTCACCTCCTTACGAGACTGAAGATGAGAAAGAACCAAGAGAACACGTTGGTTGGTATTATTTTAAAGATGAGAATTCCGAACCAATACCATTAGTTTTCACTTGTGAGTGGGATGAATTAACTGAGAGAGAGCCTAAGTTGGTCCCAATGCTTCAGGAAAAATACGGTAATGTCATGCTAGTTAATGACAACTGTCCTACCGACGAACCAAGAGGTAAAGGGTCTTATAAGGCCGAGCCAATTCCGGGTGAAGAGGGTGATGAAATGGATATTGAAAAGAGCTTCATTACTCCAGGTATCGATAAAGAGACTGGTGCCACGACAACAATCCCAACAAGAACTAAAATATTAAACACATTAAACTCAACATTAAATGAGTTTTCATCTGATGAAGAAGTAGTAAACACACTTAAGAAATTAAGTTTACCACCAATTATCACTGATAATAGACAGAACGTAACGGACGATGCAAGGGTATACCCACACGTTAATAGATATAGTGAAGTAAATAACGAAGACATTGAATTTGAATCACATTCAATCCAAACCTATCCAAGTCAGGAAATGTTCTTGAGACACACAACAACGTCTTTAAGAAAACCGGTAGAACAGATTGAGAAAGTCCCAACATTCGGAATTAGAAGAAAAGTTACACACAGAACACGTAATTGGGATCCACTTATCTTTACCTCCAGTACTAACTTAGGTAAAACACCCGTTCTTAATTTAAATACATATGATTTCCCTGAAGATGATTTCGAGGTAATGGTTATGTCCCAAATTAAGATCTCAGGTAAAGCTATTCAAAAGAATCAAAACGATGAGGTTGAAAGATGGGAATGGAGTCTAAAGTATGATGTGGATTATGCAAAGAAATTACCAGGGGAAAGACAGGCATCGAAACTTAAGAATGATGCTCAGATTGTAAAAAGAGTTGTTATTGATTTAGACAACCCCCAGAAATTTGACGGTAAAACAATTATGACAGGAACCGATGATGCATCTACACCTGTTAAAATTGATAGAGAAAGAAGTGATTTCGGTTCGAACCACCCACTGACAGACGAAAAAATTAAAGAAGGTTTAATAGAGTTATTGGATCAGTTTAAAAACGAACTTAAGAGCACCAATCCAAATATGTCAGTACAAAGAGCATTGGCAACATTTAGAGATGAAGGTGCGATGGCATTCCAAGAAAGACCAAGTCTTAATGAAAATGAAATTAAGAGTTTGATCCATAAGTTTATGAAGGGTTAAACTTTAACGAAGCCTGCTACCTTAGGCAACAAACAACCTCAAATTAAACTTTGAGAACTAACCCCTCGAATTCGAGGGGTTTTTTATTGACATATTAAAATAAATTCTTTATATTAGTATCGAAAACACAAATTTTCTTAATATGGTCAGTAAACTAAGAGATGAATGGGTTAACGATCCCGAACTTAAAAAGTGGGATGGTGTAAGTTGTATCGACAAAGGTAGATGTAGATGTTCTGATGACTCAAGTCACGTTGAGTTATGGGACCATGATCATTCATACAGAGGAAGAATAGATACTGTGGTATGTACTAGTTGTAATGTTATTATTAATTTTGATATTATAAGATAATGGGAACAAATTATTACAGAATTCCTCAAGCAGATGAGGTGAAAAAGAAAAGAGATATTTTAGTTGTTCAGATAGAAACCATGGAACTTAATCCTTCAGATATTGAAGGTGGGTTTAAGTTCATTAGTCCCAACAAAGATTTGGAATGGTTTAGTCCGTGGGACATGTTCATGGAGGGTATGTCCATTCATTTGGGTAAACGAAGTATGGGTTGGAAGTTCTGTTGGAATTTCCATAACAATAAATACTACAACAATAAACAGACATTAATTGACTATGTGCTGTCGGGTCGAGTGGTGAATGAATATGGTGAGGAGATCGATTCACAAGAATTTCTGAATATGGCTTTTGATTGGGGGGGACCTGATGGTTGGGTCCACGATGAAAAGTATGAGGAGATACAAAGGTTGGAGGGTGGACACGTATGGGGACCCAAATACCATGATAGAATAATCGATGGACTTAGAGTCTCATCATCAACTGAATTTTCTTAACCATGATAACACTATTCGATACTTATGAACAAATGTCAGAGTACGTCGCATCAATAGTTGCGGAGGAAATAACAAACAACCCCAACCTACGTTTAGGTTTACCAACCGGATCGACACCGATCGGGATGTACAAAAACCTAATCCAATTCGACTTGGATTGGTCCAATGTAAAAACTTTCAACTTAGATGAGTATGAGGGGATTAGTCATTCACATCCTGAATCGTATCATATGTTTATGAATAAGAATCTATTCCTACATGTGAATTTAAATAAAGAGAACATACACTTCCCCGATGATCAGTACGATAAAATTATTGAGGGGTTAGGTGGATTGGACCTAACCATTTTAGGTATTGGTCATAATGGTCACATTGCATTTAATGAACCAGGTTCTTCGGTTACCTCTAGAACTAGAAAAGTTAAATTAACTGAAGAGACTATTAGTGCCAACAGTAGATTCTTCGATTCCATAGACGAAGTCCCAAAGAGGGCGTTTACTATGGGATTAAAGACTATTAGAGAATCAAAGAAAATAATTGTAATTGCCAACGGTCAAAGTAAGTGGGACATTTTAAATGAGTGTTTCTATGGTGAGTTGAGTAAGGATAGACCCGCAAGTATTTTACAGGTACACCCAAACATTGAGGTCTTTTATGCCGGTTAATAAACTCATGATTGTTGCCCACCCAGACGATGAAACCCTATTCGGGGGTGGTGAGCTGTTGAAGTGTAAGGGTGAATATAAGGTTGTTTGTTTGGACTACGGAAACCACTTAGTTAGGCACAAAGAATTTATTTGTGCTATGGAACTTTTAGGTGTTGAGAAATGGGAGCATTGGGATGGGGAACCCTATAAATCATCAGTCTCCTATAATGAATCGATACTCATACCTAGATTGGAAAGGGTATTAAAAGAAAGGGAATGGGAAAAGGTGGTGACTCACAATCAAGGAGGTGAATACGGACATTACAGACACATTGGAACACATAACGTTCTTGTTCGGTTGTGTCCCGAAAAACTATGGGTCTTCGACACCTGTATTGATTACCCCTTAACTGAGGAGATAAAAATAAAAAAAGGTGAAATACTTAAAGACTGTTACCCAACACAGAAACAAGTCCTTAGATGGTTCAAATGGGATTGTGAAAGAATAATCAAATATGATGTGAATCAAGTCCACATTTGATTTACCATGTATTTATATATAAGAAAAGAATATTATGGAAATAGATTTAAAAAAAATCATTTCGGCGGTAAGAATTAAGATATCACCTACGGAGGAGCAGAAAGAATTGGCTCTTAAGAGGTTGGAGGTATGTAACGGATGTGAGTTCAGATCAAGGGATATTAACAATCCCCTTTGTAGATGTCTTTCATGTGGTTGCTTTATAAATGCTAAAGTATTTACTGATATCTATTCCGATTGTCCGCAAAATAAATGGAGCGAGGTTGACAAACCATACTTCAAAGTAAAAAATGAGAAAACATTAATATGAAAGGCGTTTTATTAGCAACAGATTACGTTAAAGACAACGATGGATCATTTAAAATTTTAGAAACGAATACCTCAATTGTTGTTGCCACAACCTACTTCAAAAATTATTTTAACAGCCAATCGTTTATACAATTAATCAATGATAATGGTATCGACGAAGTCTATGTGATCCTACCCAAAGGTTCTGGAACTGTCGATGTAAATGATTTAAACAAAAATGAAGGTGACAATATAAGTTATTGGGTATATGCAATTAACGATGGTTTGCCGGAGACAACCACGTTTGAGATAAAAGTAAGTCAAAGTAATCTTTTCCCATCCATTGATGTGGAGGACGCCCCAAATAGACTCCTACTGAGAGTTTGTTTTGATACTAACGCATTAATCGACGAGACCTACGCTAAAGACAACTTCAATTTCTTTAAGTTATTACACGATAACAATTCTTCTAACATTTGTCCCACGTACTTTAATGATGGTAATGGGATATCTATGGATCTATTAGGGACCGACTTAAGAGATAACGGGGCATATCCAAATTATATAATTAAAAACAGATACCCAACATCGGATTATAATGAATATCCCAAGGTATTAAAAGTTAACTCGGTGGAGGATTTAAATATTTTAAAAGGTTCTTTATTACCTGACGAATTATTACAGGAGTATATTATTAATACGGATGATTTAGTCGAAGGGAAAATAAAAACCTATAGGACTGTACACCTACTTTATGGTAACGAATTAAATGTGTTAGATTTTATGACACCTTATATACACACCAATAGGGTATCCATAGATCCCAACGTTGATTACAAACCTAATGGACAAATTGAATTATGGGAAAGACCTAAGTTTATACAAAAGATAGGTAACAAAAATTTAAACAAAAATTACCACACCTATTCTGTATCTAAGGTTATTGATTCTAACGGAAACCTAAGGACTGTTAACAGTATGTCTGTTGGTGAAAGTGTAAGATCTTTAAGTTTATACAACCTTAATTTAGATAACGATCACAGATGGCCATCTTATAGTGAACCCGTAAGTCAGGTCTACTCCAATAGTCCACTCGCAAGTTCTATCATTATCAGTAATAATTATGGTTCTGATTTGGTGGTAATTAGTGAAATAACATTAGAAGATGGTACGATTTTTTTAAACGGTCTTTTAGGTGTTTGTTTAACGGTAGATCCTACGGATAATGTGGTTTTCCAAGAAGTAAAAAACCTTAAGGTGGGGGATAAATTAGTTATTCATAGATTTAGCGACGACCAAATGGAAACTAAAACAATCACAGATGTTGGTTTCACATTCAAAGAGGTGACTAGACACTTCTTCGATGTGGAAGAAAGAGATTTGTATTTTATTGTTGAGAACTCCGAGTCACCAAGCTACTATATGGTACAACATAACCCTCCGGGAGTATGTTCATGTTATAGGTACGGCTCGGGTTGTTTTTGTCCAGAACCTTGTATAACAACACTTACGTGTGAACAGCATGGGGATAATTTTGCCCAAAGGGCGGAATGTTGTACCTCGGCTATGATTTGTGAAGGTAAGGCCGCGGTGGATGAGGGTGAGGCACTTTGTACGGATGGTGAGAAATAAAATTAATATAATAGAAAAAAAATATCATGTCAAACGAAAATAAAACCTACACAACAATAAGTGAGATAACTCCTATTGTTGATAAGACAACAGAGTCAGACACCGCAGCTTTAAATGCAATATTTCATTCATTTGTCCAAATGATCAGAGACAAACATTTGATCTAAATTTGATATTATAAAATATTTTTTTTATCTTTCTCTTATGAAAAATATTGAGAAGATACATGAGATGTACCCGGATATGGATTTTTTACAAGCCGACGGGTTTGATGAAGCAATCGTCGGGGTTGAGCCATTAAGTGGTAAATTAATATATAATATTACCAAGATGATGTGGGTTTTAGTAGATGAAGGGCTCTCCACTGAGGAAGCAATGGAATACTTAGATTACAATGTTCTTAACTCGTATGTTGGAGAACAAACACCGATTTACATACAATCAATAGAAGATTATGATACCAACAATGACTGAAGCCTATGAAAAGGCGATCAAGGTTATTAACAGTTGTAAGAATGAGGTACAATTAGAAGGTGCCTTTAATTACTGTAATAATTTTAAGACCCAATTCACTATATTGGGTGGAGATGAAATCCTTATTAATATCTATCACAAAGATCTTTTGTCCCATCTCTCAAATATGATTGGTGAAACTTACAGAAACTAAAATAAAAGATTGTTACATCATTGAATGGGAAAGGTTTGATGATGGGAGAGGATATTTTAATATCCCTTTTAATGTTGACGACTTTAATAGTTTAACAGGATTAAATTTTTCGGTAGTCCAAGAGAATGAATCCTATTCCATTAAAAACGTAATAAGGGGACTACACTTCCAAAAACCACCGTATGAACAATCTAAATTAGTTAGATGTACACATGGAATGGTGTTGGATGTGATTGTCGACATAAGAGTTGGATCATCCACCTACGGTAATGTTGTAAAGGTGCCTCTTCATGCGGGGATACAAAGATCTGTCTTTGTCCCTAAAGGTTGTGCCCATGGATTCTCAACCAAATCAAAGTCCGCCATTTTTAACTATAAAGTGGATAATCCCTACAATAAAGAAAGTGAGGGAGGGATTATTTTTAACGATCCCGATTTAAATATTAATTGGGAATTAATTAAGGGACCATTATTATCCCAAAAGGATTTAGAACTACCCTTTTTTAAAGATTTGGATATTTATTAATAAAACATTGTTATGTCAAAGAGAGTAGTCAAATTAAATCAACAGGATATACAATCTATTGTATCTAAGATAATTAAAGAGCAAGAGGAGTGGAAGGGTTCGACCGATCCTGAGATAATGGCATTAGGAAAACAAGACCCTGAAGAACAACCGGGGTTTGAGGACCACGAAGATCAGAATGACATTGACAATTCGGACTTATCACCTGATGATTCAGATAATGAAGAAGTGGCGGGCGGAGACTCTGACGGTATCCCTCTAAAACTCGCTAAAGACCCCAACGGTAATTTCTTTATCTTTAAAGACGATGGTACTATGGATAGTAGTGCTTACATGGGTAAGGTTACCAAACAATAATTTTATTTATTAACGTCATGTCGTGGGAATTAAATTACTGCCTTTGGTTGAAAATGATCGTAAGATAGCATACTATAAGAATCTCTTTGAGAGAAACCCATCAGTATTCTTAGAACCAAACGCAATTAAAATCCCATTCCAATTAAATCTTTTCGACTTCACATTAGAGATCACTCCTGACGATTTAGATCGTTATTTAGATGGTGATTGGGTAGTTAGAAAATACACCAATAAAGAAGGTAGAACTGTGTCTATCGGTTTCTTTGAAACGGTAATGTCAGGTGATGCGTGGGAGTTATATGATTCACACGGATATGATGGTGATTGGGAGAGTGTTTTAGATTATCATATTAATGATGAGAATGAATCTAAAATAAAAGAGATTATAAATAAAATGATAACCGACAATGGTTATGATCTCGAAGACTTTGCCGATAGTCCATTACAAGATTTGATTAATGAATTTGATGATGATGACGAGATAAAATCCGCTCTGAGATGGTCGTTATCCGACGCCGAATCCAACGAGTATGTGGATTATTGTAGAAATCAAATAAAATCCGCATTAGAGGAAGTAGGTAACGTCATTGAGTTTAATGACGAATCGATTAAAATCGAGATTCAACTTAGTAAATTAATACCAGATTACTTTAATATCGATATTAATTCTGAAGACCCAAATGAATTTGATGAATTTTTAGATTGGTTGGAGGATAAATTCGAATTAAATGATTCAGAAAATATATTCGGAGAGTTGTTTTATGATGGGTATAGTGAAAAACCAAGCGTAAGGTTAGATGATAGATGGTATCCATCTATCGATGATAAAGAATTCAACATGATCCTTTCGGATAGGATATCTGATATAAATTATTAAGATATGAGATTAATAGATACAGTTTATGATTTAATTATGGAGGCGGCTCCTGAACAGATCTATCAGAAATACTATTCTGATATTGAAAAGGAGACATTTAATCGTATCATATCTGTTGACCCCGCAACAAAGATCGCGGGAGACCAAATTAAAAAGATTGGTAAGTTTTCCAAGTTATTGATTTCCATGTATAAGGACGGTAACTTGAAACCCGAAGATTACCCTAAGGCAACCGACTACTTAAACTTGGTTTATAAACACCAAGTACCTGTTGATATGACCAAGATTAAAACTCTTGGTGATTTATTCTCATTAGTTGAGAAGTATTATAGTAGAGAGACAGGTAATGTGTTTGATCTACTGAATGTTTTAAGTGACGATGAGTTCGATTTAGAACATAGTGGTGATGAATGGTTAATATACATCCCTAAAAATGAGAAGGCGGCAGCTTACTTAGGGACAGGAACTGAGTGGTGTACTGCATGGGGACCATACTCAACCAACCAAAACTATAAAGACAGAAAGAACCACTTTGCATCACATAGTGGTCAAGGACCATTATATGTTGTAATAAAGAGAGAAGACCCAACGGAGAAATATCAATTCCATTTTGAAACCAAACAATTCATGGATAAGAACGATAGGGGTATTAGTCTACCTGATTTCTTTGATAGACAAATTGAGGTTACGGGTTATTTCTACCCTTCACTATATAACAATGAACCAGTTTCAGATGAAGAGACAGATAGGATGGGTTTCTTAAGTAATAGACTTTCTGCGACTCTCATTGAGAAAATAGTGGGAGATAACGATAACCCAATTGTCGATATTCTCGTTAATAAAGGGGGTGATGAACTGGTTGAAGATTTGAAAAACTACATAACAGACGGTGAATTAGAAAACTTAAGTTACGAATATAAAAGAGGTGGAGATTTGTTGGAATTTAGTTTTGATGGTGAAGATGATGACTTAAATCAGGTTATGGAGACATCAAACTACTATTCATATGACTCAGACCCATATGCAGATCATGGGGAACGTTTAAGAGAGGATATTACTGAGGCGGATGAGGATTGGCAAGATGAACGAGTAGAAGATTTTATAAAACAATTATGGGATAGTGGGTATGTAACCTTTACCGACGATTACGACATGTACAAAGAAATGATGATGGCCCATAAAGATGATATCATAAATGATTTTGCTGACGAACACTCATACCTACACGAGGATAGTGTAAGAAACGAGGCAGAAACCCAACTCAACTCAATACATAAATTCATTATGATTGATGAGGGTTACATAATTTCAATACCACCGTCACAAATGGCGTTGTTTGTTCATAGAGAAAAACTAACCGAGATATCTCATTTAGAGTCTTTCTTCTCCGCATATGTTAACTACCATGGGTTAGTATTTGAATATGAAAATCCGATGTGGAACATGAATTTAGATTACCCAACCTATGAAGATATGAAATCACATATGGAGGGTTACTGTAAAAAAATACAAGAGGAGTTTGAACAAAGTCCTGATTGTTTAGAGAAAAGAAGAGAGTTTTCAGAACTTAGAAGTAAGTTCTTTGGTAGTGGTAATCGATATAGTAAAGAGGACATTCGTATAGAGTTACAAGGTAACTACAACTGTGAAAAAGGAACGGTACCTGTAAAAATTAATTACCTCGAGAAAACTAATCCCGAGGTAAGTAATTGGAGGTACTGGAGTGGTGAGATGACTATGGAAAGAATAATCGAATACATCACCAACGAAAGACTTTTAGAGGATTTAAACTAAGTAAAGTCCTGACACAATCGTTGCGAACGCGGCGATCTCCACCCACCAAATAAAGTGATTTACTTTTAATAGTTTCAGGATAACCGCTGAGGCTAACCATAGTATTGCTGGTATCCATGTATGGGCTTCGACACCTATACCAACTAGTCCACCAACAATACCCACTAAGGCACCTAAGTAGTGGATCTTATCTGTGGATCCTATATTTTGTCTGAAAGCCACCATCCCTCCAACAAAACACAAACCTAATCCAGACAAGAAAAAGTAAATGGTGTCACCACTTCCTTGGAATAACATTGCCCCACCTAAAGACCAACAAAAAACACTAAAAAGTAATTTTTCTTTCTGAGGTAATTGGTACCAAGAGTCTGATATGGAGTGGATTGGACCGTTAAATTTTTTCATTATGTATGCCACATATGAAACGAATACGATTAATTGAAATGTTGTTATCATAATACTGTTTTAAGATAAATACTAAAAATTTTTTTTTTATTTTCTTGGATATATTGAAATTATCATTATCTTTGTGTTATAAACATTACTATCATGGAACTAAAACAAGTTAATTTCAAACAAAAACCCTACGGTGGTTGGGCTGGTAGAGTACCATTTCCAAACGGTTTAGAGGTTTCTATTGTTGCGGGTCAGTTCGCATATTCATCCCCACGTATGGATCTGAACGACCCATATGAGTATGATATGTATGAGGTCGCAGTGTTCAAAGATGGAGAATTCACAAGGGAATTCTTTATAGACCCATACGACGATGTATTGGGATACCAAGATGTTACTGAAGTTGAAGAGTTACTTACTAAAGTTGAAAATTATGTTCCCTAAGTTTGAAGATTTAGACCCGAAGCTACAAGGGTTTTTTATCGGTGTGGGTGTCACACTGTTAACAGTATTTGTTTTAGGTTTTTATTTAACTACATTCAATCATGGTTAAAACTGAAGATAGAGTAGAACTACTCACGGAGATGTTCCATAAGGAGTTAGAGTTCAATAAACTCTACTCTAGAACTGAAATAGAGGAACTTATGGATAAACGAATGGATTACTATTATAATGTAACCGCGTTAACCTATAACCGTTGGAATAAGGGGATGTCCTATACATGTCCCTTGTTTGAACACACTGACAGGGGAACTTACCGATACTTAGGTTCCAACTATCCCTACTGTGGTATCGTATCACACTTCCCCCAAGGGGTGTCTGAAGAATTTATTATTGGCCGGTGGTGGGAAGGTGAGTTGAGATTCACAAACCCTAACATCACGACCTTTAAGGAATGGATTAACTCAGATTATGATGGTGAAAGAATCTCTTCCATGGGTTCTAAAGTTGTTGTTAACAGGGATGGTAAACAAAATTTTAGGTTCTTACTATCGGAAACTAGTGGTGGACTCACAGATGGTTTCGGTCACATATCAATAGAAAGTGGTTTGGGTAAAAACCTGAGAGGTAAACAGGTAGGGGAGAACTTTGAGATGGGTGATGTTGTGTACGAAATAATTTCAATTGAATAATATGTTACTTTTTGATAATTTAAAATACAAGATCTTCTGTGACATGGATGGTGTTATAGTGGATTTTGATAAAGGGTATAGTAGGTTACCTGGGGCTTTAGAATTGGACGGCACTTATCAGAGTACTGATGAGTTTTGGTCCCCAATTAATAAGGCTGGAAGTAAATTTTGGGAAGAATTAGAATGGATGAGTGATGGTAAGAGGTTGTGGGGGTATATTGAAGAATATTATCCCATCTTATTATCTTCCCCCTCTCGTAAAGGTTTTGGGTCTAGAGAGGGAAAAAAGAATTGGGTTGATCGGGAACTACCGGGAACACCGTTGATTCTAACGTATTCCTTTCACAAACAAAAATACTCGGGACCCAACAACATTTTAATCGATGACAGAGAATCGAATATAAATGATTGGATATCTAAGGGTGGTATCGGTATCTTACACAAGACCGCAGAAGAAACTATTGACATATTAAATAAAAAATACGGGTTATGAGCACACTAGTAATGAGCAGGGGCATTGTTGATCAACCATCACAATGGTTGAACATAGGTTTTATTATCTTAACTGTTGGTCTATACTTTATGCACCCTCTGTTAGGATTTTTGTTTTCATTTTTTCTTTTATGGAAAATATTGGTTCTGCGGTTTTGGACGTGGATTTACACTGGAGACTCAATCGTAGAGAGGAAGGGTGTGTTCAGTGTTACTACGGAAGAGATACAATACTTTAGAATTAAGGACGTTGAGTTATATGAACCATTTCTTTATCGTTTAGTGGGTCTCTCAAAGATTTATGTTTATACCTCTGATTGGTCTAAACCAACTATTGTTTTAAATGGAATTTATGATGGTCAGACGAAACGAGACATGATTAAGAAGATGGCACTGAATCATCGAAGAAAAGAAGGTGTAAGGGAGTTTGACTTTAGATAAAAAATTCCGTATATTATTCTTATGAGATATCTAGAGTCAGTTGATTGTTATATTGACAATAATAATAGAGTTTATGAGACTGATGTGTACGGTGTTCCAAATTTAAATGAAAGTAAAAGTCTGAAGGATATGCCTGATGAGTGGTGGGATAGAATGAGTCCTCTCGATTTGGCGAGGATTGATGTTAATGGTGGTTTATACTAAAAAAAATGGTTGAAATAAACAAGATAGGGGGATCTATGAAGTTCGCTTTAATAGCACACGATAATAAGAAGGCAGACTTAGTTGCCTTTGTAATGAAAAGGTTAGATTTTTTTAATAGGGAGGATGTCGATATTGTAACCACCGGAACTACAGGTAAACATTGTGAACATGCGGGTATTGATAAAGTTGAGAAAGTAGCTTCGGGCCCAATGGGTGGAGACGCTGAGATTGGTGCGATGGTAACACGTGGAGAAATAACAGGTGTTATATTTTTCAGAGATCCTTTAGATAAACACCCACACGATGTGGACATTGCTATGTTAATGAGGGTTTGTGATGTACACAACGTACCCCTAGCGACCAATTATAAAACCGCGAGTATTCTAATTAAGTGGTTTAAAATAAATTCCTAAATAAGTGAAGAAATCAAAGTTCTACATAAAACATGAAACAACTTTCTCTGATAGGGTAAGGTCTTTATTAGAAAGTCTCTTATTTTGGAGGGGTCGTTCCAAAGGGATGATTCACACTCGTAATTTAGAGTGGAGTGACCTACGTTATATCTTCTTCCCATCCAATCTAGACAAGTATGGTTATTTGGGTATCACCTTCTATAAAGAAAGTGAAATGACTAAAGTGCTCCGACCACTTGTACTTGCGATGGACTATGAAGCAAAACCATGGTGGTGTCCTCGTTGGTTCTTACGATTCCTTCATGTATTCGGAAATGATAAATCAATCGTGAGAGTTCGTAATCGTAGGTTACATAATCTACACAGACATTTGACTAAAGGTATCCAATTTTGGGATTGGAAAACTAAATGGACTCACTATGATTTGCGTATTTCCATTGCAGCACCTAAACACTTACAAGATCTTGCGGGTTGGATTGAACGCGGATTCTATTCCGATGGCCGACAAAAAGAATTGGTTGATCAAATCAAAGCAATCGATCCTAATGCGGGTATCATTTGGGGAAGTGTCAGTCGTTTAGAAAAACAGTTAGAAGAATTAGAAGATGGTAATAACATTCATATCTGATACACACACTAAACACGCCGAGTTGACAGATCAGTTACCCGGTGGTGATTTGATTATCCACGCCGGTGACTTTATGAACAGCGGTTACTTTTGGAGAGAGGCATCACCATTTTTGGAATGGTTTGATAGATTAGAGAATTATAAGAATAAGGTTCTAATAGCAGGTAATCATGATCGATGGTTTGAGATAAACATGGGATCGATACCAAAACTATTAGAATTATATCCAAACATAAGATATCTCTTAGATCAGAAGGCCATTATAGATGATTTAGTCTTATACGGTTCACCGTGGCAACCTGAGTTCTATCAATGGGCGTTTAACCTACCAAGAAATGGTGCGGATCTTGAAGAGAAATGGTTTTGGATACCTGAAAAGACTGATATATTAATTACACATGGACCACCACAAGATCATTTAGATGTAAGTGGACCTCCATGGAATACCCCTCATTTGGGGTGTGAACTACTTAGAGTTAAAGTGGATAAACATCCACCAAAGATTCACGTCTTTGGACACATACATGGGTCTTATGGATATAAATTCCATAATGGTACTCACTTCATTAATGCTTCGGTATTGAATGAAGAATATGAACAAGTAAATTCTCCCATAACGGTGGATTGGGACCCCGAAACAAATAACCTTAAATTTTTGTAACATGAAGTTAAAGAAAATCAAAGTTATCCTGAAATCAGGAATGACCCACCCACAAATGTTCGATACTGTTAGTGAAGCGGTTAGGTCAGTGGGTATCAAGAACATCGGTAAAATGGAGGAGGTGAATGTAGATGTACCTAAAAAGTACGGACACTCCTTTAATAAAGATGAAATGTTAGTTATTAGTAAACGAAGTAATGAGGATTTAGAAAAATCATTACGTTGCGGATACACCGTAACTTACAATAAACCATCTTTAGAAAAAGTTTATGAAGGGATGACGGTATTGGAAACCTCGGATGACCGAGTACTAATCGGTAAGTTCGTCGCACTCCGTAGTTGGGATCCGGGTGTCCACAAAGACTATGTTCCACCAGGTTATAGACCCGATAAGGATTGGGAGTGGGCGATCTACAATAAAGACTCGCAGATTCTTAACCGTGAGGAATTAGAGAAGGAAATCGGGAGGATACCAGGAGTACAAGGTGGGATTGGTTATCATATTCCCCTTAAAGAAAAAGTATAATGTTTGAGTATCTCTTTAATCTTATTCTAGGTGGGTCTTTTTTTATTTTGGTCATGTACATTATTAAATCGATAAAACAAGATGAAAAGAAAAATAGGTAAGTCTGAAGACGATTTAGAAAACGAGTTTAAAACACAGAGGAATTTACTTTTAGTGGTTTTAATCGGTACGATCCTATCACTAACATATTTAATAACTCAATAGATCCATGCAGACGTTCCTCCCATACAGTGATTTTAGAGAATCATTAAAGGTCTTAGACGACAAGAGGTTAGGTAAACAGAGGGTGGAGGCATTCCAAATAATCTCAGCAATTACGGGTAGACCGCGTAAAGATGGTAAACCTTATAAGGGTTGGGTTAATCATCCCTGTAGTATCATGTGGGGGAATCATGTGAATGCTTTAAAACTATATTATAATCTCTCCATTGACGAATGGGTAAGAAGGGGCTTTAATAACACCATGAAACATGAACCGATCAGGGGTAAAGTTATCGTACCTGATTGGGTTGGTATTGAATTTTTTCACTCATCACATCGATCAAATCTCTTAAGAAAAGATTTAGTATATTATTCAGAATTTGGGTGGGATGAGAATCCCGATAACCCTTATGTTTGGATGGATGGTGATGGTCGTTGGTACAAACAAATGGTGGGTAAGAACATCAGAGATTACTTTGACGTAGAAAAAGAATTACAACTTTTTTTAGAATAAATTTGGAATATCATAAAATATACCTATATTTGTCATGTACTTTAAAGAATAAGAATATGAAAAAGGTATTTTTTATTATTGGTTTGGGGTTACTTATCACCTCTTGTGGGGTCCAAAGAACCGCTATTGATAATCATGGTGTGGTGGTTAAATACGATAAAACCATGGTTTACTACGATACAATGGGATTCTGTCAACCCACGTTGAGGAATATCCAATCAATGTACGATCGTCGATCAGTTACAGGTGAAAATTACTTTTGGTGTGGATGTGATTGGAGAACTAAAAAACAGTGCGATGTACTCGACAGTATTGCATTGGAAGAATCCAATCAACGACTAATAAAAATGTACCAACACAGTACTATTGTTGATTAGTTATTGTTTTACCACAAAGATCTGTCTGTAGGATAACGGTTTCGGCCATGGCGCCCCTGTCCATTTTGAGGTTTGGTCTTCCTTGGAATCTAACGTCACCTTCCCTACCGACAATCTTAACAGTGGGGACTTCACTATGAGAACCTTGATTGAAGAACATTTTGTACGGACCCGTTCTATCAACTTTAGGGACTAAAGAGAAGATAAGTTTATCCTTAACACTTGCGTTTTGAACAATATTTTGGGCCATTGATGTATCTAATTTAAAGGTTTGAGCCCTTCTACCACCAACCTGATTATCAGTTTCTCTACCCGCTAAGTTTTTTAGGGCCTTTACCGTGTTCCCAACGGTATCAACCTCACTCATTTTCTTACCTTTATGATCCCCAAATCCTTTCATAGTCGCAATGAAAGTATCGTCTACAACGGCATCGGGGTTATAAACCACCTTACCCTCAAAATCGTTTTTCTCGATATACAGTAGAACTAAGTGTAATCTTAGACTGGTTGCCGAGGTTATTCTGGGGGCTCTTGGACCTTCGGTAAAATCACTTGCCTTTTTATTTTCTATTCCTAACTCAGGTACATTGATTATGGCATCAGCAAATCTCGCGATACGGGTTTTTGCCCTATTGTCTAACCAATTTTTATATTCTCTTTGAGCCCATGGGTTTACTAATGGATCGACAATTCTCTTATTGTGGTTATAAATAGCTTGCTCAATATCTACAACTCCAGGGACTTGTTCCTGACCCACATCCTTACGTCCGTTATTCAAATTGACTATACCTAATAATTGACCATTTACTTTAAGTCCGAAGATCGCCTCATCACACTGGTGACCCGAACCTTTTTCGTATGAAACTGTAATATCCATACCGATTAAACAATCATAAGAAGCCGTCGCACTTATATTAAGTTTAACGAATTGTTCATTAGTATACTTCTGATCCGACGCCTTATCAACCTTTGGATTATAGGCTGTGGTACCTATAACTGTTTTCTTCGTTGGTGTGTTAGGCATGGTTTGGATTAGACCATTTGTTTTTAAATCCTGAAATTTCTTTAATAGGAAATCATAAACCGATTGTGCTCTGTTATTTGACAACACACCTGGTTGTAGTTTACACGCCTCACTATATACTCCATTACCACAACCCATTTTTTCTCTATCGAAGTTGGTTACCTGAGATTCACCTGCAATAATCTCAATATTAACCTTTGCCATTGGATTAGACTTTAAGAACTCAACTAACGGGGATAAAGCAGCATTCATACTTTGTACTTGGGTTGCGGTAACTTTCCATCTACCCGATGACCAAACAGATTTAAAATCAATAGTTTCGGTTTTAGTTTCGGGATTAAACCCACCTGTGGGTGCCTGTTCATTTAATGATCTATAATTTCTCATTAAACTACTAATCTGATCTTCACGCAATATAAGTTTCATAGTATCCTAAGTTTTTTTTAAAATATACCAGAAAAAGTTTGGTATATAAATAAATATCACTATCTTTGTTTAGAATTTTAAATAATAGTATTGTGAAAAATCTTTATTTCTTGTGTGTGGTTATGGTTATCGGACTGTATTCCTGTGAAAAGGACATTCTAGAACCTATTGACGAATCCACTATTTTAAATGGTGTTGACACATCGTTTAATCCGATCGAATATGAAGATGTGGATCCCTTTCTTTCCACCCCCGCAGTTGGGTCGGGTAGAACAGTTAATGTAATTGTGATCAACTACATTCCCACTAATGATAAGGGTAAAACCTTAAATCAAAACACATTCCCCTTCAACGGAGACAATGGTTTAAATAAGAAATTATCGGTTCAGGAGTATAAGAAGTGGTTATTGAGTACAACCGTGAGAGTAAAACATGGTATTGAACAGGGTACGAGATTTCGTGGATATAAAAATGGATCAGACCCGTACATCGGGATTAAAGTTGTGAAATACATCAATGTTTACGAGATGCCGAAGATTGCTAGAAATATGCCACAGAATCTATTCGCACAAGATAGTACCGAGGGATACTACCCAGACTACCACAAACTATTTGAATCGATAGGTATGGATACTTTGGTTAACGATTATGACGTTAAAGAGGTGTGGTTCAACAGAAAATCGTTGGCGGTCCCCGAATCCAACATGTCCTCACCAACATCAGGAGATGTAAGTAACGCTTATTATGGGAGTGAAGCCTATGGACTTGTTAATCAAATACAACCAAACGATCTCCCAATTTATGATAAGACCTATGTGGTATACTCTCATTGGATGCATAACAGTTATGAAAAAATACTACATGTAAGAGGACATCAAATTGAGGTTCAGATGAGTGCCATGGAAGGTGGGGACTTTCTTTGGGGTAAATTTAAAGGGTTTACAATGGGTCCCAATGGTCGGGAAAGAGGTTGCGGGACAACCCACCATCCCGTTAATGCCACCAATGACTACCAATATAATAACACACATTCCGTGTTATCCGATATTGAAGATTGGTTACCTGACGGTACAGGAACACAAAAATTGGTCAACAATATGAATTGGACAAGGAATTACGTGATAAACTATAACTTCCCCACATCATTATATAAGTCCGAGGTATCTAGAGATGTTATAGGTAACGATGGGGAAGGTGGATGGATGATATATTGGTTCCAATCTATACCGGGTTATCAAAACAATCTCCCATATAATCAAACTACCTTAAAAAACTGGTGGGATGTACTATACGATTGGGATTACCACTACAGCTCTAATAAAAAATTATACAATTAATAGTTGTATACCAAAAAAATTACCTATATTTGTATCAATATCAAAATAAAATTATGAAAACATTAGTTATTCATCCAAAGGATTCGACGACATTTTTCTTAGACATTGTCTATAGAAATATAGAAGATCTAACACTAATCACTGGTGGTGTCACTAAAAATTATGTTAAGGAACAGATCAAACAACATGATCGTGTTATGATGATGGGTCACGGATCCCCTAGTGGATTATTTTCTGTTGGTCAATTTGAGAACACCAACGGTTATATTATTGATCAGTCCATGGTGGAACTACTGAATGAGAAAAATAACTCAGTGTTCATATGGTGTAATGCCGATCAATTCGTACAGAGATACGATCTCAAGGGATTTTACACGGGTATGTTTATTAGTGAAGTGGGTGAGGCATATTATTGTGGTTTACCTGATACAGAACAACCTGAAGTGGATGAATCTAACTACTCTTTTGTTGAGATTATGGGTGAGTGTATTAATCACGAACCCAAGATAATCCACGAAATAGCCAAAACTCGATATGGGATGTTAATTGAACATAACCCTGTAGCGAAATACAATCACGAACGGTTATATGTAAATTACTAATTTTATGGATACTACAATTTTATATTTTGTTTTTGGAACTCTTCTCGTAGTTAGTTTAATTATGAGACAGTTATTTGATCCGATTAAAAACACGTCTAAATTAAAACTCGTTAATATGGACGATGTTGAAATGGAGGAAATAGGTGTATATGTAATGGATAAGTTATCGGGTGACTACAATGTGTCGACACCTAAATTCCAATTAGGTACCCTCAAAGGAACCAATACTATGGGTAACCCTTCAGGTGATGTCGCAGCATCTTATTTGGGTCAAATAGACATGATTGTCTTGGACCCGAATATCATGAGAAATTATGACTTATTGGTGGAGGACCTTTTCGGTTACCTCGCACATGAATTCCAACACTATTTAGACAAGTTAGAGTTGGGTGACTCTAAAAAGTGGGAAAAGGAATATGAAAAAAACGTTGAGTATTATGAACTGAAGGCAGATAACTTCATGAATAAAACTAAATTCGAGTTAGTTAAAAGTTATGTTAAATCAATTAGTTAATAAAAATGGCGAAGTATCGTTTAGAAGTGTATGGTTGGGAGATGGAGGCGATTGGTCATTCCATCACTGACGAACAAGTTGACCAGATTGTCGATCTCATGGATGAAAATGAGTACGATGAACTGTGGGAGTGTAGAAACAACGGAGATTTGGAGGAAGAGGGTATTATTCCCGACATCTACAATCCCGATCTCTTCCATGTGAGTCGTGGATTAGATAATGGTACCACTTTCTACGTTGTTAAAGATGAGAACGATGAGACTGTTGTTGAATTCGATCACAAAGATTTAGGAGATCCATACGATTTATTGGGTGATGATGATGTCATTGAAAAGAATTACCCCTACGAGGGTTACCTCTGTATTCCTGAAATGATGGAAGGGGTTGACAATATCTTATTCATTGCCGATGAAAACAAAGGTGGGATTGCGTCATTTGAATTTGAAAGTGATGAGGTTCCTACGGCTAAAGATTTCTGCATATTGAATGGGGACATCGGAACGCCTGATGGGGATTGGGACTTTATTTCAAAGTATTTCTTTAGGGGACAACTATTAGAATATTGGGACGGGTTGGATAATCGAGGTAAGTCATCCACTGTCGAGATCTACCGAAAAGATGGTACTATAATTAACTAATCTTAATAAAGGGTTGACATCCTCAACCCTTTTTTTTATATTTTATGTAGAAATACATTTAATATGAATAGTAATGAATTCGTCAATTGGTTAAAAGGTTTCGTAGATGCCTGTGGTGTAGACCTCTCAGTAACACAATTAAATAAAATAAAAGACAAGTTGGAAGAGACTTACGACGTGAATTGTCCTCAACAGACTCAACCGACCCTACCATATTCACCACCATGGAGTATCGGTGATCAACCCTATGATCCAAATAGAATATGGTATACAACTAGTACTGCGGGACCCTCATTCTCATCTGATCCTGAGGATTACAGTTGACCTAATAAAGTATTTTACATATATTTGTACAATATCAATAAAAAATAAAATTTAAAAACATGAGCGTAAAACAAGATTTATTCGAACAAATCGATTCTCACTACCAATCTTTCGTAGAGAATCACAATGGTAACACTAAAGCATCTCAAGCAAGAGCAAGAAAGGCGATTGGTGAGATTAAAAAATTAGTTACCGACTACAAGAAGGCATCTGTCACAGAACAATAATATCGTATATCGAGATACACGATATTTTAAACCCCTACAGAAATGTGGGGGTTTTTTTATAAAAATATTTTTGTTTTGTTTGTATAATAAAAATTTTTTGTTATATTCGTAAGGTAAATACAATACGTCATGAGAACTGAAGAGATTATTAAGAACTTAAATCAGATTCATTCACTTTTGGAGGATGACTGTCCTGCTATGGCTAAGGTGAGAATCAGATCATTAATTTCAGAAATAAAAGATTTTGAATCTAAAAAAACACTATGGAACATTCTAACAAGAAAGGGGTGAGTCTGATTATTGTTGTGGTCCTAACTCTATATCTATTAAGTAGAGTGGCGATGATAATTCGTAACGAATTTTTTCTATGAAACGTTATAATAGTAGTGATATTGGTTATATGGATCATGAGTGGAGTGATTGTCCTAAATGTGGACAGACAATTCAAAATTGTGAGTGTCATATTCCGGACTCGGTTAAACACGCAGGGTTAGTGGAGTTTATCGATAAATTACCCGAGATTTTAGATAAATTGAAAAAAGATTTTAAAAATAGAGAAGAGAAATGAAGTGGTTATTTGTTATTGTTGTTATCCTCGTCAGTGTTTTTATGATTATTAAAACAGGTAAAGAAAATGAAAGTATGTGAACGAATATTACACATCATGGCCGGTATCGGCTTGGGGTGGATCATCTTTAGTAACCTTTAACACCAAAGAGAAATGAAAGAAAGAGATCAATTCATGAGAATCGCAATGGCCACACTTAAACGGAAGTACCCTTTCCGACCACAAAGGGTGGCGTACGCAGCTAAGTTGTGGACTCGGTACATTGAGAAAAACCTCCTTAATTTTAAGGGGATTGACGGAGAGTATCTATGATCATTAAGTTCACATTACTCTTAGTTGTTATAGTATTTATCGTTGCTATAAACTTCATAGTAAAGAATATTGAAGATTTTTAGAAAAGAAAAATTGATATGTCTTATAGAATATTAAAAAAGTTACCTTCAGGATCGGAGGTCTTTGTGAATGATTCCGATGGGACTCCAATGGAGTGGTCATCCATGGAGGAAGCTATCATGTATCAGAAACTTTATCAGAAGTTAACAAAACATAATAGTGAGTATGTGTTAGTAAATTTAAGTTCAAGCCAAGAAAAAGAAGAAGAAACAGCATGAAAAAGTTTTTATTACCGATCGTCATCCTACTTGCGGGATGTTCAATGGAAAAAAATTCTTTGGTTCAACAATCTGAATTTGTGATAACAACTCGCAATGAAAAGGTTGTGTGGATAAAAGATAGCGATGTAGGTAGAATGATTTACCCAACATGGGAAAGAGGGGTTTATGGGCCGGTAGAGGTTCATTTAGTTGATGAGTACAGTTTCAACACACTCCTTAGAAATGGAAGGCAATAAGTTTAGAGTTTATTACCGAAGATACCAACATGGTGTTAAACAACACATGGGTAAATGGGAGAACGTCAATAAAGAATTCAAAACGGAAAAAGATGCTGATCTTTTTCTCAGTAGAATAAAGGACAATGTAATTGTTCTTTGGTCCGTAAAATCAAAAATCTATAAATAATGGAAAAGAAAAAGTACATCATTAAGAACTTATTCCATGCCAAGGATATGAGTCAGTACGTTAATCGAGACACTACAAGTCTTGAGGATATTTGGGTAACTCATTGGCCGAACAGTAAAGAGAAAACACCAGAGGAATATCGTCCTATGTTGTTTGAAACCAAACAAGAGGCAAAACGATATTTAACCGAGATCAAACGTCAAGCTCGAGCGGATTGGTCGGAGAATTCACACATCCACCGTATGTATGGATTTAGAAAACCTGAGTGGGATATTTATGAAATATAATGTAATTGTATCATGGTACGTAAAATCAAAAATCTATGGAAGTTCCTCCAATTTATAGAGGAGGAACGAATAAAGGCGGCGATCTATACATGTAGTCCAGGTCCTTTAATGTGAAAACAAATCACTAAAACCCGTTTACTTAACGGGTTTTTTTAATTATATTAAAATATATTTATAATAAAAGAAATAAATCCATTTTAAATTGATTGAATCGTTGTTCCATAACTCAGACGTTGATGATGAATTCGAAGAAAGTTTTAGAAGGGGGATAGACAACTCTTATCTAATCTTTACGGGGCAGAAAACCTACCCCGAGATCCTTTCTGATGGGGATGACTCTCACTTTTTCTTCTTTGACCCAGACACTCAGCCCACCAAAGAAGATGTGTGGGACCTTATTTATATTTATGAGGAATATGAAGAGTACGAAAAGTGTGGAGAACTATTAAACCTTATTAAAGTTTTAAAATGAAGTTACACAACTTAAACACCCACGAAGAAACACCATCCAAACTAAGACACCTCTCACATAACCCAACAGGAGAACTAATCAAACTCTTCACCGAAAAAATGGGTGTTATAAAGAGACATAGAAGGATTAATGAAAAAATTATTGATGGTCAATGGTCATCCAATGGACACAAAACATTCTACCTCAAGATGTTAGAAAATTTCAAAAAAATTTTTAATATTTTTTTTATTTCGTGCTTGACAAACTAAAAATACTTCATATATTTGTACAAGAATTGAGAAATCAATCAATCGTTCTTTGATTTAAAGATATTGGCCGCCTATGGTCACTAAATAAACCACGAAAGTGGGATAAAGTGATGTCCTCATTTACAGAGGGGATGTTGCGGCTTCGGTAACGGAGCTCGAGTAGGCAAGCGGGATATCATTTCATCTTTAGTATCGAGGGTAACACTGTAGAGAAAGTGATGTAATGACCGGGTGATGTGGGTCATTCGGTTGAGGTGGGAACACCAATAAGAATAACTCGTAGGATGTTACAGGAAACATGACTCCAATCATGTGATTGTGTATTCCAATATGATGGGAATCTTAAAACCGAAAGGTAAGATGGTGTACAGGTGGTGCTGTTATCATCCTTTAATTAACCCTACCAAGGGTTTTTTAATGAAGGGGTCCAAAAGTATGGAGGTCGGGAGGTCTCAGAGAGTAGTTTAGTATCGTGTCGTTCAAAAGATGACATGGCTGGTGATGGGCCGCTACTTTCACAATCCACAAGTAAAACTTTATTTGGATATGCAACTTCCAAAGTTAATTAAACAGACAAAGGAAAAGTGTCCATCAGTCATTCGGAGAAAGGTGACTACTTAGTCGTGAGGGGTTCACGGCCATAAAGGTTCCCAAGACCAATATGATTTTTGAGAAAGTTCTCTAAACCCGCAAGGTCCAATCAGGGAGGCATCCTTGAAGAGCAACGAGTAACGAAAGAGTATCCAATGACTCAAGGAGTGGTAGGTCTAACTTACCGTCACTGAATCGATACTGTTCAAAAGACAGTGGATAAGAAGGGAAACAATAATCCTTCAAAAGATGGTTCACTAAAACGTATAATCTCAGCGTTTTTATTTTTATCGCACACAAGATCACCTAAAGATAATGAGAGGTCTTTGACGTAACACCCGAAGACTAATCACCAAACCCTCGTCCGTAACACCGCGAGGGTTTTTTTATGCCCAAATTTTACTTTTTAAAAACTTTCATGTATCTTTTTGCATGATTAATCCTATTACATTATATCAATGGGCAAAAAGGAGGTTTGGAAAAAGTAAATGTTTAAAGGTTGTTTACCACAATAACAAACAGAGTTATTATGGTGAATATGATTTTGAGAAAAGAGTGATTAGGTTAAACCTAAGGTACATTCAAAGTTATGGAACACTTTACAGAACAATGGCCCATGAGTGGACTCACGCACAGCAAAGTGAGTATAGGTATTATAAACTATTAAAAAAATACGGATATAAAAACCATCCCTACGAGATTATGGCACGTAATAGGGAAAAAAAAGTTTGATATAATCGAATATATTTTTTATATTTGGTGAAATAGTTCATATGAGTCGAGTGTTATCAGTAAAGAATGGTATAAAGTATTTCAAAAACCAGAGAGAAAAGTCAAACTCTCAGGATAAATGGGATTATTACAATGATGAGATTTATCGTTTAGAAAAAAAACTTTACGAGTTACAATTAATAGAAGAACTCAAGGAGTATGAAAGTAGATAAGACTCCACTTGAGATGGTATCCTCCCAATTAAAGGATTGGGTTGATAGGACAGAAGACGAAATCGCTACATATCCTCTAATTGCTGCCATTGAGATCGTACATAGAGCAATGGCATATGAAGAAGAGTTCGCCTCTAAAATTTATGATGATGGTGCCAGTTCCATTTATGGATATGAGACTGGTAGAAAATATTTTTTAGATCAGTTTAAAAAAGGTGGACCAACCAATAACAAATAATCAAAAAACCGAAGAAGTTAAATCAGTTCTTAAGGGTGTCCTTAATGAACAGGCAAACACATGGAATGCCAAGGCTCGGGAAAAGTTAACTTTTAGAAAACTTTTAGAGTTGGAGTGGTTACACGATGGAACATTTGTTAAGTCTGATAAGAAGTTCATCGATAATCTTAAATCACTTTATTTCTCCTATCAACAGACCTCATTCACAACCTCAAGTATGGTTGAAGATTATTATGTGGTCCATGAGATTTTTGGTCCGAAACAATCACCGGACTATATGTTCATTACTCCCAAGGGATTCTTCGGTATTGAGGACAAATCGGGGAAGAATGGAAACATAGAATGGAACACAGGTAGTCCGGGGGAAAACAAAATCATTACTTTTTTTCATAAAAAAGAAAAGACGGTTCATTTGATTAGTAGTTACGAATATAATTGGACCATTGAACGTCAAATAAAGTATAAAGAACTTAAGAAAGACGTAATAGACTATGGATACCGTAAATGGGCGGAAATGTATCCTAACAGTAATGAGAAGGTTTTACAGAAAATGACTTACTACGCTCGACCTATGTTAAGGGATGCCAATAAGGTGGTTGACCTTTACGATCCCGAAGAGAAGGGTGTCAATAAAATATTAAATCAATTCTTTGACGAGAACACCCCAATTGATCCTATTGACCCCATGATTGGTGGTCAACTTTCTTTATTTTAACTAAATGTATTTATTCGTTATGAAACCAAGAACACTAAAACCATGGTCCTATGTAAAAGAACGTAGGTACGATTTATCTTCACTAACTAAGGGATGGGGGGCAACGAATCCTGATGACTATTATTTTCAGTTGGACCATTCTTCGATGACCTACACCCCTGCGGTTTTAAAAGTAGATTTGGACAATTTACCAGAACCGACATTTAAACCCCAAAGAGAAAAGTTTCATTAGTTTTAGATATTTATAAAATATGAAAAAAACCCTAAAAGAGGAGTTGGAGAGAATCCACACATTAACCTATGGTAAAACCATGGGATCTACTCTTATTGAGGGTATCTTCTCTGAAGAAAATAAAGACGAAAAGAAGGCCGATACAGTACCACCAGATGTCCAAGAGTTTTTTGATACTTTAGAAGGGGCAATAAGTAGTGGTGGGTTATCACAACAAAAATCTGGATCTTATGATTTTGTAAAGGGTGTTGAGTCTATGCAAATAGGTCTCACACTTTTAGGATATGAATTACCTCGTCACGGTGTTGACGGTTTATTTGGTCCTGAGACTGCCGCCGCGGTTAGTAAGTTTAATGAAGATAATAAAGTTTTATCTGAAGCCGTTGAGTATGATGCCACAGGATTAATTGGTAAACCTGGTCAGGGAACACATAATGCGTCTGATTGGCAAAGTAGAAATGCGTGGGATGTTAAGATGGATGTGGGTTCATCTGTTAAATCAATCACTAATGGTACAGTATCCAAAGTATACAGTGCGGGTAGTGGTATGGTTAGAAGGGGTAATAAGAAGATATATGGTGATCAAATCACCGTCAAAAGTTCAGATGGTCCCGATGTGTTCTATACCCACGTAGAGTCAAGTGTCAGTAAAGGACAAAGTGTTAGTATAGGTGATGAGATTGGTAAGATTATGACATTACCAGGTATGCCGTCACACGTTCACATTGGATTATCTAGTGGTAATCTCTCTGATTATATTTCTAATTTACCAAATGCAACAGGTGGAGGAGATTCCGAGGTTATGTCCAAAGCATCACCCAATATGTTGAGAAAATTAGTGGACCAATTAAAGTCAAAAGATCTTAAATCTGAAGACATTAAAAAGTATACTAATATGGGTATTGATACTGAAGGTTTAGTCGATAAGAATTTCTATGAGAAATTATTGGAAAATCTCGGAGCACCTGTAAGTGAGGAAAACTTAAAATATCTATACGCTTGGAGACAGGCAGAGGGTAAGGCGGGTGACTTTAACCCATTTAATACAACACAACCAATGGACGGTGCCACGAAATTTAATAAGGTTGGTGTAAGAAACTATGTATCGTTGGAACAGGGTATGGTTGCCACAATTAAAACACTTAAGAATGGCTATTATGATTGTATCGTAGAAGGTCTACGAAACGACATAGGGGCTGATAAGATCGCACAATGTCCTTCTCTTAAAACTTGGGGTACAGGTGGGTTAGTGGCCAAGGTATTAAATAGTTACAATAGAGGGGCCTCCCCCAAAGTCTCATCCCTTGCGTAATGAAGTTACTAATAACAGAACAACAGCTCAGTAAGATTGTAGAAGATAAAAAGAAATCCAAGAAGAAAAAAGACTTCGATCGTGTGGATTTCTACTTTGGTTATTATAAGAACTTAACCCCATCAGATTTTGATATCTGTAAAAAAGGTGACGATATAATCATCACTATCCCCAAGTAATATTTGTTGACTTTATGGTTTTAATTTCATATATTTTTTATATGAGATTAAATAGAGACCAAAAAAAAGAATTGGCCGTTGAACATCTTATAGATAAGATGTTTGAAATCGCGGGACACGATGTCACCTTCCAAGATATAAAGGGAAGGGAGGATAATTGGTTCCAAGAGTGGACTATGACAGTGGAACAATCTGAACAATGGAAAAAGTATGGTTCAGATTACCTGAGAAAACTTTTTAGATGGAATAAAAAAATGGCAGATAATGAAATGCTATGGTTCAACCTGCAATGGGGATTAAAATACAGTGATTTTGGGAGCGTCAGCGGAAATAAAACTAATTAAATACTTAGATCAATTAACTGAGGGTTCTACTTTCATTGAAATTGGTTCCACATCACCACCTGGACCATTTGGATCCACCTGTTTCTTTAGGAGATTATGTACGGGTAATAACTTTAGGTTTTATTCCATTGATATAGATGAGGATAACCACAAAGAACTATTAGAAATTGATCCGCACTTAGAGGGTCATTTGATTCATGCGTATGGGGAGGAGTTTCTTCAAAACTATAACATGGAGGAGTATGGTCCAATCTCATGTGCTTATTTAGATGGGTTTGATTGGGTGTACAATTTAAATGATTTAGATCTCGATCAGGTTCAAAGTTATAAGGATCGGGGGGAAGAACTAAACAATACAAACTCACAGGTTTCTCATTTAAAACAAACCATGTACATCGAACAGTATTCCGATGAGAAATGTATCATATTATACGATGATACCTGGTTATGTCCCCAACAAGATATCTACATTGGTAAGGGAGCTGCATCCATTTACTACCTATTATCATTGGGATGGAAAATCATCGATTTTGATCGTAGTGGTTTAGAAGTCCCTCACCAAGCCATGATGATAGGTAAAAATATCAATGAATAGTTTAAAAGTATATCGGGTTTCAGAGGATTCCGATTTACGGAGTCATCGGTTTTTGGATCAACACCATTCACTTCCCTTTATTTTAGAGGGAAGTCATTTTAATTTTGTTACCTCTGTGGAAGAATCGGACATTGTTGTTATTCTTTCGGACACGGGGGATTTGGAATTCCAAAGAGATTTTATTCAACGACATTATGGGGGACAACTTATATTGGTTCTTCATATCTTTCATTCGGAGGAGAACTTCTCTGCTCAGTCGGTACTAAATCGGTATGTGGAGGTGTTTGATTTCACTACTCGTTTGAAGATTGTTCATACGGAATTGAATTTTCAAGGGGGGATTTACTACGATTGGTTATGGAACAGACAGAAAATGTTATTTACCGATTATACCACTTATCGTTTAGAGAGTTACAATTATATGGATCGAGCATCCAAGAAGATGTATCAATTGGGTGAGATAGTTCCAAAGACTTGGGGATGTAGGAAGTTCTTATGTATCAATCGAATAAGAAAGGACGACTTCACGGACAGGAATGTACGTAGAATATTTCTACGGGAATATCTAAAATTAAAGGACGGGTATATCAACGATCCCGAGAACAACATCAAGTACATCTCACAGGAATCTGTCCCTTATTATACTCACACCCTTTCTTCTGTTACCACCGATTTTCATTTGGATGCGGGATTTGGTAAGGTACATCCCATTCACGACATCTATTATCAGGACACGGTTTTCAGTATTTATGTAGAGACCTTAACTTACTTTGGTCAAGAGAGGATGAGGACCATCACTGAGAAGACGTGGAATCCTTTGATTAAAGGACACTACATTCTTCCCTACGGGTATTGTGGGATGATCAAAGACATTCGGGGGTATGGGTTTATGTTACCTGATTGGATAGATTACTCTTACGATTCGATAGAGAATGATTCGATTCGGTTTATGAAGTACATTGAATCCATCAATAAGTTACTTGATTTATCCAATCAGCAATTGATTACCTTAAATGACAATGGGTTGGATATGTTAAGGTACAATAGGAGGTTATTCTTTAAAAGGGATTACCATAGTTTATATTCTTCGGTGGTTAAGGAGTTTACCGATCGGGAATAATTCCTTACCTAAAGGTATATAACTCAGATAATAATCCCGATAGGTAATAATTGTCGGGGTGTCTATTGGTATTCCACCCACCGCTAAAGGTGACACCTTGCGAGGGGGAGATGGTATTGAGTTCAATAAAGTCCACGGGACCTTCGATGAATTGTTCATAGGTTTGAATCTCATTCCCACCAAAATTCATAATGACCACCAGTTTATAGTTGGAGGTTACTTTATTGAGGGAATCTCGTATGATTCTACCTCTGTGTTTAATCTCTTCTATAATTTGGTCTTTGGATTTATCCAATGAGATTTTATACAGGTCTAGTGGATGTTGGGTTAATTCGGGGGAGAACATAACAACAAAGAGTTTCTTATCGGGACTTTGACACATAGTTCTAAAACGATTCACGCATCTATGGTAATAAGAATAATGTTCATCGGTTCGTGGGTCTTTATGGAAGAAGAAGTCTTCGTGGTAGAGACTATGTCCACAGGATTGTGGGTGGTATGGATGGGCAACATCCACATAATAGGATGGGTCCAAGAATTTGTTAAAGTCATCTTCCAAACAATCCTTAATGATTTTCTCATCACTGAAGACCCAATCAAAGGGATAGGATGTATTCTTTAGTTTAAGTCTTTGTAAGAGTCTTCCCGTGTGACAGATGGTTCCCAAAGAACAGATATATTTGTACATGTTGTTTTTAACTATAAATATCCCCGAAGGGTCCGTTTCGGTCGGGGTTTAACTATTTATGAGGATGAAGGGTATACTTAACTTCTTGGTATTCATTTGTGTAATTTCTTTATACATGTTTACCATACTTTGTTTCACATTATACTTCCCAATATACCATTTTGTTAGGGGGATTAGGGGGAAGTAGATCAAGGTAGGCAGTAACTGATGGTCCCCTTTCAGGGGAACCATTATCCACATAAGGTATATTTATGGGGTAGTATGTTAGGTATTGCATTTTCCTTTTGTCTTATTATGGGTTTAGTATTAATTCCGATCCTTATGATCGAGTATGTGACCCGAAAAAAAAAGAAGTGAGGGCTTGATTCCCAACTTCGCGGGGAGTATCTTTATAACAAAAATACTGTTATGAAGAAACTTCTTTTCTTAGTTACCATATTGTATAGTGTCAATGTGTACTCTTCTCATATTCTCGGGGGGTTTATCAATGTGGCTCAAACTTCCTATGATTCTACCAGTATAGGACTAACTCTTTTATTAGATCATCAAGGGGTAATTCCCAACAGTGTTACGGTTTCCAAGTGGGAAAAAAACAGCGTGGGGTTTTACGTACAGAATGGTTATATCACATTAACCCAAGGTCATGTTGCCATTCCTTATCAGGGGGATTACTTAGTTACGTATGTGTCGAATTATTTAGATTTAGATAGTAATGCCTATAGGTTTATCTATCAGAATTGTTGCTGGGGGATGATCTCTAACAGTACAAGTAGTCAAAACAGTAGTGTAGTTATATCTGCCGACTATCTCCACATACCCAATAATTCCACTCCGAATATAGGAGATATGAATGTATTGTTTCATAATCAACAGGTATCCATTAGAAATACGATGAAACCATTAATGGATATCAATCCGATAAAGGGATATTTTCGTAATAAGGATCCTTTCGATGTGGTGGTTATCTCTCAGGATGATCTTTTCGGGGGTCATGCCAATAATGTATTTGTTCCTCAGGTATATAACTACAATAATATGAGTCTTCACATAGACAATGACAGTATTAGTTGGATTCCTCCTGCACTGGGTCAGTATGGTATAGGGATAAAGGTGGAGGATTACCGAAATGGGACTTTAATCGGTACTCAGAGAATACAGTGGGTCTTTAATGTGGTGACTTCTACCGTAGGTATAGAGGAGTTAACCAAATCGGGGGAGTACAAGATATATGATTGGTATGGAAATTATATGGGATCACATATAAAAGACTTAGAAAGGTCAGGATTATATGTATTAAGATATAGTAATGGGTATGTAGAAAAAATCTATTATATGTTTGATTTTTAATATCTTTTTTAATATTTTTGTTATGGGATGAAATATATCATTAACGATTTAGAATTTAGTAGTAAAAAAAGTATAAAAGAATGTCGAAACAGAATGACAAAAAGCGGTGGGTAAACCTACCATCTTTAGGAAGAACAAGGTTATTTACAAAGAAGATTACCATAAACGGTATGGAGGATCTAAATGTGGCCAAAGTAAAGGTACATGATATATGGATGATCTTTGATATAGAAACGGAAGAAGTTATTGGTCAGGGACTCACATGGACTGATTGTTTAAATATGGTAAAATCTAGGGGACTCATCAATCAAAGGTAATGGTATGAGTAGATTAACCATATGGACCTATGAAAAGGTTAAGGAGATAACCAAAGAATTTCAGGGGGAGACCCTAAGTAGTTTAAAAAAGAAACACGGGTATTCAGGTATGGTAAGTTTTATAAAAAGGAATGGATATACTTCTGAGGAGTTTGGTTTAGTAAATCGAAAGATTCGGGAGGATCATCAACATCGGGGGAAGTACTCCAATTCATCTGAATGGTCTTCATATAAGAATATGAGGTTACGTTGTTATGATTCCAATCACAGATCCTATAGATGGTATGGTGCTAAGGGAATAAAGGTATGTGATAGATGGATGGAAACTCCCTATGGATTTTTAAATATGATTTCAGATTTGGGGGAGAAACCTAACCAGTCCTATCAGATAGATCGTATAGATGAAGATAAGGATTATTCTCCTGAGAACTGTATGTGGTCTACTCATTTAGAACAGCAACATAGGAGAGGTAAGAAAAGGAGATATCCTAATTGTAGAAAACCATTTAAACATAACATACAACCTAACGATAGGTATGGGAAACATATCGTGATTAAAGAATTGGAAAGTATACGAAGAAGAAAATTCTTATGTAGAGAGGAACATACGGGAAAGACTGTTCAGGTTCGTATAGATCGATTATTGGAATCGCGGGGGAAGAATCAATATGAATAGTGGTATATACATAGTAAAGATAGAAGGATTTGATTACCATAAGATAGGTAGATCAAATAATATAAAGAGTAGATTAATGAAATATACTGAAATCCCTTTTAATTTAGATTATGTACTAAAATACCCATTAGAGAAATCACTAACAAGTTTAGTAGAAAAACATCTCCATACAGTATTCAAAAAAAGTAGAGTAAAAGGAGAATGGTTTACCCTATATGAGGATGACATAAAAAGAGTTCCTAAGATCATAGATGAATTCTTAAAAAGTAATCATCATGAATTCAGAAAAAGAGTATGGAAGTATAGGGATAATGTTCGTCACCCTCCTATAGAAAATCCATACAAAGTATTCCTTGACTATAAGGAAAAATTTAAAGAAGTAAAGAAGAGAACAAAGAAGAATCACATGACTCGTACAACGTACGCACATGAGAATAATATCTCTGATGGTCAGTTGGCAAGGATTCTCTTTTGTGGTAATAACAATGAAGAACTCTTTAAAACTTTCTCCGATAAGGGTATGTCCATTAATGAGACTTACCTCATTATAAGAGACGTATCGCGGGGGAAGACTGACTAATATAGTTAATGATATAGTTCCCAATGATAGAATGACCATAGATAGATAAGTGAGAATCCCTATGATTAAAAGAAGTATAATCACTTATAGTAAGTTTCTCTCTATCTATGTAATCCCTAAGATGTAAATTATCAAATAGAATAAACCTATCCATATAGGAAACATCTCCAATATCCTCATAAGAGAAAAGGTATAGGTTAGGATTAAAAGAATGTAATAGGTTAGAGAGTCTATGTATGTTCTGTTTCTCATAGGTATAATCATATACATACATAAGGTAATCCCTATAGAAGGAAGAAAGGTTCTCATAGATAGGATCATATAGAATATCTTCCTTATCCTGATTGAAGATATGAATCAGATCCATAGTACCCTGAACCCTTAAAGTTTCCTTAGTAGACTCATAGAAGAAATTCCTTCTTGAAAGAATGGTCCATTGTAGAATGTGAATGTCATTAGGGTATTTTACCATAGAGTCATAACATACCTGAAAGATGTAGTCATTGTTGTTGGCCGTAATGGAATGGTTAATAATCTCTACACCTAAAACCCTCCCTATATGAGAAGGAAAATTGAAATGATCTCCGTACTCTGTATAGGGTTCTTTACCGTATAGAAAAAACTCTTTCCCCCTTTCTGACCAGTCCTTAGGATACCATACTTTTTCATAGTGACTATGGTATTCCTTAGAGTGAAGTCCCCCTCCTTTGGTGAATGAACAACCGTAAAAATGTATCCTCATATTCATAAGTATCTGTCCCCGCAGGATGGGTCCTTAGGACCCCATTAGAACCCCTCTGATGTCATACAAACGATAAGTGTAATACATCCCCATAATGTCATACAAAAGGGTCTTAGAATGTCTGTATTACAGTGGTTATTTGTCGGAAAAAACTTTTCTGTGATAACTACCCCGCAATCGGTACTTTTTTACGATTCCATATATACCAGCCGTAATACACCCACATTTTACCACTTTCTGCCACCTCGTAGGGTATTGTGTCCTGTGTGAAATAAAGACATAAATTTATAAAAATTTTAAAATTATACTCTTTTTAGGTTCTGAAACCGTATAATAGTATCCCTGTTATATGTCATACAAGGGGGATCACGGTATAATGATTATAGTATTATACGGGGGTAGATTGTCATACACTGTATAATGGTTTTAATGTAATACACCCCACTAATTCCCACCCCGTAAAAAAGTATACAGATTATTTTATTATACCCGTGAAGGTATAAAATGATATAACGATAATGACATTATACCCGTTCGGGTGTCATACGTAGTTTGCGGATAAAAACTTCAGGATCTGTACGGCCACGGTTCGATCAGAACATTTACGCCGTACTCGGTTAGTAGGGATGTAAGGAAGGTGTTATACTTCTGAACTTCATCCTCTGATTTAAGAAGGGTATCACTTGTGAACATTCCTCTTACACTATAAGTAAAAGGTTTCTGTGAAAGGTCTTTAGTAGGATCCACCCATATTGACTTTCTGACGTTCTCAATTTTCAATCTCCTAATGTGACCTTCGATTGTACTAACAGAACGTTTAACATTGTCATACCACTTAAGGATATCTGTAGAGACCTGTACGGGGGAACGGAAGTTGTAGTTAACTGCGGATAAAAACTCACTCCTGTGTAGATCCCCTTCTTCAGAGTTGTCTACTCTGAATATACCTTGGGGACTAACTCCACTAACCTTACTAGTAAGGTCTATGTAATCTTCTGTATTTGGGATCTTATACTTAACACTTAATGGTTCTACAATGGGTTTTAAAAACATGAAGGTAGGTTTATCCCCCGCTTCGACTGCGGATAAAAACTCGACAGGTAGCTTGCTGTACAGATCCTTCAGAGTGTCGGTTACATTATCGAGACTTAAGAGTTCGATCGATACGTTTACGTCGTAAGCAATCTCATCCTGTATAGGATTGATACCTTTCCTATCCATCTTAACGATCATACGTGCATCTTTATTTTGAACGTCTGTCTCTATATAACCTTCTATCTGTTCTAAAAGTCTCATTGCATTTGTTTTATTAATAAATATTCCCCCCGAGTTGTTTGCGGATAAAAATCTACAGTGGATCTCCTCCCCGTGTTCAGGGATAAAAAAAAAGGGACCACATTGTGTGATCCCCTTCTTTCATTAACTCTTCAGTACAACTTAAGCTGTTGCTTTCTGCTGTCTGAGTAACTCATTACGGAACTTCAGTGCTTTCGCTTTGTTAGTGAAGTACTGATCATACTGAGTACCGTTAATCGATACTCTAACTCTGTAACGGTTACCGTTGGAGTTAGTTACCTGGTAAATGTTGTTACCTAGGTTGGTGTAACTGTAGTTTGACATACCTTTTAAATTTAATTTATACTTTATTACATTAAAAAATATAAAGAAAACTTTTTAATAAGTCAAGCTCCCATAACCAAAAAGAAGGGAAATATTTCAAAGAACTATTTGCGGATAAAAACCCACAGTGGATCTCCTCCTCAGATCAGAGTCTCGATTATGATTCCAATTATCAGGGTTACAAACATAACTGCGTATGCAACCCCCATAATATAATAGGAATCTTCCACCTGTTTAAGGGACCGTCCTTGACGGTAATCCTTGTCTTCTTGTGTCATCTGTCTCATACTAGTTGCGGTTTTAAAAATGATTCCAACTCAGATCTCTTCACGTATAATGATTTCCCCCGTATACATATGAACCCCTCAAACCCATCCAAGTTACTCTCGTCGTAATCAAATGCGGTCCAATGTGGCCTGAGTCTCGGGTTGTATCCAATCCTCACAGGATCTGCGGGGAAACTCGGGAATTCTACACCATCCTTAAATGATATCCATGAACACACCGTCTTATTCTCTCCATTGAATATACGTGTTGCTGTTCGAACACTGTTGTTTAGTTTTCCTACCGCAATGGTATACTCAAACGTTTCGGGATCATAGTACTCCACACTGTCAACCTTACGAAGTTGCCACTTCATATAATTCGGACCCTGACCCAAATGATATCTTAACCTGTTCATACCTCTAACTCTTTTTGTCTCGTGGTAAAATATTCCAACTTCCCCATGATCTGAGGTATGCGGTGGGTCTCACCGTTAGTTGCGGCTGATACCAATTGTTCAGCCCAATACTTGATCTTTGGAAGGTACCCCTCAGGATACCTGTCCATCCATCTCCATTCTTTTCCTGAATTGATCATGACTCGTAGTTTATGGTTCCGTACTCGTCTACTTCTTCCTCCTCATATGAGTCATCAATAAAGATGATCTTGAATCCGTGGATTAATCCATCCATCTGACATACCTGAAGTTCATATGATCCATCCCCAATACCCGAGGAGGAAACTACACCTGTGTCATATGTTCCCCACTGTTCTTTACGGAGTGTGCGATCACACATCTTAATGTACCACTCTGATCCTTCTTCCTCCATGGGCATGAATGGGTGATCACCAAATGGATGACCCTTCTTAGTTAACCATGGTAGGTCCTTTGCGATCTCGTCCTTACGGTATGATGTCATACAGAAGACCCCCGCCTGACCTGAGTCCACACCGATGTTGTTTGAGTAGTGTTCCCAATTGGGACTCTTGATGTTCTCATGTAATACAGTGAGGGAATGAACTCGTTCTCCCCACCCCGATGAGTCACTGATTTCTACCTCAGTGTCATACACACCAGGTCGAACATTCTTGATTACCTCCTGACACCAGGTTGGTAGTTCATAACATGGGTCGGATACTACTACTTCTCCACCCAAACGGATTTGATTCTTTTTCATTTGTAACACCTTTATGATTCGAATATACTAGAATTTTTTAGAATACCAAAAGAAATACTAGTTTTTCTTTGCGGATAAAAATTTGGGATCTACCATCCCTGAGGAAAGTGGGACCATGGTTTTACTTCACGACCGGTTCTCTCCTGTTCAAACTCCTGACGTTCCTCCCATGTTGGGTTCTTCGCCTTGGACCTATTCTTGGTTGGGAGGTTGCGGAAGAAATGTCTGATCACGGGGACCGTCCAACCATTTCCTATCCCATGAATTCTTCGACCCTCTGTAATTCCCTCCACTTCGGTATACCCCATTGGCAAACCTTGCAGTAGTTCACACTGTGCGGAAGAAAATGTTTTGATCATCCCGTCGACGGTGAGGTAGTGTCCCGTTCCACTCCATTTACCGTTAGTCGATAAACCACCCATTGAGGTAAGTATTGCATTGGCAATATTATCATTCCTCTCTGACTTGGTTACACGGTAACCTACCTTCCCACTCTTTTTAGGTAGTGACTTATCCCCACGACCACGGAATCCTACACCTGTTACTATTTGCGGAAAAAAATCCGAGAGCTTGGGTGATCTATCTTCAGGAAGTTGATCTGTGATGTTGGTCCAATAGTTTCTTTCACGGAACTGAGGTACCACACGTGATGAATTGATTAGTAATGGTTCTACCCCGAGGATCTCTGAGATCACGTCGGACCATTCTTTTTTCATCCGCACGTTCTCTAGTAAGAAGTACTTAGGGTTAACACCTTTTAAAATACGAACGAATTCCCAAAACAAATAGGACTCTCCTTCAAACTCGAACCCTTGGTCTTTCAAATCCAAGTAATGTTCTAAGGTTGTAATCTGATGACCCTCTTTGGTTTTCATTCCTTTCTTCTTTCCTGCGAATGAAAAGTTCTGACAGGGTGATCCCCCGATTAACAGATCTACATTCTTAAAATCTAAAATACCTAAGGACCTTACATCACCTACATGTATGATTTCAGGGTGATTGGTCTTAGCAATCTTGATTGCGTTGGGATCAACCTCAGACGCATAATAGTTCTTAAACTTTATTCCCTCATCTTTAAGGGACTGAATTCCACATCCTATTCCATCGAATAGGGATACAACGTTATTAATCGATTTCATTATAATGGTTTATGGGGTTACAATTCGGGTTCTTCGTGTAATACACTGTAATTAACTTCGAGCAGTTGGTCCAACAAATAAGCGAGAACCTCCACATCCAAACCATAGATATCCCATTCGATATCATCCCCCAATGTTTCTCCCCAATCGGCTCGGCCAAACAACTGACCATCTTCAGTAATTCCTTCGCACACCCAACAGGTGTCCCCTTCTTCGGATTCAGTTACACTGACTTGGAACTTACTGTCAAAGAGAATTGCATTTCCTTTCAGTTCGTCTTTAATATATCGAACTATCTTGGTTTGAAGATTCTCTTTGTATTGTTTCGTTAAAGTAATGTATGACATAATATCAAATTTAATTATTAATGTTGAGCTTTCAAAATTATTTTAGAAGCTTCGTCAACATATTCTTGTTAGAGGCAATTACCTTATCCATTGCCGTGGATAGTTTTCTCTTTGATTTCTCCATGAACTCAACGTCCTTGGCCAAGAGATTTAAATCATCCCCATCGATGTTGGTCTTGCCGACAATAACTCGGATGTCCTTAGTGGATCCCCCACGTCGATAGAATGGGGTCCTTGCATAAATGTATTCGTCTTTCACCATGGAGAGTTTGATCTCTTTAATGTTCTCCTTTGACCGTAGTTGCAGAATAACTTCTTCAAGTAATGCCACCGTTTCGAACTGTGACTTCCATTTGACCACTATTGTTTTATACAGGTCCGTGTATTTTAATAGATCTACCGACCCATCTTTAGGACCCGTATTCAGGAATAAATCGTATTGACTTATTTCCTTAGGGGTACCTACGATTTCCGTGAACACCCCATGTACATGTTTCTCCTTTTTTATCATATGACTTTACTTAAAAATTAATTTGTTTGCGGATTAAAACTATTGCTGTTGCTGCATCTCCTCCTCGAGAGCTTTAACACATTCTTTAACTTCTTCTTCGGTGAGGAAACCGCAGTAGTTGGATACCAATTCGGTCGGAGTCATCTCCTCGTCGTTCAAACAATCAACATAGTAGTCCAAGTTTCCACTGAACTCTCTTTCATACCATTCACTGAATCCCTCGAATTTATAGACACCCTCTTGGTATTCATAATCTTCTTCAGTGTGATTCCCTTCAGAATCGATAAATGTTTTTCCGCAGAAGTCACTACCAGGTTCTTCGTAATACATCTCGATATCAACACCATACTTAAGGGCAATGTTGATGCAACCTTGGATGGGAGGTGACCACGCAGTTTCCTCGTTGATTTGGATGTAGTCGTCATACACCTCGACGTTTTGAGTACCGATGTCCCATTTTGTTCCGAAATGATTGATGTTGGCGCTGTACCACTCACCCGCGTCATACGACTCCCGAGAAACTTCGGGGTGAGTACCAATCAACGACTCGAAGAATCGTTCTTTAGTGTGTTCGTCCTGACGGATTAAGTTTATCCGCATTTTCAGATTCTCTAAATTGTTCTTATCACCTGTTATTGTGATATTGTTGTAACACCAGTTCGGCATAATGATTATATTTTAATAATGATTACTAATACAAAGATATAACTTTTATTTGATTTTACCAAAGAACTTGGTGGATTTACCACCAAGAACTATAGTACACATCATATCCATCCTTGATAGATTCCAAAGATTTATTAATCCACTCCAAGGTTTCTTCCTTGTAGTAGTCATCAGAATCCTCACCGAAGAAGAACCCGACTGTTTGCGGAAGAGAACCTTCCCTGATTTCCTTCTCCAACTCCTCGAGGTCTTCCCAAGTGAGTTGAACATTCACACAGTTAAAACTGTCTGACTCTCCACCCTTCTCGTAGTAGAGATTTTCCATCCACCCCTGAAGATTCGGGTGTTTTCTCCAATAATGGATTTCTTCTTTTTCGCAGAGCACATCATAGTCCTCTGTTTTTTCATTGTACTTCTCTGTAGAGAAATCAACAGGTTTCGTAATGAATCCCTTTTTTACACGGTAAGAAAATTGATCTAGTCCCATAGTTGTATTGTTTACTGATGTAAAGATATAACAATTATCCTATTATACCAAACATTTTATGAATTTCTTTTTGCGAATAAAAACTCTGAGCTGGTTGCGCCTGGGCTAAAACCTGGCGCATTTGGCAGCGCAAAGTAGCAGATCATGCTGCACGTGCCAGGTAAACTTTTCTTCCGCAGGGATCTTGCGGATAAAAATTTACAGTGCAGCGCATAACAGATCCGAAACAGCAACAAAAAACCCCCAACACAAAGTGCGGGGGGTTTAGATAATTATTAACCAAACTAACCTATGAATGCATGTCTATAAAGACCACCCAAATTTTTCCTTCATTCTGTTCAGAGTAACCAAAGTTGGTAACTCCATTCTCATCGAGTTTCCATGAATAGAACTCATCGTGTAATACATCGAATTCTTTTCCACCCAATCTCTCTACTTCAAACTGTTGTTTACAGTATTGTGCTGCGGCATACCAATCAAATGGACTTTCATTCTTACCCCAAATACAATTCATCAGTTTTTCCTTTGAGTATTGGTCGGGTTGTAACCAACCGCTAACCATCTCATTAATCTTTTCAATTGTATTACAATCCTCATCGGGTTCCCAACGACCGTCCCCGGCACTATACACATCATTATCCGCAGAGACCGCTCCACAAATGGTTCTCCAATTGTTCTCGTTCCCCCAATCATTGATGTGGTATTCAACAGAAGAACAGGCATCTTCGCCTGTTCTTTCAACTACTACTCCAAAATGCAGATTATGCATATGTCGGGGTTTTCATTTTACTACCTTTCTCACCAAACAAGTCAACTTTGAATTGTTGTCTTTCCTCGTTCCAATCCTCGTAACCTCTTTCTTTCCACTCATCAAAGAGTTGTTGTTTGTACCACCCATCATCACAAAGGGCTCGGATTACTTCAAATGAAATGTCTTCATAGGTCTCCGCAACCTCATATAGATTTTTGGTTGGGTCATCTGTGAATTTACCCTCATCGGCATAATCACCTGTTACTACGATGTTATCACCCGCCCATGAACCTACGAGAGGGTTTTCACTTCGTAAATCTCCACCACCTCTACCGTTACCGTCTGCGAGTAAAATGGCAAGACCCTGCATCATACTCATTCCGTCTGATGAAAACTCCATGAGTTTTGCTCCACTACCAAATGCGTGTGGATACATTACTTGTTTCTTTGTGGTATTAACCACCTTATAATACTGTCCCATAATTAAATGTTTTAAATGATTACAGTACAAATATACAAACATTTTCATTATACACAAGAACAATTTATATATTTCTTTGCGGACAAAAACTCGATCCCATTGCTGTGTGCCAAAACTGCATAGCAATAAAAAACCCCGACATTTCTGCCGAGGTTTTCGTAGTAATCACTGTAAACATTACGTCATGAACTACAGTGGGACAAAGGTACTACCTTTTTTCTTCTACACCAAAACTAAAGTGGGATATTAATGCTCGCACTGAAGTTGTGGTTCTGTAACACCCCGTGGTTGACGAGTCCATAAATTGTGTCCGCAATTTTTTGGTACTCTTCGGGGGTAACATGTAAATTTTTCACATGAACCTTACCATCTACGATTCTAAATTTAACACGAATGTTTTTCTTTCCGTTCATTTCTTAATTAGAGATTGACAATACTCTACTGAGTTTATGGTGTCCATGTGTTGAGAACCCGAATATCGGTTCTGTTGACGAGTAATGGTGACATTAACACCACCCGTTGGTTCATACCCTTCTTCTACAAGTTGGGTAACTTTCTTCTCAAGTCCCTCGGGGGAACTACTTGTTATGATTTTATATTTCATTGTTGGTCTTTATAATAATTCCAATGGGCTAAATCCTCATAACGTCTTTCTTCGTCTATATTAATTAGTTGTTCATTCGTTCCACAATCGGGACAAACACTTTCTTCATATAGTGAATGGTCTTGGGGATTATGTTTACTTGACACATAAACATAATTGAGTTCCTCTTGAGTTCCCTCCCACATACAATGATGACAAACAAAATTATCCATGACTTAAAAAACTAATTCAGTTGATACTCGATTAACTACACGACACACCGACTTGTGGTTGATGGTATCGATTACTCTTTGAACGAATTGTTCTTTGGTTTCTTTATCCGAGATTTTATCTACGGGTAAAGTACATTGTAGGTTGGACAATGCGTATGGAGTACCACTTGAACTGTGACCACCATATTGAACATAACTAATTGAACCTTCATTGAGATTACAAATTAGGGTCTTTGGATTTCCGTAAGGGTCTACCAAATGAAGATGACATAATTTCATGACTTATATATATTTTGATTACGATGTAAAGGTATAACTTATTTTCGATTATACAAACAATAAACCAAAAAAGTTTTGCGAATAAAATAAGTTGCCGATAGGAGGGACCGTGATCTTCAGGATCACCTGTGGCCTGGCACTGTGAATTATTATCCGCATGTAATACACCTTGCGGATAAAAACTTCCGGAGACTCAGGATCCAAAAGTTCAGGGAATAAAAAACCCCATGTATTACACATGGGGTCATAAAAACAAAACGAGGGATACTATCTATACAAGTACAGATAAGTCGTTAAAGATTTTTCGTTCTCTATTACCATACAAACCAAACATCTTGTTTTCGGTATTGTCGTTCTTACTCAAAGAGTGAGTTGTGTATTTGGTCACACCACTGAATAGTCCCCACACGTTATCACCTTTTTCTTGAAGTTCTCCATTCATATCAATATACAAACGAGAGAGTTTGTTCTTAACGTTGGTTGACAAACGGTCTTCACCATGAAACCCACGAACATTAATGTCCATATCAATATCAAATAGAGATTTAATTACTCGGTCTCTTGTCTCTTCACTGAAACGAGTTTCACTCATCTTCTTAATGGTGTCGAACATCTGTTGTTCTTCTTGAACCAATACGTCCACCCCTCGACAAATTTCATCAATTCGGATGTTCATGTTCTTTGTGTGTCGAATCTTCTCCAAGTTACGGTATGCGGAGAAAAATGTGTTCTGACAGGAGATGGTAACATTCGAGTTTCCAAATGCGAGAGATGTACTCCCATCAAAGGAATTGACTCCAGTTACAAAACCTTCCACTCGGTCATTACCTAACTTAAGGTCATTACTCTTGAGTTGGATGAATACTTTCTTTCCTCCACCGAACTCTCCACCACGATGAATTTCCAAACCTGTCAGAGAGGATACTCGTTGTAACAAATCCACGAGTTGTTCATTCTGATAAGGTACATACCCTTCAGAGTGAACACCCAAGATGGTGTTGTTGTCTTCCCGAACCAAACCGATACGGTCTAATCCAATTCCACTTTCTGTGAAGGTCTTTTCGATTCGGACATTCCAATCAAGACCCGTCTTCTGTAAAATTTCATTCTGTGTCATCTGATTTTATTTAATGATTACAGTACAAATATAAATCTATTTTTTGTATCCACCAAACTTTTTAATAAAAAAAATAAATTAATTTTTCTGTGATCCCGTCACCGTGGGTATCCAATATTTTTGTCCGCGGCTCAGTTGCGAATAAAAACTTCCGGAGACTCAGGATCCAAAAGTTCAGGGAATAAAAAAACCCCTCATTCGAGGGGTTGTTCTTAAAGTTGTACTTCTTCTTGTACATCTTCCCACACATCATCTCCCCAATCCATACCGACTTCGGTACAATACTCGTAGTCTAAATTGTAAACGATGGGTTGTACACTATCATCAAAAGAGATAGTTCCTCTTGTACGTTCACCGATAGAGATTTTGTTGTTCTCGATTAAGGTGATTACAACTTCTTCACCTTCACTTTCTGTGATGTTGTCGATTACGTCGATGTACTCTACATCACCAAGACAGTAACTGAATTCAAATGATTTCTTCATGACATTAATTGTTTGATTACAACGTAAATATATAACAATAAATCCATTATCCCAAATCTTTTTTTTAGTTTGTTTGCGAATAAAAACTTGATCCTGAACCGTCCGGAAGAGTTCTTCGATGTAATACAAAAAGAAAAAGGGATACCGAAGTACCCCTTAATCACTCATCAATAGATAATCATTAACCCTAAATCCGAATGAATATCTTGTTGTCGTTTCTCCGTTTGAAGTTATAGATATCTTCAATCATACGAACATAATCTCCGTGGTTTCCACAAATCTTAAAGAAGTGGGGAACAATCTCACTTTTCTTAACGAACTCATCGGTGTTGAACTCGTTCTCGTACTTTCGTAATACACTCACCATACTACGAACAAATACAGTTCGGGAATATCCTTCGGGGAAGAACTTTTGAAGTGAAGTAATAAACTCACCCCATTGAACTCCCTTTTGGTAGTTACTCACTTTGAACTGACCATTATTAAAGTGGTCTTTCTTCGTGTTGGTAAAACTACCATTGGTCAAAAGGAACATAGAATCAGTCAAACTAAAATGAGGGAATTGTTTCATGAACTCACCTAACTTGATGTAGTTACGATTTCCCTTATTGATATAGTAAGAAAGGAAATCTTTCCGTGACCAAGATTGGGAATTGGTGTTGGACTGAATCACTTGTTCTTCATTGTAGTTTTCTACTTGAAGATAGTAAAGTCCTTTACCACTTAACTTACTCGCCTGGTAACGATGTTGTCCATCAATGATTTCCATTTTCTTGTTTACCAAGATTGGAATCACTAACAATCCTTCATTCATCATTGACTGATAAATTCTCTTAACACGACCTTGATTAACGGGTCGGTTGTTGGTCATTAACTTGAACATATCCAAGTTAGTTGTGTAGTTGACTTGAAAGTCACTTTTCGGTTTTAGAGTTTTCGTACTCATACAAACAAAATTAAAAGGTTAAACGATTATCTGATACAAATATATAACTTAATTTTCAATCCACCAAATATAATGGTAAACTTTTTTTAAATTCTTTTGCGAATAAAAACTCACGTCGTCTCCTCGTGGAGAAGTTCCTGAACATCTGAAAGACATAACTCCACCTCGTGGGGCTCCGATCCACCTTCTTCAATTTCACTCACACATAGAACGAACAAATCTACTATTTGTTCTTTAAGGGATGGATGGGTTTCAATCAAACCTCTACAATAGGTTCTTAATTCATCAAGTGTCATACGTTTTGTTTTTTGATTACAATACGAATATAATATAATTTAAATTATAAACCAAATTTAATCCTGCGAATAAAAACTTCTGACTAGTCAGAACCTTCAGACGAAAACTTCACAAAAAGAAAAACCCCCACTTTCGTGAGGGTCTCTCTACACCTATGAATCAAATCTCGATTTACGTCACATAAATCGTGTCCGATACGTTTTCACTTTGATAGTACATACTACCACCATCGTTTCCTTCATCATCGGATTGGGGGATTACAAAACTCCCATCCGTAAAATGGATAATGACAGGTCTCTTATACCACATCATAGTTTCCATGTCTTTGTCTCCCATCCAAGTAACTTCCTTGATGGTTTTACCTTTTAGGTACTCGTTGAATTTTTCTAAATGTTTATCCATGACTTTAATAAATGATTACGATACAAATATAATACATCTTTTGTAATACACCAAATTAATCTTTGCGGTTAAAAACCCTTCCCGTCGAACTCTTCTTCAAGATTGTCGATGGTTTCATAATATTCTTCCTCCATAGAATCGAAGTCCATACGTATGACACCATCCTCGATAGTCCAACGTACTTTGATTGTGATTTCTTCGGGGGGAAACATTATTTCAAAAATATATTAAAGGGTTCCCACTGATCTTCAGGAAGGTAATTCACAAGTTTATCCGCAGGTACTTGATATAGTAAATCAAAGATACAAGTGGTGTCACCTGATTGAATATCTTCTTTCATTTGTTTAACTACTGCGGATACTAACTTGTCCTCCAGTGTATCCTCGTCTACGAATCTTGACATGGTCTTAACGATAAAGGGTTACAAAACTTCCAAAGTGTCTATCAAAAACTCTTACCAAGTTTTCATAATCTCCACTTGTCATTTGGTCGACAATGGGTTTGTGGTCGATACCACACATATCAGACAATCTCTTAGTTAAACTAAGTAGATAGAACGCGTTTCCTTGAGGACCAGTTAGGTCTACCTCAAGATGATTGGTTTTTTCTTTTTCTTTTATCATGACTTTGACTAATGATTACGATATAAAGATAAAACAATTATTTAATAATACCAAACTCAAGTCCCATTTCGTTAAAACATTCTTTTATTTCATTAAGAGACCTCTTACCAAAGTTCCTTGACTCACAGACTTGAATAGGTTTTAGATTTTTAAATTCTCCAAAAGTAGAGACCTTAACCGATGAGAGTAGATTTTTCAATCTTAGACTTATGTCCATATCACTAATTGGTGTGGTGTCCTCACATTCGGATATCGGAATACCGACTCTCGTCATTAAATCGACGTAATTTAAAAAGGTGGATTGGGGGGAATATCTTTTCATAAGACTAATTGATATAACAAATATAAAACAAAAAACATTATAATCCAAATCTTTGTTTGCGAACAAAAAGTTTTACTGGTCCAGAAGAGTCAGGTAACTGGCAGATCTAACTCAGGATACACCTGTTGCGCTCAGAGGACATTATTATCCGCACCATCCACTGCGGATGAAAATTGTGACGACGCCGAAGGCAATCAGCATTTACTTCAAACAAAAAACCCCCACCTTTTGGGTGAGGGTATCTGTGTGGATTCGGGGGGGGATTAGTTTACATACTCTCCGATTCTCTCGATTCTATTATCTATGAACTCGGTTATTTGGTCGAAGTATAAACTCTCGTGGGTATCAATAACTCTAAGGTTTCTATTTAGATAATCCACTTTGTAGGTATCGTCCCAATTCAAAGTAATAAGAACGTACTGATTGTGATGGTGTCCGTTTACCTTCATTAGTAAACCTTTGTTGTTACAATTGAACAACTGACTTACTCCCCAACTCCAATAGATTGTTTTGTTGTGGGTTAATACTTTCAATGTTTCACTTGTGTCAAACTCCCTTTGGTACAAGTAATCGATTTTTCTAATATCCATGACTCGATGTTTTGATTACACTACTAATGTAGTACAATTATTTGATATAACAAAAAAAACTTTATATTTCTTTTGCGGATAAAAATTCAACTCATGCGCTGTCCCGTCACCTTCGTCATAAAAAAAAAGGTCATCACAATAGTGACAACCCTTTTCCGTTCGTTTCCATTAATCTTGTCAAACCTACTTGTTTAACTTCTGGACAAATTTATTAAACAAATCTGTAATACACAAATAAAAAAACCCCCATCATCGATGAGGGTCTTTAACCAAAAAAACAACAAACCTAAAATTATGGACTCACAAAACTATGTCGGTCGAATAATTCTAATTCACAATCAAAACAGAAACCAAGCTTGTCTACAATGTACTGACCAATGTTTCTGCGGGTAAAGAGTTTCTCCTTCTTCTGTTTTAGGAATCTCTTTGAGAACTTCTCCATACTACGTATTACAAAATGGTGTTTCGTTTCACTATTGTCTACGATAGTGAGGATGTGTCCTTCTTTTTGTTTAGTTAAATAACCTTTCATGTCTTTATATCATTTAAGTGATTACTGATATAAATGTAATACAATTATTTTATATAACCAAATCCTTATGATAAAAAAATAAAAATAATTTGGAAGATGGAAAAAAAGTTCACATGTTTAGAACCTGTCGGGGTTTTTATTCGCAAACGATCCTGCGGATGAAAATAAACTGGTGTCGTAACAACCTTGTCGGGATATGTAATACAAAAAAAAATCCCCCACTTTCGTGAGGGACTTTGGTTTTCAAAGGAAAGGTGGTTGACTACTCCACCTCGTATCTTTGACCTCTGAATGATACTTCCTTGATGTTGTTCATCTTGATGGTGAACACTTGGATATCTCGGTCTTGGTAGGTCGGTAGGTAAGGGGTAAGTACCTCTTTGTCTATGACCTCTCCGTTATGGATAAACTCGTTACGAACTGACTGACCTTCAAAAGTTTCATACATAAAGTATTTCTCTTGGGTGGTCGGGTGTTGAACTACACAAGGACTGATGTGTTCAAACCAATTTGGTTTACTCTCAAACTCGGGATTTTCGGTTTTGTTCTGAACTCGTTTCTCATAGTCGGGTAAACAACGAACATTTTTAGAACTCACCTTTACCACTTGATTGTAGTAAGGGTTTCCTCTTTTGTTCATCTTTACGGGGGTAACACTTTTGATGTTTACAAACTCCCCTTTTTCAACTTGGGTCAATAAGTTTACCAACTCATTCACTCCGATTTTTGATACTTGTTTCATGTCGTTTTGTTGTTTTGATTACATATCAAATATACTATTTTATTTTAATCCCACAAAATTATAATGAATTTTTTTTTATTTTTCTTTGCGAATAAAAACTTAAGATGGACCCAGTCAACTTCACTCAAGATCCAGGTGGTTGGCAAATTTTGCGCTGAGGTAAAATGTTATTCTCCGCAAACGATCGTGCGGAAGAAAATGTCTGATGGGCCCCGACTCTAGATGGGATTTCCCCAAAAAAGAAAACCCCCACATTCCTGCGGGGGTCTCCAACCAAAACAACGATGTATTAAACACCAAACAAAACACTAACCAAAAACCTAATGATGAAGTAAGAAAGGGCGAACCCAAGAAACCACCAAGTTACCTTGTCCATTTTCTTTTCAAATTCCTTACTAAAGATTTTCTTGTCAAACTTGTCCAACCAAGTTTCAAACTTATTTGTTGATTCCTTCATACCGATTATGATTTACGAGTTTAGAAATAATTTCTTTCGCAACCAAGAATATCATAGATACACTGATTAAAAAGAACACTCCAATTAAGAACTGACCTACCATACTTTTACTTTTTTGAATAGGTTAGTTACAAAAGATTTCACACCCATGTAAATACAATACAACATAAGTGAATAAAATAGGACTACACAAGTTGCCCAAAAGCCCAAGAGTAACATCTGACCGAAGTTGTCTTGTTGTGTAAAGATTTCAATGATACTATTCATGACATTTATTTAATGATTACAATACAAATATAAAACTAATTTTATTATACACAAAATTATTTTTTAAGTTTCTTTGCGAATAAAAATGTTTCAGGATTACGTCTGAAGTGATCTTCAGGTGGGGTCAAAGAAAAACCCCCACCTTTCGGTGAGGGTCTCTTGGGGTTATCGTTGGTACCTTTCGATTTCCT
>Ga0222714_10000163_pt1 | contig 77231 bp, 69 predicted proteins | sample C33_3DmetaG_FD_165048 | JGI IMG/M metagenome (GOLD analysis project Ga0222714, IMG submission 165048) | Estuarine water microbial communities from San Francisco Bay, California, United States - C33_3D | ecosystem: Environmental > Aquatic > Marine > Unclassified | place: USA: California...
GAACGCATTTCTTCTATTCCCGGTATGGTTGCCATGGTTTTCTCTACAGGAAAAGTTACAAAACGCTCAATGTCTATTGCACTAGAAGAAGGCGCAGTAGTAACTATCTGAACTTGATTGTTTGTAATATCAGGAACCGCGTCAATGGGCAATTCTGCCAATGAAAAAAGTCCCCAAAGGATAAGTGAAAGGGTCGAAAAAGCAACAATTAATTTGTTGTGAATCGACCAATAAATAATTCGATTTAACATATTTAATTCAATTAGTGATTCAACTTAAAATAGATAAGTCACACTAATTGAGGTGGATGCCAACATTCAAAATAATCATTTATCATCACAGCTAGTGGTGCTGAATGTATGGACTGCTTTGCATTTGATGCTTTTAAATTTTGAACTATAGCACTTGTAAAACTAAGTGGCATAAAAAGGGTAATTTGAGCAGTAGAACCTGTAGATTTAAAAGGAAGCTGGTTGTGCTCGTGCTTATTGTCATTGGACTGCGCAATGTAGTGCTCTTGAACAAAAGACCAAAAACTGCTATCCTTAGTTTCGTTTTGGAATTCTGAATAATGAACCAATAGCGCTTTTACTTTAAAAAATTCAAGGCCCTGCCAATCAGGAGCCAAAGAGAGCAACCCAAAATATACGGCCAAAACCATAGAAGTCAAACGCATAGCACAAAGTTATGTGAAATAGAAACACACACAAAATAGAATGCTTAATTTAGCCAAAAGGTATACTATGAAACTTTTTATTCTCCTTATCCTCTTTTCTTTTAATGCTGTAATATTTTCGCAAGAGCAATTACAAACATGTGCGGCGAGAAAGGCAAATAAACCTAGTCATTTTAAAAGTGCGTCATTGAGTGTTGCAGAAATTGCCGAAACTGAAAAGTACGATGTTTTTTACTACGACTTAAATTTAGAAATGAATAATATTTCTACCTATTTGAACGGTTCAGTTTCCATACATGCAACTGCCAAAGAATACTTAGATTCTGCGTTATTTGAACTTTTTGAATCATTACAGATTAGCCAAATTAAATTAAATAATGTTGCTGTTAATTTTTCTCGGGTTTCCAATAAGGTCAAAGTGCCAGTAAACGCGCAAGCGCAAACAAATTTTGTAATCGAGATTTATTACAACGGAACACCGCCAACAGCACAAACTAATCCGCTTGGCGGAAGTGGACTTACAGCCGGAAGTTCTCCTACATGGGGTAATAAAGTAGTTTGGTCATTGTCTGAGCCTTTTTCTGCCTATGAATGGTTCCCAGTCAAGCAAAGCCTCACAGACAAGGCAGACTCTTGTGCAGTAGCTATTACAGTTCCTGACACCTGTAAAGCCGGATCAAACGGTATTTTGGAATCGATTACCCCATTAGGGAATGGATATACCCGATATAATTGGAAACATAGGCACCCCATTGACTATTATTTAATTTCAGTTGCTGTGGCTAAATATGTAGATTATAGCATTTATGCCAACCCTGTAGGTAGCCCAAATCCAGTATTGATTCAAAATTACATCTACGACAATCCACAAACCTTACCCTACTTTTTAGACGATATAAATGAAACTGTTGATTTTATCGAGCTCTTTGCCACCCAATTTGGACCCTACCCTTTTGCCGATGAAAAGTATGGCCATTGTATGGCACCGATTGGAGGTGGAATGGAACACCAAACGATGACCACCCAAGGTTTCTTCGAAAAAACATTAACTGCACATGAATTGGCACACCAGTGGTGGGGTGACAATGTAACTTGTGCCTCTTGGTGTGATATTTGGCTAAATGAAGGATTTGCCTCTTACGGTGAATATCTAATGTTGGCAAATTTGTATAACGGGCAACAATCCGGACACATGAACCAGGTACATCAAAATGTTATGAGCCAGCCAGGTGGTTGTGTTTGGGTGCTGGATTCACTAAACGAGGCCAGAATATTTAACGGTCGACTCACCTATGATAAAGGATCAGCTATAATTCACTCCATTCGTTATTTGATTGACAACGATGCATTGTTTTTTGGGGCCTTGAAAGATTTTCAAATCACCTTTGCCGATAGCAGCGCAACTGGCCTAGATTTTAAAAACCATATAGCAAATTTTTGTAATGTTGATCTCGATGCTTTTTTTGAACAGTGGTATTTTGGAGAAGGATTTCCAACCTATCAAGTGCAATACAATCAAGTCGGCACTGATCTTTATTTAAAGATTTCACATACAGCTTCTCAATCCAATATTACACCAACATTCACAAATCCTATTAGCTTGCGCATATCGCGACAAGGACAAGCAGATACCATCGTGAGATTTGCTATTTCGAGCAATCAAGACTTCTTTTATTTGAATAATTTGGGAACATTCAATGGAAATATTACAATAGACCCAGGAAATTGGATAGTAAATGGCACGGCAGGCATCAGTATGGACCCAACCCTTTCGTATGAACAAAATATTACATCAACCCAATATGCAATTAATCTATTCCCGAACCCAACCAATGATTTTATTGAAATACAAGATCAAATTTTAGATTATGATTATGCCATATATTCTGCCAGTGGTCTGTGTGTGGAAAAAGGACATCTTTGGCCTGGGCAAAAAATTGATGTGCATTCTCTAAAGGATGGATCCTATATATTTTGGTTCAGCGATACAACGGGCAATAAATTGCCAAAGCTTGTAAAAATAAAATAAGGGAAACGTAGTTAATAAAACAAAATTTTGACCTATGAAAAAAATGATTTTTGGGCTGCTAATCGGAGCCTTTTCTGGAGCAAATGCACAAGTTAAAATCCAAGAAATTTATTTACAGTCAGGAGCTTTCTTTGGCCATTCGAGTGGTTCTTTGGCTGAATTCCAGACATTGGCACCGAACTCAACAATTCTAAATCAAGATCTAAGTTTGTATGAAAATTGGCCCATGTACGAATTTAATTTTCCAGGGCAATCACATAACTTTAGTGTTGGATTGAAACTTGAAAAATTCCCGAAAACTACATTGCGGATTGGCTTGATGCATGCCAATCAGCCAAATTTAATGCAAACCAGCGGGTCATACACAGAATCTTTTCCCTATGACACGCTTACGAGTTCTCAAACTGGGGAGCAATTCTTTATTGACTCTTTTAGCACACATAGTTATTATGCCTATTACAGTCAAAAGCAAGTAAGAGTTGATGCTGCGCTTATATTTCGATTTAATGCAAGCCAAAGGTGGAGTTTCTTTGGTGGAATTGGCGCCAACTTTGGACTAAGCTATAATGGAAAAACGGAGGTTTCACAGCATGTTTCTCCTTGGGGTGATATGTATAATTATGGTTATTACGATTATTATCCTGAAGGTAGCTATCAGAAAGAAAGCTTTGAAAATAAGGGTGGATTCGGTTTTGGCGTTTATGCACCTCTGGGTATCGATTTTCAGGTTGGAAAAAACCGGGATTTTTGGAAACCTGTGCACCTATTTATGGAATTAAGGCCAGGTTTTAATGTAAACCAAATTGCAAGTTTAGGTTCAACCTTTGCGGCAGGCAATTTTTCAAACGTAGGGCTGAGATTCAAAATAAACTAGGTTTTATTGCCTAATATTTTTTTAAGCCGGGAATTTTTTCTCGGCTTTTTTTGCCTATGTAAGAAACTAAAAAGGTAAATTTGTGGCGCAAAACAAACTATGTTTGATTTCTAATGTTATACTAATAAACTAGAATGGATTCTACCACAAGTGCAAACTACCTTCCCCTTTTGATGCAAATTGGCGTAGCAGCAGGTTTTGTCATCTTTACATTGTTTGTAACACATCGACTTACACCTCGAATAAGTTCGGCAAGGAAGGATGAAAATTTTGAATGTGGCATTGAAGCGCAGGGGAATGCCCGTTTCCCTGTTTCAATTCGCTATTTTATGACCGCCATATTATTTGTTTTATTCGACGTTGAAGTAATTTTCTTTTATCCTTATGCCGTTAACTTTTACGAATTAAAATTAGAAGGGCTTTTAGCGGTCATTATGTTTGTAGGTTTTTTCTTGACAGGTTTTTATTACATCTATAAAAAGGGAGCACTAGAATGGGAAAAATAGAAGATCTTGAAACAATCAACGGTGAAGGTTATCAATTAACCAGACTCGATAAAGCCATCGCACTTGCCAGGGCCAATTCAGTTTGGCCATTACCTTTTGCGACTTCTTGTTGTGGCATCGAATTTATGGCAACTATGGGTAGTGCCTATGACCTTTCGCGTTTTGGCATGGAGCGTATGTCTTTTACACCAAGGCAAGCCGACCTTCTGATTGTGGCAGGTACCATCTCTAAAAAATTGGGTCCGGTTCTTAAAAAAGTTTACGAGCAAATGGCTGAACCTAAATGGGTCCTCTCAGTTGGTGCATGTGCATCATCTGGTGGTATTTTTGATACCTACTCAGTATTACAAGGAATTGACCGCATAATTCCCGTTGATGTATATGTACCGGGTTGCCCTCCCCGACCAGAACAAATTATTGAGGGAGTTATGAATATTCATGAATTAGTAAAAAAAGAGTCGAACAGACGCCGTTATTCTAATGAGTACAAGCATTTATTAGAATCCTATCAAATTGAAATTGAAAATGGGCAAGAAAAATAATCAAGATTATCTCAATGCTATTGAAGAGCACCTTGGTAAAGATGTGCTTGCTCATGACGAGGCCTTTGACATACTCAATATCGAATTAACGCCGTCCAAAATTCACGATGCCATTGCTTGGCTTCAACAACATCAAGAACTGAGTGTTAATTACTTAACAAACATTGCAGCCGTTCATTACCCTGAGTCTGAAGGGCGAGAATTTGCAGTAGTTTACCAACTTCATTCTTGGAAAAACAATATAAGACTACGACTCAAAGGATATTTACCAAAAGATAACTTACACATCCATTCCATAACGGATTTATTTGCTGGTGCAAATTGGATGGAAAGAGAAACCTATGATTTCTTTGGAATTATATTTGACAATCACCCAGACTTAAGGAGAATTCTCAATATGGATGATATGGACTATTTTCCGATGCGAAAAGAATATGTTTTGGAAGATGCCACAAGGGAAGATAAAGACGATAGATTTTTTGGACGCAATAATACCGAACAATGAGCCAAGAGAATAAGGATATAATTTTTAGCCCAGATCCGGCAAATATAGCTACCATTAATTTTGGCCCTACCCACCCATCAACGCATGGTATATTTCAAAATATTTTAAAAGTTGATGGCGAAAAAATAATATCCTCTGAGCAAACAGTTGGATATATTCATCGCGCATTTGAAAAATTGGCCGAACGCCGACCATACAATCAGATCACACCAATTACAGACCGGCTCAATTACTGCTCCTCTCCTATTAATAACATAGGTTGGGAAATGACTGTCGAAAAACTTATAGGTGTGGAGGTTCCCAAACGCGTTCAGTATATGCGTGTAATTATTATGGAATTGGCACGAATCGCAGATCATCTCATTTGTAATTCTGTTATTGGTGTCGATGCTGGAGCCCTTACTTCGTTTTTCTATCCTTTTTCTGAACGCGAAAAAATATACGAACTTTACGAAGAACTGAGCGGTGCACGCCTTACGACCAATTTGGGTAGAATTGGTGGTTTCGAAAGAGATTTCAATGAAGTCTTTCACAAAAAATTAAAATCATTTCTATCAACATTCCCTAAAGCATTTGAAGAATTTGATAGTCTATTAGCGCGCAATCGTATTTTTATGGACCGAACAAAAGGTGCTGGTCCTATTTCTGCTGACCGAGCGCTAAATTATTCCTTTTCGGGCCCAAATTTAAGGGCAGCCGGCGTGGATTATGATGTTCGTGTAATGAATCCCTATTCATCTTATGAGGATTTCGATTTTATTATTCCCGTTGGAGTTAATGGGGACACCTATGATCGCTTCATGGTAAGGCAAGAAGAAATACGTCAAAGCCTACGAATTATTGAACAAGCATATAATAACCTTCCGGAAGGAGATTACAAAGCTGACCTACCGGATTTTTATCTCCCTGCCAAAGCGGATGTTTACAACAACATGGAGGCCCTTATATACCATTTTAAAATTGTGATGGGAGAAACTGATCTGCCTGTCGGTGAAGTATACCATGCTGTAGAAGGAGGAAATGGTGAGCTAGGATATTACCTTATTTCAGACGGCGGACGCACCCCATATCGATTGCAGTTTAGACGCCCATGTTTCATATATTATCAAGCATATCCAGAAATGATAAAAGGCATGCCCATTTCAGATGCTGTCTTGACCTTAAGTAGTATTAATGTAATTGCCGGAGAATTAGACGCCTAATATGAAAATTGATTTCCCACAAGCAGTTAACGAGGCGCCCATTGAATTGAGCAGCCACACCATGACTGAAATTCAGCGCGTCATGGATCTTTTTCCAAAAGGAAAACAAAAGAGTGCCATTTTAAGCATACTGCACTTAGTACAAGATGAACTTGGATGGGTAAGTGTTGGCGCGATGAATCGCGTGGCATTGATTTTAGATATTCAGCCTATTGAGGTTTATGAGGTTGCAACCTTTTATACAATGTTTCATCTCAATGCTGTAGGAAAAAATGTTTTGGAAGTTTGCAGAACAGGCCCTTGTCAATTGGTCGGCTCCGATGATCTAATTGATTACATTGAGGAAAAACTCGAAATAAAAGTGGGTGAAACCACAAAGGACGGAATGTTTACCTTAAAAACAGTCGAATGTTTAGGAGCATGCGGTTACGGACCAATGCTTATGTGCAAATACCAATTTTACGAAAGACTTACAAAAGAAAAAGTGAATGAAATGCTGGACGCCATGCGCGAGGCATCAAAATAATATAAATGGCACGAAAACTACTTATAGAACACGCCGAAGTTGAAGGAATTGCCTCTTTCGATATTTACCGTAAACATGGTGGTTATGCTTCCGTTGAGAAAGCGCTCAAAACAATGAGTCCAGAAGATGTTGTTGAGGAAGTTAAAAAGTCTGGATTGCGTGGACGTGGCGGTGCTGGGTTCCCAACTGGTATGAAGTGGTCATTTTTAGCCAAACCAGAGGGTGTGGAACGCCACTTGGTTTGCAATGCAGATGAATCTGAACCCGGTACCTTCAAAGACCGATATTTGATGGAAAAACTCCCTCATTTGCTCATTGAAGGCATGATAACTTCTAGTTATGCTTTAGGGGCTCGAAGTTCCTACATTTATATTCGAGGCGAATTCATGTATATCCTAAGAATTTTGGAAAAGGCAATTGCTGAGGCCTACAAAAATGGGATGCTTGGTAAAAATATCCTTGGTTCTGGCTATGACCTCGATTTAATTGTTACACCAGGTGGAGGAGCATATATTTGTGGTGAAGAAACAGCGCTTTTGGAATCTTTGGAAGGTAAACGAGGAAATCCTCGTATGAAACCACCATTTCCGGCTGTAAAAGGATTATGGGGCAACCCTACTGTTGTCAATAATGTCGAGTCTATTGCCGCAGTCGTTCCTATTGTAAATCATGGTGGTGAATCCTACGCCTCGATAGGCATTGAGCGTTCTACAGGAACCAAGCTAATTTCGGCAAGTGGAAATTTAGTTAGACCCGGTGTATATGAAATTGAATTAGGTTTAACCGTTGAGGAATTTATTTATGGTGATGACTATTGCCGTGGAATTGCCAATGGCAAGAAATTGAAAGCCTGTGTTCCTGGCGGCTCTTCAGTGCCGATTCTACCCCATTACCTTGTGACTAAAACAGCCGCAGGTAATGATCGACTCATGACCTATGAAAGTCTTTCTGAGGGAGGTTTTGAATCTGGTTCAATGTTAGGGTCAGGGGGTTTTATTGTCTTTGACGAAGACCAGTGTATTGTGCGGAATACTTGGAATTTTGCTCGCTTTTATGCCCATGAGTCATGTGGTCAATGTTCACCTTGCCGTGAAGGTACTGGTTGGATGGAAAAAGTACTTTATCGATTGGAACATGGGAATGGCACCTTAGAAGATATAAGCCTACTTGAAGACATTAATAAGAAAATTGAAGGCAATACCATTTGTCCGCTTGGTGACGCCGCAGCATGGCCTGTTGCCGCGGCAATACGTCATTTTCGCGATGAATTTGAATGGCATGTTCAGTCTCCAAATGAAGCGCTGAAAAGAAATTATGGTTTAATCAAAGCGAAGCTTGAAGTTTAGTACAATGATAAAAGTAACAATAGACGACGTTGAAATAGAAGTTGCTCAGGGTACAACTATTCTAAATGCTGCAAGACAGGTTGGCGGTGAAATTGTACCTCCAGCAATGTGCTATTACAGCAAACTTCCTGGTACTGGAGGCAAATGCCGAACATGTTTGGTCGAGGTAGCTGCCGGTTCAAGTGCAGATCCACGCCCAATGCCAAAATTGGTGGCCTCTTGTTCTACAACCGTAATGGATGGAATGATTGTTAAAAACAAAACTTCTGAAAAAGTCCAGAAAAACCGAGGTGGCGTTGTTGAATTTTTATTAGTAAATCACCCATTGGACTGCCCGGTATGCGATCAGGCAGGAGAATGTCATTTGCAGGACCTTGGTTATGAACATGGATCGGCACAAACAAGATATCGCGAAAATCGACGGACTTTCAAAGCTATTGATATTGGCAACAAAATTAAATTGCACATGAATCGTTGCATATTGTGTTATCGCTGTGTAGCCGTTGCCAATCAACTTACCGATAAGAGAGTGCATGGCGTTTTGAATAGAGGAGAACACGCAGAAATTTCAACATACATTGAAAATGCAATTGAAAATGATTTTTCAGGCAATATGATTGATGTTTGTCCTGTTGGAGCCCTCACAGATAAAACTTTTCGTTTTAAATCTAGAGTATGGTTTTTAAAGCCATATGAGGCTGAATGTGCTTGTGATAAATGCAGTGGAAAGGCTGTGGTGTGGATGTTTGGAAATGAAATTTATAGAATAACAGCAAGAAAAGATAGCTACGGGGAAGTAGAGAATTTTGAAGATAAAGCGGCTTGGATCTGTAATGATTGCAGATTTGACAAAAAAGACCCTAAGAAGTGGAATCTGATTGGTCCAAGAAAAATTGACCGCCATTCAGTTATTTCACAAGGGAAATACCTTACAAAGAATGACAATAATCCTAAACTTTTACGCTAATGGATACCGCATTGCTCATTGAAAAGTCAATCTTAGTCATTGTTTTATTTCTCATTTCATTGGGAGCAGCTGCTTATATGACCTATTTTGAACGAAAACTTGCCGCTTGGATCCAAGATAGAGTTGGCCCTGATAGAGCAGGTCCTTTTGGAATACTACAACCTATTGCAGATGGAGTCAAGATGTTTTTAAAGGAAGATTTTATTCCAGCAAAAGCAGATAAATGGCTTTTTATAATTGGTCCAGGATTGGCAATGTTTACTGCACTTATTACCAGTGCCGTGGTGCCGTGGGGGCCAAATTTACACCTTTTTGGTCGTGAGATAAGCTTGCAGGTAGCAGATATAAATATTGGCATTTTATATGTATTTGGAGTGCTTTCTGTTGGAGTTTATGGCATCATGATAGGTGGTTGGGCTTCTAACAATAAATATTCATTGTACGGTGCAATCAGGGCAAGTTCTCAAATGATTTCTTACGAATTGGCAATGGGAGTTTCAGCCATTACCATTGTACTATTGTCAGGGTCATTAAGTCTCAATGACATTATCGCGCAGCAAAGCCAAGTGTGGAATGTATTCTATCAACCTGTCGCATTTTTAATTTTCTTTATCTGTGCCTTAGCCGAGCTCAACCGTGCACCTTTCGACTTGCCTGAATGCGAGTCTGAACTAGTTGGCGGATACCACACAGAATATAGCTCGATGAAACTAGGGTTATATTTATTTTCTGAATATACCTCAATGTTTATTTCATCAGCGATAATGGCGATATTATTTTTTGGTGGTTATAATTTTCCAGGAATGAGCCATTTTAGTGGAAATACATTGGCCCTCCTTGGCATTGGTGCTTTCGCAATTAAAATATTTATTTTCATTTTTGTCATCATGTGGATTCGTTGGACAATTCCTCGTTTTCGTTTTGATCAATTGATGCACCTCGGATGGAAAACTTTACTACCGCTTGCATTAGTCAATCTCTTGATTAGCGGGTTAGTGATAGCTTATAACAACGGATGGTTTTAATTATTAATAATGGATAGTCTTACAAACCGTAAAAAAGTAGTTTCTGACAAACCCATGAGCTTATGGGAAAAAGCCTACCTACCTGCAATAATTAGTGGTATGATAACTACTATGCGTCATATGTTTCGCAAACGAAAAACAATAAAATATCCTGAAGAAGTACGTGAATTTGCTCCTGTTTATCGAGGCCAACATGTGTTAAAAAGAGATGAACAGGGTCGTGAAAACTGTACCGCTTGTGGTTTATGCGCTGTTGCGTGTCCAGCTGAGGCAATCACTATGACAGCGGAAGAGCGAAAACCCGGTGAAGAAAGCCTTTACAGAGAAGAAAAATATGCATCAAGTTATGAGATTAATATGTTGCGTTGTATTTTTTGTGGCTTGTGTGAAGAAGCTTGTCCGAAGGAGGCCATCTTTTTAACAGACAGACTCGTGCCTACTTATTTTGAACGAGATAATTTTATTTACGGAAAAGACAAATTGGTGGAATCGCTCGATAATCGAATTGATATTACTAAGAGACAACACACAGGTAAACGATCAGAAATATGAGTTTGCAAATCATTTCAATAATATTAGGCAGTCTAACTTTGGCCTCTGCCCTATTGGTTGTTTTTAGTAAACACCCAGTTCGAAGTGTAATTTATTTGGTGGTAACCTTCTTTTTCATCACCTCTATGTACATCATGATGAATGCCCAGTTTTTGGCTATCGTCAACATGATTGTATATGCAGGAGCGATTATGGTGTTATTTTTATTTGTATTGATGTTGCTCAATCTAAATAAAGAAGCCGAACCCGTCACAACGAAGGGCTCCCAACTTGCTGCATTCATCGCAGGTGGATCTTTGTTTTTAGTGCTAATTACGGCGCTCAAAGACACCCTCACTTTAGGACAAACATACAGAGCGCACAACGATCAAATTGGTCTTGTAAAGCAATTGGGCAACTTACTATTTACAAAGTATCTTGTCGCATTTGAAATTACATCTATTTTATTCATAGCCGCCATGGTAGGAGCAATTTTACTAGCAAAGCGCGAAAAACAAATTATTGAATAGTATGCAAGTAGCCTCAAATATTGGATCTTCCTTGGACTTCTATCTTTTCGTTTCCATTGCCTTGTTTGCAATTGGTGCAATTGGTGCAATGACGCGTAAAAACATGATTGTTTTATTGATGTGCATTGAATTAATGCTCAATGCAGTCAACCTCATGCTCGTAACATTTTCTACTTTTTATGGTAATGGTGATGCTCAAATTTTTGTGTTTTTCACAATGGTAGTGGCTGCCGCTGAAGCAACCGTAGGCCTCTCGATTATCATCATGGCTTATCGCAATTTAAAGTCCATTGATATCGACATGTACAACCAACTTAAAAATTAATCATGCCTTTAGATTTGACACTTATTATTGTACTATCGTTACCACTATTAGGATTTGCTGTCAATGGCATTTTTGGCAAAATGCTCTCAAAAAAATTAGTTGGATCGATTGCAACAATTGCAGTTTTTACCTCTTTTATTTTAGCGACCACGTTATTTGTCCGTCTCGACGGTACCCAAATTGTCAAGCTATTTAATATCGTCGATCACGATAATTTCAAAATCAATGCATCTTTTCAAATTGATGCGCTTTCAGTTTGGATGAGTTTAATTATTACTGGCATTGGATCCTTAATTCATTTATTTTCTATTGGCTATATGAGCAATGACGAAGGATACTATAAATTCTTTAGTTACCTTAATTTGTTCATCTTTTCAATGCTCATATTGGTTTTGGGCTCTAACTATTTTGTACTGTTTTTTGGTTGGGAAGGCGTCGGCTTGTGTTCCTATTTATTGATTAGTTTCCATTACAACGATAAGCATAAAGGCGTGGCCAACAGTTTGGCAGGTCGCAAGGCTTTTATAATGAATCGTATTGGTGATGGTGGATTATTATTAGGCTTATTTATGTTGCTTGGACAATTTAATAGCTTAGAATATTTAGAAATTGGTCAATCCTTGGCAGCAAACACCCACCTTGGTAGTGGCGCAATGGTATTTATTGCATTATGCTTGTTTATTGCAGCTACTGGTAAAAGTGCACAAATTCCACTATTTACATGGCTACCCGATGCCATGGCGGGGCCAACTCCAGTATCGGCACTAATTCATGCTGCTACAATGGTAACTGCAGGTATTTATCTGCTTGTCCGTTCCAACTTCTTATTCGAATTGGCGCCATCAATCAAAGATTTAGTTCTTTATATTGGCCTTGCCACCACACTCCTATCAGCATTTATTGCACTGCGTCAAAATGATATTAAAAAGATTTTGGCTTACTCCACAGTTTCGCAGCTCGGACTTATGTTTGTAGCCTTAGGCTTTGGCGCCTATAGTGTTGCACTTTTTCATGTTACCACACATGCATTTTTTAAAGCACTATTGTTTTTAGGTTCAGGCTCTGTTATTCATGGCATGCACGAAGAACAAGACATTCGTAAAATGGGTGGCTTGGCAAAACTAATGCCCATCACGCATTTCACATTTTTAATTGGAACAATGGCCATTTCGGGCATCCCGTTATTTTCGGGATTCTTTTCAAAAGATGAGATTATGGCGCAAGCCTTGCATCATAATATTTGGGCCTATTCCATTTTGGTAGTTGCTGTTTCATTAACAGCAATTTATATGTTCCGCTTGTATTTTCTTACTTTTCATGGGAATTTCCGTGGAGGTGAAAATTTAAAATCAAAGGTTCATGAAAGTGGACTTAGCATGACTTTACCGCTTGCGATTCTTGCCATTCTTTCAGTATTTGGTGGCATACTAAATCTGCCTGGCCTATTTTTTAAAGGTTCTGCACACTGGTTTGATAATTATTTATCCCAAGGAACCTTTGGACTCGAGCACATACATAATGTGCATTTGGATTTTAATGCTGCCATTCAATTAATGATTTTTGCGAGTACTGTTGCGCTAGGTATTTTAGTTTGGGCCTATTTTGTTTATTTCAAAAAAGGCAATTTAGCAAAATCAGATCTCGAATTATCCTCGTGGGAGAAACTTTCTGCTTCTAAATTATATTTTGATGAAGCTTATAATTACTTATTGGTCAATCCGCTAATAAAACTTTCAGATTTCACAGGAAAAATACTTGACATCAAGATTTTACGCAATGGCGTATATGCAATTGCTGATGGCGTTCTAAATACAGCAAATTTAAGTCGCAGATGGCAATCAGGTTTTTTGAGTAGCTATCTATTTTGGATGATATTTGGTTTGATACTGTTTATTGCATTTTATATTTTAAAAATTTCAATTTGATACTCATTCTACTACCTCTTATTTTTAGCATTATTGCTTGGATCGCCCCGAGTTCTACAATGCGTTTGATTGGTTTAATTGCAAGCGCGTGCTCCTTGGTTGCTAGTATTATTTCCGTTAGCTTTTTTAACCCAACTGAACACGTGCTTTTTGATTTAGGCGTGCAACTGGTTCGTTTTTCAATGGATAGTCTTGGCTATATAATGGTAATTCTAACCAATGCGGTGTTCTTCCTTGTATTTCTGAGTAACTACTACAACCAAATTATTGGTCATAGACGTTTTACAGCGCTAGCATTTTTAATGCAATTTGGACTTTTGGGTGTCTTCACTGTAAATACAATTCTTGGATTCTATCTTTTTTGGGAATTAACGCTTATCCCAATTTTTATGATTTTATACTGGTTCGGTTCTTTTGAAAATTCTCGGGTTTTAATGAAGTTTTTTCTTTATACGCTATTTGGCTCTTTGGCAATGCTTGTATCGGTCATCGGGCTTATGCAAATTACCCATCAACAAACATATGATGCCTTACTTGCTGCAGATCTCAGTACTATTGGTAATGCAGGTATTTGGTTAATGGGAGGATTTTTACTTGCATTTGCAGTAAAAATACCTCTATTCCCATTTCATACTTGGCAAGCCCAAACTTACACTAAGGCACCAATTGCAGGCACAATGCTGCTTTCGGCAATCATGCTCAAAATGGCCCTTTTTGGACTATTAAAATGGGTATTGCCAATATTTGATGGTATTGCCACAGATTTTTGGCGATGGCCCATAATAACATTGTCTTTGATAGGCATCATATATGGTGCAGTTATCGCAATACGACATCAAAACCTTAAAACTATTTTTGCTTATGCCTCATTGAGCCATTTAGGCCTAATAACTGCCGGATTAATGCTACAAAATTCACAAACCAATGAATTTGCTGTTGTTCAAATTGTAAACCATAGTATTGTTGCCATTGGTTTATTCATGGCCGCAGGTATTATTGAACAGCGTCTCAAAACCACCAATATAAATGAATTAGGCGGAATTGCGAAAGTGGCACCTCGTTTTGCTTTTTGGTTTGCCGTATTGACCTTTATTTCCTTATCTGTTCCTTTTACATCCGGATTTATTGGTGAATTCTTTTTAATTAAAGCAATTTTTGACGTGCATGTTTTTAGTGGAATCTTGGCATGTACTACGCTAGTGTTAGGAGCCATTTACATGTTACGCGCTTATCAAGCACCCATGTTTGGCCCAACTAAAAACGAAAAATTTTTAGATCTAAGATGGTCAGAAATTGCAGTGTTTGCTCTTTTGAGTTTGGCTGCAATTTATTTTGGTTTAGCGCCAAAATGCATTACTGATTTTGTAGCACATAGCCTCATACAAACCACTCATTAATTATATTATGGATAGCATTGTCATACTCTTTATTAGTGGTCTTCTAGGTTTATTTGTCGGCATGCGTCAACAAACCCTCTTATCATTGATCATTGCCTTAGGAGGAATCATTCTTGCTGCGCTTGCTGCATTTTTCCGAGAAGCATACCACACACCGCTCGCAAATTATTCAAATTACATACCTACACCAGCCTATGTTATTATCTTGTTGTGTTTTGTTACATTATTGGCAATTCTAGGAGGATATAAAAGATATAGCCAAGACAAAGATCATATTGGTGATTATTTTTCTCTTATCCTTTTCTCATTGTGTGGCGCCATTATGATGGTTCAACCCAACGATTTGATGCTATTTTTTATCGGCTTAGAAATTCTATCAATTCCAATTTATGTTTTGGTTGGCATAGAAAAAGGTAGCGCTTTATCTGCAGAAGCAGCTGTAAAATATTTTTTTACTGGTTCATTTGCATCTGCAATTCTTCTTTTTGGAATTGCACTTCTCTATGGAGCAACAGGATCTTTTCAACTTATAGAAATTCAATCCAATTTGGCATTTGGAATTTGGTCAAGTCCATTGGCTATAATAGGCAGTTTATTCATACTCGCAGGATTTGTATTTAAAATTGGCGCTGTTCCGTTTCATTTTTGGGGCCCTGATGTTTATCAAGGTGCATCAAATGCTGTATTGATGTATATGTCAACAGTAGTAAAAATAGCTGGGATTTATGCCATCGTAAACGTTTTTGGACAAGTGTTTAGAGATTCATATTTATTTTGGATTGATCTTATAAGCATAATCATAGTACTTTCAATGTTTTATGGTTACATTACGGCATGGAAACAAAATTCATTTAGAAGGCTTATCGCATATTCCTCAATAGCAAATGCTGGGCTTATGTTACTTGCGTTGGCAAATACCCAGAATAGCAATATTTTTCTTTTTGTTTCGGCCTATTCCTTTGCTACGATTCCTTTAATTATCATCAATAATGTTGCTAATTCAGATGATGACGATTTAAAAAATTGGGAAGGAATTGCATGGAAAAATCCGCTTATTGCTATTGCATTAGTTGTCGCGTTATTCTCGTTGGCTGGTATTCCTCCATTGGCAGGTTTTTTTGGTAAGTTCTCTTTACTTTGGTCTGCTTTGCCTCAAATCCCATACACAGTGATATTGGCATTAATTGCCTCTTTAATTGGCGCATTTGTCTACTTAAAGCTACTATTGTTGGCATTAAAGAAACCTAGTGTCCAGGTAAAGCAAAGTATACCATTAGACCAAATCATAGCGCTATTAATTACAACAATGGCTAGCTTAGTCGCACTGTATTTTATATAGTTGTTATCTTTTCAACATTGCAATTTATATTTTTGTTTTAAATGTCCAAATGTGTTTTTATTACTGGAGCCAACGGCATGCTCGGAGCAAGCGTTACCAGAGAGGCTTTGGCGCAGGGCTATGAGGTAAAGGCACAAATTTTGCCTGGATCAAAGCGTGATGTTTTAAAAGACTTACCGATCCAAATAGTAGAAGGTAATATTTTAGACGCGGCATTCTTAGAAGGTGCAATAAAGGATTGCCAATTTGTTATCAATATTGCTGCTTTGACCACTATTTGGCCAAGACGTCAGGAAAATTTATATGCCGTGAATTTACAAGGTGTTAAAAATATCGCGAGTATTTCGCATAAATTGGGTATCAGACGAATGGTTCAGATTGGTACTGCCAATTCTTTTAATCATGGTAGTAAAGATCAACCAGGCAATGAAATGCAGCCATATACTGGAAACCAATTTAAAATGGATTACATGGATAGTAAATATGCTGCACAATGCTATTTACTGGACCTTTATAAAAAAGATAACTTCCCTATTATTATTGTCAATCCAACCTATATGATTGGCCCTTTTGACTCTGGACCAACATCTGGACGCATGTTACTTGAATTATATAAAAATAAATTACCCGGGTATGCAAGCGGCGGCAAGAATTTTGTTTATTCAAAGGATGTTGCAGTTGCAACTGTAAACGCGCTCAATTTAGGGCGTGATGGGCAATGTTATATTGTAGGTAATGAAAACCTATATTTTGGTGAAATGTTTAAAAAAGCATCTGAAGTTTTTGAACAACCCTTTAAAATAAAACAATTCCCTGGTTTTGCTATCAATGCCGTAGGTGCGCTAAACTCTATTTGGGCTAGAATTTCTGGAAAAGCACCGCAGCTCAGCTATTCAATGGCTAAAATGGCAAGTGTCAAACAGTTTTATGATCCAAATAAAGCGCGCATAGAACTCAAATTACCTAGCACACCTATTGAGATTGCTATTGCCGATTGCATTAATTGGTATAAAGAAAACGGGTATCTAACCATATGAAACTGATGTTTACTTTCTTGACACTCCCATTTGAACAAAAACCAAGTCTAGTAGATGGAATCGCACCTATTTATTTGGCGTTAATAGGTTTTGTATTATTTTGGTTTATTTCCAAATCCCAAAAAGTTAAAGCGCGATATTTTCTAAAATATGACCATGATACAGCTTGGGTGAATTTCATCTTTATGACCAAGTGGGTTGGTTTTATAACTATGGGTCTATTGCCAATGATTTATTTACTCATAACCGTTCCAGAGCGAAGCCCCGCATTTTATGGACTCAATTTTCGTACAGACACCTTATTATTTAATGCGCTCATAAGCATTCTACTGGCGTGCATTTTAATACCACTTGCTGCATTCTCTGCCAAAAAGGAAAAAAACTTAGTCAATTATCCTCAAATACGGGCTAAAAATTGGGATAAAAGAATTTTTCGGCGCAACCTTATTGGATGGGTGGTATATTTATTTGGTTACGAATTGTTATTTAGAGGTATTTTGCTCTTTCCTTTGGTAGAGGCCTATGGTATGTGGCTTGCGATAGCCATAAACGTGGCACTTTACGCAGCAACTCATATTCCCAAGGGTTTGGACGAAACTATTGGGGCTGCTCCCTTGGGTTTTCTTCTTTGTCTTTTAACCTTGATGGCAGGCAACATTTGGATTGCCTTCATAGTCCATGTCGCTATGGCCTGGACCAATAGTCTTACAGCGCTTAAGTATCACCCTGATATTCAATATACTAAATGGCAAAACAACGCTTTTTAAATAAGGTAGCCATTATTACTGGTTCAAGTCGTGGCATTGGGCGCGCAATTGCCCTTGCTTTAGGTAAAGAAGGTGCTAAAATTGTTTTAAATGGCAGAGACGTCCAAAGACTTAAGTCTGTGCAAAATGAGCTCAATGAATTAAACATTGAAGCCGTTTATTTTGAGGGTGATATTTCAGAGCAAAAAAATGCCAAAGCGCTTATAGATTTTGCCGTGAAAAGCTTTGATCATATAGATATTTTAGTGAATAACGTGGGCATTTCAAGTAGAGGAAATATTGCAGACTTGCATCCTAGTGTAACAGAGCAAGTATTTAAAAGTAATGTATTTGGAACCATGCATCCTACGCATTACGCTTTGCCTTTTTTACGCAAAACCAAGGGGCAGATTATTTTTATTTCGAGTCTAGCAGGTATTCACGGCCTACCGGGATTAGCACCTTACAGCGCGTCAAAAATGGCGCTTTCCTCGTTTGTTCAATCTTTGAGAATAGAGGAAAATAAATATAAAATTCACGTGGGGATATTACAAGTAGCAATGACTGAAATTGCACACAACAAGGAAGTTGTGGCAGCAGATGGAAGCATGCAGATACTAGCAAAGCGGCAAAAAGGCAAAGTATTATCCATGGAAAAAGTCGCACAAGATTGCTTAAAGTTGCTGGCAAAAAGGAGCTATAGGAAAACCCAAACTATTGTGGGTAAACTAAACCTTGTGCTCAATAGTCTTTCTCCTGTCATTGTCGAAAAGATCTTAAAGGCTAATCTGCACAAATTCGAAGACCAAAGCAAATGATTGGGCAAGATTTTGAAAAAATACAGTGGGAATTTGCCGGACTTGAACTTCTTGAACCCAATGCAATGCTCGGGGATATTTTACTATTCGGAGTTGCAATGTATTTCGCCTCTTATTGTAGTAAATTAACCAATGACTTTTATAGAAATTGGCGCAACTTTTATTTAATTTTTGGTTGTAGTTTTTTGCTTGGTGGTTTAGGGCACTTTTTATACAATTACTTTGGTCTTTGGGGAAAATACCCATCATGGATTTTAGGGATGATCGCCACCTATTTTTTAACCAAAGCCATGATAAGTTTATGGCCTATTGAATCCCAAAGGATGCGCTATACAAACCTTTCTAAATGGCTTCTTACAATTGGTGTTTTGTCTGAAATAAGCGTGTTCATATTCATTGATTTATCCCAAGATCAAAGTAGAGGATTGCTTGTTCCTAGTCTAATAAGTGGAATCGGCCTAATTTTTGCGTTGGTTTATTTAGGCATTGCCTACCAAAGAAAAATTGATTCTGCATTTAAATACTTTTGGATTGCAGCACTAATGCTATTGCCAAATGCAATAATTCAAAGTCTAAAAATCAATATAGCACCTTGGTTTGATCGCAATGATTTTTCACATGTATTGCTGCTAATTAGTCTAATATTATATTTCGTGGCAATAGTAAAAATCAAAACAACTCTTGTAAAATAGTTGTGATGGAACAAAATGAAAATAGTTGAAAATGCCTATTTTTGCACTCGCTCCTATGAGTGTTTCAAGGCTCCGTAGCTCAACTGTCCTTTTGGGATTTCAGTTGAACTTCGGCCACCTTCGGCTCCGTAGCTCAACTGTATAGAGCACTGGATTTCGGCTCCAGCGGTTGGGGGTTAGAATCCCTCCGGGGTCACAAAAAGAAACCCTGATGTATTGCATCAGGGTTTTTTGTTTTGTTTTTTGTCGCCAATTTATTGGTGTAAACAAATACAAACGAAAAACACTGTCTTGCGCAGCAAGGCTTGGGTTTCTATGCTTGGATTGACCAAATACGAAAGGATCTGAAATCCCTCCGGGCTCACTCTGACAAAATGCCTTCCTCTTAACGGATGGCATTTTTCATTTAAAGACGTGGATGAATTTATGGTTATTCACAAAAATCTTGTTGAAAACTTACGCCGCTTTTTTAATCATATAATCGAAATATTTCTTTCATTTGACTAAACCTTAAAACTATATTAATTATGGAACAATCAAATGAAATGAAAAGACCTGCCTTTTTAACGGTCTTGTGTATTCTTACCTGGGTGGGTTCAGGCCTTGGGCTCATTGGCGGAATTATGAGTCTTGGTGCTTCTTCTACAGTGTCAGACCTTGGCGCCCTCTCTGGCGACAGTGCAGTTGGTGCTGTCGCCGATAGTATAGCTACAATGAATTACGTAAATTTAATTTGTGTAATACTTTGCATTCTCGGCTCTGTAATGATGTGGCAGATGAAGAAAACAGGATTTTATATTTATGTTTTAGGAGAACTTGCGCCACTCGTTATGTCGTTTATTATTGTTGGTGAATTAGCTTCAATGGCAGGACCTTTTGCAGGTATGGCAGCTGCCGGCGCATTCATTGGTGCGTTATTCCCTATTGCTTTTGTCGTGATGTACGCCGTGAATTTAAAGCACATGAAATAATTTATTTTTTAAATTTCAAAAGCACAGGTTTGCCTGTGCTTTTTTTTTGCCTCAACTTTTCATTTTTTTCATCTAGCATTTTTAAAATAAGATTTGAAAAGAATATTTTTTTGATACATTTAGGATACAATCACTAAAAAAATTCTTAATATTTTACATCTTTACCAAAAGTTATATCATGTCCAAACCCAATTTTAAACAGCGTTTTAGATACTATTTTGAAAATACCATGTCTAGTGGGCCCAAGGGCGTCATTAAATGGTTGGGAATCGCATCACTCATCGTAGTGGTTGTTTTGGGCGCAGCCATTTATTTATTTGGTATAAAGGGATCTCCAGATGACAATGAAGGTTTGGGATTCATAGAAGGAGCGTGGCAAATATTAATGTCTACGCTCGATCAAGGAGCCATGGCTGCCGATTATGGCTGGGAATTCAGAGCAGTGCGATTTATTGCAACTTTAGCCTCACTTTTTTTACTCTCTATATTAATTGGTACAATATCATCTGGAATTGATGCTAAAATTGAAGAATTAAAGAAAGGTAAGTCAAAAGTTCTCGAAACAAACCATACGCTTATTTTGGGGTGGTCGGATAAAATTTTTACCATTATCAATGAAATCATTGAGGCCAATTCAAATCAAAAAAGAGCACGCATCGTCATCTTAGCAGACAGAAATAAAGAAGAACTCGATGACGAAATTCGTCAGAATGTACCCAATACCAAAACAACAAAAATTATCACAAGAAGTGGTAGTCCGCTTTCAGCAAGAGACATTGCTGTGGTGAATCCCAATAAAGCTCGGTCCATTATTGTATTGACAGAAGATGATCAGTATGCCGATACCAATACGATAAAATCTGTTTTGGCCATTACCAATAACCAGAATCGAAAAAAAGGCCAGTATCATATTGTTGCTGAATTAAAAGACGATATTAATCTAGAGGCTGCCAATTTGGTTGCCAATGATGAGGCGGTTTATATTCAGTCATCTGATCTTATTTCTCGCATGATAGCCCAAACATGTAGGCAATCTGGTTTAAGCATTGTTTACAACAATTTAATGCAATTTGAGGGTGATGAAATTTACTTCTCACATGAACCTAGCTTGAATGGCTCTACCTACAAGGACGCCTTGCATAAATACGATAAATCGAGCGTGATGGGCATTGTCAATAAAGAAAATAAGATACTGATCAATCCTCCAATGGACTACATTATTCAAGATAGCGATCAAATAATTGCTATTTCTGAAGATGATGATACGGTAATTTTATCCTCTTCGCTCCCCGAAAGCTTTTATTTAGAATCCATACAAAGAGCTCCTGAACAAGCCGCACAAAGTGAGAATACGCTCATTCTTGGATGGAATGAAAAAGGTTTCGGCATTATCCGAGAATTAGATAACTACGTGGTCAAAGGTTCCAATGTGCATGTTGTTTCAGACGATTTACAATTAGCCACGAGCATAAAAGCACTAAATAACGAACTTAGTCAGCAAATAAGCTTTCAGCATGGAAATATCAATGATCGGCAAACGCTAGTTGATTTAAAACCAGAATCATATGACCATATCATTGTTTTAAGTTCTTTTGATTTAGATATTCAACAAAGTGATGCTAGAACACTTATTTGCCTTTTACACCTGCGTTCAATAAGCGAAAAGGTAAATAAAGATTTTGCCATTGTATCTGAAATGCGCGATCAACAAAACAAAGAGCTAGGCGTTGTTGCTAAGGCAGATGATTTCATTGTCAGCGAGGATTTACTTAGTTTAATGATTGCGCAAATAAGTGAAAATAAGTTTTTAAAAAATGTATATGACGTCTTGTTTGAATCTGAAGGTTCTGAAATATATCTAAGACCTGCAAATCAATATGTCAAAGCCGAAACTAAAATTAACTTTCACACCATATTAGAGAGTGCAGCACAAAGGAATGAAACAGCCATAGGTTATAGAAGAAGCTCAGAAGCACGAGATCCAGACACTAACTTCGGAATCTATATCAATCCTAGCAAAAAGGAAACGCTCACCCTTTCCAACGACGATTATATTATTGTTTTGGCAGAGGATTAAAAATAAGTTATGCTCTTATTGAAATTTATAATAAAAAATAAGTTTGAAATATAATTCGATTAGTTTATCGTATGGTCTGAATCATTTTAAAGTCTAATCCCCCATACTCATTTTTGTAAATCCTATACACTTCACTATAACTATCATTTGCACCATTTGAATGGGCAATAATTATTGTCTTATTTATAGGATTTATTTCAGAAAGACCATCCAATTGATGACAAATTTTATATTTGTTTGTACTTATTTCATCTCCACCAAAAATTGGCGTAAAGGTATCAACACCTCGCTGCCCACATCCGCATCCTCTTGTAAACAATTCAGCTCTACCATCGAAATCCACATCAAGTAAAAAGAAGAAAGATTTATCATCGTAATTTGGAAAAGTTTTTAAAACGGTAGTAGGAAAGGACGCCTTGTAAGGAGTTGACTGTTCTACTATTACTTTATTCAATTGTTCATCGAATCTAACAGGTAAATTGGCAGTGGGCATTGCAAAATTAGAATTGTATATAAAATAGGTTTGACCACTCGAATTTTCAAAAGAAATAATTGCTGGACCAGCAAATTCAAATTCACAAGGCGATTCCGGAATTCTAGGAAACCAATAAATCAGAATTTTATAATCTTGAAATTTATTGAGTACATCAATAGTTAAAATGGCATCTTTGGGATTTTTGGTTTGCGCATTTAAATTGGCACCCAAAAACAATACAAATACCATTAGCAAAATTGTTTTCATAGAATAAATATTAAATTAAAAAACGTTAAAGAATATCAGTAATTTATTATAATTTCAACAAAATTCGAAACAAAACGATTCAATTATTGATTAAAAAAATGCTTCGTAAAAAATAAAGACCTTTTATTTTATTCACAATCTCCATCACAATCAAATTGGCCATTTTCATAATAGGTGGCTCTACCCTTTACACCAGATTGATCAAAATAATAGCCAACACCTTTGGGCATATCGTCTTCATAGTTAAGCACTTTCCAAGCATTTCCATCATACTGATTTTCAATCCAAAAACCTGTTTTTAAATTATTTGACAACAATCCAAATTGAACAACATATCCCATTTCGGTCAAGCTAATTTTAAGTCCATTTGGTGACCCATTATGAAAGGATTCAATTAAAATATAACAAGATCCAGATCCATTTAAAAACCTTACACCACTAAATGGTTTGCCATCTTTTGAATAAATAGTGCTGTAATAATCCAAACTTTCACCTTTATCTTCTAATTCGTAATAATATTGCTCGTTCATAATATGACCTGTATGATCATATAAACTTTTATTTTTTAAACCTTCAGAGAATTCAAAAAATCCAGTTTCATAACAATCGCAATCTTCAAATTGATCCCAATCAGTTTTTATACTTTTTGTAACCAAAACGCCTTCATTATAAAGAGCAATCTCATTGATTGTGTTAAGATATTCAGGATCACCGGACATAGCACATTGAACCCAAACACCAGATTTTTTACCCTTAGATACAACTCCTAATTTTTCAAGATGCTGATTTTTAACGCTAAATACAATTCCATTAGCAGGCGCATTTTTCAAATAAAATGTCCCGTCAAATTTAGACCAATTATAACCTAGGGCACCAATATTATCACCACTTGCATCTGTTAATTTTGGGATGGCCGTAATATTGTTTCCCTCTTCAATTAAAAAGTAACCATCAATTAGATATGGATGTTCTATTTGAGAATTGAAAACGCCTACAATAAAAAAATGAAAAATTGTAATAAAAATTGTTTTCATAATAGTTTTGTTTTTAGAATAATACTATTGTTTTTATCGTTTTGGCAGAGGATTAAAAACTTAGTTTAGCCGAATGCAAGATTAATTAGAAATGGTGCGTATGGTGCGAACCAACTTCAATTTTCCATTTGAAAATTCGTATAAAACTTCTTTATTAGATGAGGGGCAACAATTTGGGTCATCATCCCTAAAACATGGCATTGAAAACGTAATTTGATTTTTTTGTAAGCCAACCATTTCAAAATGAGGGTTATCTCCACAATTACTGCAAGGGCAAGGAATTTCTAATGCAGTTATGTGATAATTCTTATTGGGTAGAATATCTAATAAATAAATCCCTTGCCATTCGGCTGTACCTCCACCAGATTCAATGTTTGTTATGATTTTTTGTTGATGCCCTAATTCCTGCATTTCAATACTAAATATGTTATCATGGTTATTAGAAAAATTCACGTAAGGCCCGTATTCTTCTCCTTTTAAGGTAATGGAGAAATTGCCATCTTTAGAAGATTCTACTTGGCCACCTTTTGACCAATTTTCCGATTCTATGGCCTTTGCTGACTCAACAACCCACTGTTTAAAATAATCAATAACAAAAACTAATTCGTCAGAATTGAGTTGATTGTAAACGGGGTCATATATTTCTTTTGCTGTCTCAGCCTTTTCGGCTTCCAACTTCAAAGCGTCTTCATTTTCATTTATCTCATTGTTTTTCGTAGTATTTGAACATGAATAAATTGCCAAAATGACAAACAGGTAAATAATATTCCTCATAATCAATATTTTTTTAATAAGTTATCTTTTCCTGTACTTTCCATTAAAGTTGCAAGAATAGCCATGCCAGTAGTCACATGACATTTCCTCGACCACAATTCCATCTGGTTTGAAGGAAAAGGTAATTATACAGCCATCTTCGTTTGATTGAAAGATGGCTGATTCTCCAGATTGGGTTATGTTGGCTATTCCCGTTATGTCACCCATGCACATTTCTGTGCCTACTGTTAATTCAAATCGAATAAATCCATCACTCACGTTACCTCTTATACTCAATGATTTAGTGCCAGTTGAATAATTACCAGCCAATTTGGTTAAATCGAGTTGGGGTTTCATAAAATCAGCCTCGTTGAGAGCGCTTTGAACCATTGAAAAAGGAAGAATACCACTGCCGTCAGGTCTTTGCCAATTGCCCACAATGCGATTTTCACTGTATTGACCTTTAAACACACCTGTTATAACGCCTTTATCACCAAATTCATTGATATTCAAGTTCCCTAAAGAATCTATTTCTCCGTTTATTTTAAATGTGAGTCCTTTTCTCTTATAGGTATATGTTCCCGTTAAGGTTTTTCCCTTTTTGGAAAGCGTCATAATAATTGGATATGAACTAATAGTACCATCAAAAGACTGAGTAAAATCTTGTATTACGGGAGGCGGTGGTGGTGGCAACTCAGTTTTTGGTGGTTCGGAATTACTACAGGCACCCAAAATGATGATCCCCAAAAAAATGAATAAAGTATAAGCAGTAGTTTTCATAGTTCAAATTGTTATGAAGTTAAAATAGTAAAGCTAGGTTCTTAGGTGTTGATTTTAGATTTCTTGACCAAATGGAATTGGCCTCAGTCATTGTGTTTAATTTATTCTCATTTAAATAATATGTAATGTAATTATTTTTTAAGTTCATTTTTAATCGATTTTTAATCACACTGTAGCTTACGGCATATGAGCCGTCAGCTTGTGTAAAAACGCCTTTTCCTCCGGGTTTTAAATTAAGCTTAAAAAGATTCATTTTAAGGTTTTTAATTTGACCTGACCATGAACCAATATATTTGTCTTGTTGTGATGCTATAGTAAGAGAGCTTGTCAAATTAGTGGCAATATTTTTTAGTGTAAGATTACCATTTTTATCAAATTCAACCAAATAGGTAGATTTTGTATCATCCTGAAACTCCAAAGTATCTACAGTCAATGTATAAGGAATTGATCCTTTTGAATTGGTAAAGAAAATCGAAGTATCATTGAAAGAGAATACAAAGTAACCCTGTTTATCTTTTGAGTTATACCATGCATTTTTAATTAATCCTTCTTGGATTTGTATTTGCCTTAAATGGTTTAATGAATCTTGTTTTGCTTTTTCTTTCGCTTGACGTTCTATTTCAATTTTTTGTTTGTCACTTTCGCTTAAGGAGTCATTTGACGAACAAGAAAAAAAGAAGAAAAAGCCTAAGGCAAATATTAAAATTGGAAATTTAAATTGCATATAATTAATTTAGGTCGTTTATTAAACAGTTTATTTTTTAGCTGAGTAGGGAATAAAACATTCACATTCTGCACCGTAAAGTGCTTGACTTTCATCACAACATTCATTGGAATAGATATTATTGCCGTTATTGTCAATGAGATAAAACCCATTTTCTTTAAACATAAATCCTGAAGACATATTCCATTCAAATTTTAAGGGTGTATTTAATGTCAAAACACCGAGATTATCAATGGAAATAGACTCAAATGGTTTAAAACAAGTAGAAATCAACTGCACACGCATATCAGATCTGATCATCAATTCATATTGCATATTACAGGTATTCATATCAGATGGTAAATTATAAACACCTACCGCATTTAATTTTGATAGATCATTTTTAAGTTCTTGTATTAATGCACGCGATGAGTTAAATTCTTGCTGTTGTTTTTCAATTTGTTCTTTTAATTCAGCCTGAACTTTTCGAAGTTCAAGTTCTGTATTGTTTATTTTGGCATTTAACTCACGTTCAGAATTTTGCTTTTGCAATGAAATAGATTGGAAATCTAGTTGTAATTGCATGATGTTTTTGTAGTTTTTTTGTAAAGAATCCTCGAAATTGGAAATAACTCTTTGGTGATTTAAAGTTTTTATAGAATCTTGAAGCCCTGACTCATAAATTATCGCGTTGAGACTATCAATTTGGACTGTCATTATTTCTATTTGAGTTTTCTTTGACTGCTGAAAAGCTATTTTAGAAAATAGACAAAAAGAAAAAAGTAAAAGAATTTTCATTATAAAACATTTAAATTAAACGCACCCGAGACGCATGCACATAGCCTTTGAAATTGTATCCATAATACAAATACCAATTTTTATCTGGGCATTCAAAAAAATAAAAATATTCGCCTTCATAAAAATCTAATACAGACACTACAGGCGACTGCACATTCATTTGTGCCCGGACATTTACATAACCATCTGGATCTTCTAAATAGCCAATTTGAGGAATTTTTAAATTTTTTGGTACTTGATGCCCTCCTATACTCTTTAGGCAATCGCTGCAAGGTGTAATTGCACACACCACCCAACCTGAACAAGGCCAGCCTTCAGCTCCTTCCGAACAAAGGTGTTTCAAATAAATGAAATCAATAATAAAATCCTTGGATTTATATCTCTCAATTTCTTCTAACTTTAGACTTTGGCTATGATTTGGAAATTCTAAAACATCATTAAAACTTAAATAAACTTCTTCATCGGTTGCCCAATCCTTAAAGCGATATGCTGGTATTTGAACCTCATCTTCTACCCCTATTAAGGTGTAAATCCTAGAAGTTATCTGTCCATTTTTTTGGGCGACAGAATAATCGGTTAAAAACAATATGAATAGGATAAAATGTAAAAATCGATATTCCATGTTTTGATTTGTATTGCTATTTGAAGTAAAGCGAAAAGTAGAAAAATAATTCATTGCCACAAAAAAATAAAGGGGAAACCCTAGTTTCTCCAATTTAAAATTTGCACAATCTTTGATAATCTATGATCTTTGCACCTTGATTTTCTGAATGTTATAATTTATCATGAAAAAATTCTTTCTCATTTTCTTGCTTTTTTTCAGTTCATTTCTGAAGGCTCAAATAGGCAAAACACTCAATACCGACAGTTTGGTCACACTCGCCAAAGCACAATTGGGAACACCCTACAAATATGGCACTTCTAAGCCAGGTGTTTCATTTGATTGCTCCGGATTCACATCCTATGTATACGGAAGTTGTGGTATTACCAATTGTAGGGTATCTACTGGTTATACAAATTTAGGATCTCCTGTGGCCCTAAAAGATGCTCAACCTGGCGATTGCATTTTATTTTCGGGCACATCTCCAAGTAGTAAAACAGTAGGACACGTTGGCATTGTGGTTCAAAATGATGCTGATGGGCTTAAATTCATTCATTGTTCGAGTTCAAAAAGCCATTGGGGCGTTGTTATAACCGATTATTACAAATCAGCTTACCCAAAGCGATTTATGGGCATAAGAAGACTTTGCAACACAGCACCTTAAATTTTTCAATTATGCCTCTATATCCATGAGGTGTAACTCTAGGGCTCTGACTGAAATTTGTATTTCCCAAATTAACAAGGCCAACGAAATGATCAGAAGTAATAAGGCCAGACCAAAGGTCCAGATGGCAAACTGATCAAATTTAATGTAGATAAAAAACATTGAAAGCACGCACAAAAGCAAACTACTGATTCCGAAAATTTGCATTGATCGCGTTAAATAAAGTCTTTTTCTGATATTTTTTATCTGTGCCTTTATTACCTGATTAGGATTGGTTTTGTAAGCATTATGCAGATTACGAATGATATTTGCATAAGCTAAAAAACGGTTGGTATAGGCCAACATAATTAAAGAAATCGATGAGAAAAGAAGTGCAGGCGTGGTTAGACTAAGTTCCATAAAACATTATTTTTTCTTTTGTATACATTCTAAATAGAGTGCTTCCACTTTAGTTCTTGCCCATGGCGTTCGGCGCAAAAATACCAAGCTTGATTTAATACTTGGGTCTTGTTTAAAGCAATTGATATTTACTTTGAATGCCATGTGTTCCCATCCGTAATGTTCTACGAGTACCTCGAGCATATCAGCTAACTTGACCCCATGCATGGGATTATTGGGTTGCAAATTTAAAGCTTTGGCATTCATTTATTTCAGTGATTTATCTGTATCATTTTTAATATCGAAGCGGTATTTGATTTAAAAATCAATTCATAGGTGCCATTTGCTAACGCTTGCGTATTGATTACAATCATTCCGCTGGCATTAAAATTGAAATAAACTCTACCCAACAAATCGATGAGTGTCACTTCACCATAGGCAGAGGTTTTTATCGTGAGCGCTTCGCTAACGGGGTTTGGAAAGACATCAAAATCAAGTACTTCAACTTCCAAACCAAGGTCAGAAAAATTAATACATACCGATGTGTCAGAACAATTATTTTGTGTAACGATTACTGCATAATCACCAGCCATAGTAGGCAAATAAATTTGCGAAGTGGCCCCACTTATGGGCAAAAGCGTTGCACAATCAACCCATTGATATGCGCCATTTGGATTAACAGCAATCAGCGTATCTTGGTTTTGAGTAATTTGTGCATTGACCTCATTAACAATGAGATTTAATGTTACAATTGAATCACATCCATTGGATGCAGCGCCCGCAATAGTAAAAGTAGCAGTGTCAATAGAATTAACGTAAACATTTCCATCCAACCATGTGAATGGGCCGCATGAAATTTGTTGGTCAATACCCAAACTAGGTTGGTTTACAGTAAGTTGCAATGTAACAATGGAGTCACAACCATTAGCTGCAGCACCTGTAAGGGTAAAAGTTGGAGTATCTATCGAAGTAAAGTATGTATTACCATCAATCCATTGAAAGGATTCACAAGCATATTGCACATCTATGCCATGAGCAGGAGCTGCTATGGTTAATTGAGTTTCAATGATCGAATCGCAACCCAAAAGATTGGTCATGGTATCTATGTAGTTTCCACTTGTTGAATAAATATTGCCATTTACTGAAATGCTAAATCCATCACATTCGTTGAAATTTTGAATGATATAATTATTAGGCGGCCCCAAAAAATTTGAACCATAAATCCAATTTGAGCCAATGCCGTTCTGGTTAAACCCAATTAAATTCCCGTTATTGGCAGCCACTTCATCAATTATGCTAGTGATTGCTAAGTTATTTCCGTTTACCACCCCTTCGTTGAGCTTATAGTAAGCAACTAAATTTGAAGGGATCTGACAAAATTCAGCATTTTTATTGGCCAAAATTTCTGCCTCTGTTCGCGTTACATTCCAAACACGGACCTCATCTATTACACCACCGAAATATCCAGTGTAAGTTGGGTGTATGCGTCTTCCTATGCGCAAATTCACTGATTGTAATACGTTGAGCGGGGTGGCAATATCGCCCGCAACATCAAGCACACCATCAACAAATAATCTATATTTATTGCTCGCTTGGCTTGGATCATAACTCACGGCGACATGATGCCAGGATCCATCAGAAACGTCAATCGTACCATTGACTCCACCGCCTTTGTTTTCGATTCTAATTACGTCTGTGGTTGCGCTTAGTTGATTGACCCTGAAGGTAAATCTCGCACCATTTACTGCCTCTGATCCCCATGCGGTAATTACAGACTCACCACTGGCCTCATCTGCTTTTATCCATGCTTCAACCGTTATTGGATTGTTTCCCAGGATGCCCACAAATGAAGTTTGAATCATGTCGTCGGAATTGTCAAAATGCAACCCAATTTGGCTATAAAATTTTGCGCAACCAAACAGAATAAATAGTAGGATTAAATTCTTCATTTTATTGATCTTTATAAGGGAATTAGCCTTTTAACATCCAAAATTATAATTTTAATCAGAAATAAATCTTCAATTAAACAATAAGAAGGCTTTTATGTTTTTATAACTAATAACATGGACTATACAGCTATTCTAAAAGCGCAAAAAGATTTTTTTTATGCGCAAAAAACTAAATCGCTTAGTTCTCGCATACAAGCGCTTTGTAGGTTCAAAGAAATGTTAATCAGCTATGAATCTCGGATTTACAAGTCACTATTTGATGACTTTAATAAAACTGAACAGGAAGCATACTTAACAGAATGGGTTATTTTGATTAAAGATATAGAGCTTGCCCAGCAATCTTTAAAAAAATGGACCAAAAAAAAACGCGTAGGAACAAACCTTTTAAACTGGCCAGGAAAATCATTTACCATCGCCGAACCATACGGACAGAGCCTGATAATAGGTACATGGAATTATCCCATCCAACTTACCTTGGCTCCTGCTATTGCTGCACTAGCGGCAGGCAACACCGTAATCTTAAAGCCTTCTGAACTTGCGCTAAATACTTCACAATGTATTGCTGCCATGATAAGCGAATATTTTAACCCAGATCTCATCACGGTTGTACAAGGAGGAGTAAAGGAAACAAGCAACTTACTTAAATTAAAATTTGATAAAATATTTTTTACCGGCAGCACAGCCGTCGGGAAAATTGTTTATCAAGCAGCAGCATTAAATCTAACGCCAATAACCCTTGAATTAGGAGGTAAAAGCCCAGCGGTTATCACCCAAAGTGCCCAATTACCTAAAGCGATAAAAAGACTTGTTTGGGCAAAGTATTTAAATGCGGGTCAAACTTGTATTGCACCAGACTATGTATTTGTTCATCAAAAAATTTATAAGCAGGCCTTGGCTTTGTTTAAACAAGAATTAGATAAAAATAAATACGCTTTAGAGTCAAATAACTATGTTCAGATTATCAATGATCAGCATTTAAAAAGACTAGAAAAATTAATTGATCAAAATAATGTTATTTATGGAGGGCAAATAAGCAGAGAAACAAGGTGCATTTCCCCTACCCTTTTAACTGAGGTGGACCTCCAAGACGAAATTATGAAAGAAGAAATATTTGGCCCACTTCTTCCAATAATCCCATTTACGGAGTATCAAGAAGTCATCAGATACATCCAAAGTAATGAAAAACCGCTCGCTGCCTATCTATTTTCTAAGAACAGCGGAGAAATCAATCAATGGCTTTCAGAATTATCATTTGGTGGAGGCTGCATCAATGATGCAATTATGCATATTACCAATCCGAAACTTCCCTTTGGTGGTGTTGGACAAAGCGGCACGGGAAGCTATCATGGGAAAGCAGGCTTTGATACTTTTTCACATTATAAATCAATTTTTAGAAAACCATCTTCTTTTGAAGTAACTTTGAAATATCCTCCTTATACAAAGAGCAAAATGACTTGGATAAAAAGACTGATCCGTTTTTCATGAAACCTATTGCAAAACTTTCGGCTGTTGGTAAGCAATACCAAGTTGGAGACCAAACTATTGAGGCGCTCAAACCACTGGATATAGAAATTAATACAGGTGAATTATTATTAATTATTGGTCCGTCGGGTTCTGGCAAAACCACCCTACTCTCTTTGCTAGGTTGTGTGATTTATCCATCCTTCGGACAATTATGGGTAAAGGATCAATTAATCAACACTCTTTCCCAAAAACAATTGGCTCATTTACGTTTAAATACAATTGGTTTTGTTTTTCAGAGTTTTAATCTCATCGCTCCTTTGAATGCGCTCGATAATGTGATGATCCCTTTACAACTTAAAAAACTCTCAAGAACACAAGCCAAACAAAAGGCACTAGAGGCACTAGAATTGGTGGGCATGTTGGATCGAAAAAACAACCTACCAAAACAACTTTCGGGTGGCCAACAACAGCGCGTTGCGATAGCTCGTGCTTTGGTAACAGACCCTCAGTTAATTCTATGTGATGAACCAACGGCATCGCTCGACGCCGAATCAATTTCAACAGTAATGAATGAATTATACAACTTAGCTAGAAATGGCAAAGCGGTTTGTGTTGTTACCCATGACCCTAGATTGGTCCAATATGCAGATCGGATTATTGAGGTTGATGACGGTTTAGCAACAGAAATATCAAAAAAAGACTTAGCAACAAAACTATCTATTTATTAGTATGAAAAATATTTTTTTTCCCTTAGCAATCTTAATTAGTATTTTATTCTCTTGCAGCAGCAAAGAGGATAAAAAAGTCAATTTAGAAAAATATAAAGTAGAGCAAATAAATCAAATTACTGGTGTTGCTCGCATAGAACCCATAGGAAAAATTAGTCCTTTAGGTGCTGAAATTATCGGTAAAATTGCTAAAATTCACGTTGTTGAAGGTCAAATAATTAAAAAAGGAACCTTGTTGTTATCTATGGATCAAACCTTGGATGAGGCACAATTGGCTCAAATTGATTCTAAGATAAATACCAAACAACAGCATGTTTTAGGTCTTGAGGCTAAAATTTCAGCAACCTTACTTAAAATTGAAATAGCGGATAAAGAACGTCAGCGCGATAAAAATTTGGCCAGTGCACAGGCAGGCACACAAAAAGCGGCTTTCGATTCAGAAAATAATTTTGAAAATCTTAAAGCTGAACTCAAAATTGCCAAAGCAGAACTTATGGAGGCCAAAGCAAACTTAGAAGAAGCCATCGCTGAAAAAAAATATACAGGCACACTTTTGGATAAAAAAAATATTTACGCTCCATCTGATGGTATGGTACTCTCATGGGAAATTAAACCAGGTGAAGCTGTAAATATTGGCAGTAAACTCGGTGATTTTGCTCCAGATGGAGATCTTATTGCAACAACAGAAGTAGATGAATTATTCGCAATGAAAGTTAAAATTGGTCAAAAAGCCTCTATTAATGTTCAAGGTACAAATCAAGAGCTTAGTTCTGGGAAGGTGATTTATTGTGCACCGTATTTGTCAAAAAAATCGATTTTCAATGACCGTGCCGACAATTTAGAAGATCGTAGGGTCCGCGAGGTCCGTGTGAAGATAGACAATCCAAAGGCAGTGCTGATCGGAAGTAGAGTTGAATGCATAATAAAACTATAATTTATGCAACTACTTTTGACTGCTCTTAAATTCATGAAATTTGATAAACCGAAAAGTATTGGTGCTTTATTTGGCGTTATTATTTCAATTTTTTTAGTAGGCCAACAAACAGGGATTTTTACCTTTTTAACCAATGCAATGTGCTATTTTGTAAGAGTAAACGATGGTTACATTTGGGTTACCGACAATAAGACAGAAAATGTTAACGCATTGGCACCAATTGATATCAGACTTGGTTTCGAAATGGAAAGTTTGCCACATGTCCTAAAAGCACATCAGTTCGTTTTGGCGAGTGGTGCTGCGCGCTTTGTAGACGGAACTGCTGCAGGATTAAGTGTAGTCGGTGTAGAATTACCTGAATTCAACGGCATCCAACAAAACATTTTTAACGACGGGGGGCCACAAGATTTGATTTCAGATGGCGCCGTTTCAATAGATTTTTTTGATTCGAAAGCCCTTGGAAACCCGAAAAAAGGTGATTATTTTGAAATAAATAACAAACAAGTACGTATTGCAGCACTTACCAAAGGTGCTCGCTCATTTGGAGGTGGTCTCATTTCCTACACCACCATTGATCGAGCCAGATTTTTAGGGAATATTTCTAAATCAAAAACATCTGCTTTTTTAGTAGAAGTGGATGATGTCAATAAAATGCAAGATGTGGTGCATTCTATCAATGCAAACATACCAGGGGTAAAGGCTTGGATGCCTGAAGATTTTAAAAACCAAACCATTATCACTGTGCTCAAGTCAAGTGGTATTGCATTCTCATTTGGTACATTAATCATTTTCGCACTTTTGTCTGGCTTTATTATTATTGGCCTAACCTTATACTCTGCAGCCATTGACAGAATTAAAGATTATGGTACACTCAAAGCCATAGGTGCCACCAATGCCTTTATTAGAAAACTGATTCTAATGCAAGCCATCCTATACGCCATAGTGGGGTACTTGATTGGCTACACTCTTATTGAAGGTTTTAGAAACGGTATTGCCAATGCAGGAACCTTATTCTCGTTTTCTCCAATAATTAAATTGAGCTTTTTTATTATCACTGCGCTCATAAGTATTTCAGGTACTTTGTTTGCCATTAGACGAATCGCAAAACTCGAACCCGCATCGGTTTTCCGCAACTAATTGCCTTTTAGGGAAATTGGCTAATTTTGAACCCAGATGCAGCAACAAGAACCTATCCGAATTAATAAATATCTCAGTGAGGTAGGCTATTGTTCTAGGCGTGCTGCCGATAAGCTTATTGAGCAAGGGCGTGTTAGAATAAATGGGCAAATCCCAGAAATGGGTACAAAGGTCTTACACACCGATATAGTTACTGTAGACGATGAACCAGTTGGTTCACCTCAAGAAAATTTCATTTACTTAGCTTTCAATAAGCCTATTGGTATTGTCTGTACCACAGATCACATTAGGGAAAAAGATAATATTATAGATTTTATCAATCACCCTCAGCGAATTTTTCCAATTGGAAGACTCGACAAACCAAGCGAAGGGCTCATTTTCTTGACCAACGATGGTGACATTGTCAATAAGATTCTACGCGCGCGAAATCACCACGAAAAAGAATATGTGGTCACGGTCAATAAACCTATCACCCGAGACTTTATTCAAAAAATGAGCAACGGGATCCCAATACTGGGTACACGCACCAGAAAATGTGTCGTTAAACAAATGGGAAGCCATACCTTCAGCATCATCCTGACACAAGGGCTCAATCGACAAATTCGCCGCATGTGTGAATTCTTAGATTATCGCGTCAGCAAGCTCAAGCGCATCCGTATCATGAACATAAAGTTAGATGTGCCAGTTGGCCAATGGCGCTATTTGAACGCTGACGAGGTGTTGGTCATTCAATCTATGGTAGCAAATAGCGCTAAGGACATCAATGATACTGCTCAAAGAGCAGACTAACCTTAGGATCCAAAACATAGGTGCAATTCTCAATTGAAGAAAGTTCTGGCAACAAAAAACTCGCGTTCCGATCATTGATAATCAGATTTTTCTGCACAACGAGTTGACCATTTTGATAAATCGAAACCAACAAAGGGAAGACAAAGAAAGCTTCTTGAACTTGCTCGACATCAAAAAATACTTGGCCTTGATTTTCACGAAAATTTGCAGCTATAATTGGATGCCCTGATTGATACAGCCATTGATCAAAGAACAATCGGAGGTCTATTTTAAAATCTCCTTCTACTTGGGCCAACATCACTTTACAAAAATCTTGCGTACTAGCATTGCCATGTTGATAGGTATTGAAATATGCTTGCAAGCCATTAAAAAATGCCTCCTCGCCCATTTGTAGCCGTGTCATATGCAATATCCAAGCACCTTTTTGATATGCGTTTGGATTGAGAAGTGCATTGAGGTCTGTGGTTATGGTATCCACGAGGGGTTTTTTAAATTGCTTGTAAAACCGCAGCACTTTATTTCTGTCTTGTGCTAATTGTGCTTTGAATGCTAAATCACCCTCTGATTTTTCAATATAAAGATTGGTTAAATAAGTAGCAAACCCTTCACTCAACCACAAATGTGGCCAATCCGCTTCAGTAACACAATTTCCAAACCATTGATGTGCAATTTCATGTGCTACTAAATGTGTGCTGCGTTTGTCATTGTTTAGGGCCTGTTCGTCATAAAAGATACAACCCGCGTTTTCCATCCCCCCATATCGGGTTGTGGATTGCACATTCATTAAATCTAAATACGGATAGGGCCCAATTTTATTGGAATAATATGTCACTATATCTGCTGCACAACTAAATGAAGCTATGGCAACTGTTGAATCCTGAGGGTAGACAGCTGCGCTGATCGTCATATCATCAATTTTTGCAATTTCTTTCACTAGAAAATCTGCAATTCCAACTACGGCCACCTTCGTAGCAATTGGTTCAAGAATTACATAGCTCCACCATTTGTTTTTGCCTTTTTGAATTGGCGTGTCATAGGACAGTCGGCCGTTGGCCACCACCTCAAAATCCTTCGGAACAAAAACATCAAAAGAATACATGGCTTTATCTGAAGGATGATCGTGGCATGCATACCAATTTTTTGCGCGATCGGGCCAATTATCTGCAAAAATGGTAGGGTCATTGTATTTATTATTTCCAATGATGAGCCCGTCCTTTGGTATGCCCCGGAGCTCAATGAGAAAACTCATTTCTTTGTATTCTGTAATTGTTGAGATATCTATGTATAAATGGCTTGAATCTTGATGCCAAGGTATGGGATCTTTCATGTATTTGACCGAAATTACTTCCATTCCATAGCCGTCATTGTCTTTGGTAATTAAATCGAGTGCAATCTGTTTGCCGTTATCTAGACGTTCTAAGGTAATCAACTCTTCTAGATACAATTTTCCTTTTTTAAAGTCGAAGGACATTGCTAGCCCATAATGTATGACATCAAACTTAGCTTGTGCTAGCAATGTTGAAGTAGCCAATAGCATACATGCGGCAAACAAAAAACTTCTTTTCATGAAAACAAAACTCCTTCTTTAAGTGAATATGGTGAAATATAAATTTGATCTATTTGAGTTTGACTAAGCACCCATCGCGTTTTAATTGCAGCCAATGGCGCCATTTTTTTACGTATACTGATGATATGAGGATTGGCATCTCGCTCATGTTGTGTCGAGGCAATCACGGCATTCAACATGTGCTCAAAATCTATTCTTGATACTTCAATTGCTATTTGAGAACTCGCAAACGGCTTTTGATTCAATAACTCAAAAAAGGTCTCAAAACTACCCGAGGCTCCAATTAAAACCCGAGGCAATTGCTGTTTAAAAAATGCACCACACTCTTTTGCCAAAAAAGTTTCAACTTTTGAAATATCAGCGCTCGATAATGGATCTTCAAAATCAAATAATTGAAATAATCTCGACACACCAATATTGAAAGAATGTGAAATATAAGGCCCCGAATTGTCTGCAGCGATAAATTCTGTAGACCCACCTCCAATGTCCATAATTAAAGCCGCTTTATTAAAATGATGCGTTTGTTTGACACCACCGTAAATCAGTTGTGCTTCTTGAAGACCAGAAATAATTTGAATTTGTAAACCAAAAGCCTTCTGTACTCTTTGTAGTAAGATTTCTGCATTTGAGGCGTCGCGCAGCGCTGACGTCCCGATGGCGTGTATTTCTTGTACCTGCCATTCTTGACAAATGTCATAAAATGCGCTCAAAGTATCAAAAGCGCGATCCATGGCCTCGGAGCTCAAGATACCTTTATTGATCCCCCCCATTCCTAGCGCAACACCTTCTTTAGTTTGAAAAAGTATTTGTTGAGTATGGATATCTGCAATGAGCAGATTAAATGTATTGGTGCCTAAATCTATAACGGCCTTGCGCATATTAGAATCTCAAAATAGTTTTTCTATACCAATTTGAAGCCAAGCTCAGTAGGATAAATGCACTCACTATTAAAATCAATAAACTCAACAAGATCGTGGTGTAACCCGCTATGCCCACCCCTTTAACCAAAGAAATAAAGGCTAAAACTGGTGCACTAAAAGGCAAATAACTCAGCACTTCTGTAAGGGTAGTTTCTGGGTAGTACACCCCATAAACTCCTGAAAAAACACCAAAGGCCACCAAAATAAGTAATGGAAATAGAAATTGTTGGCCATCGGCATCGGCATTGCTTCGGGCTCCTAAAACCGAAAAAAGGGCACCAAAGAATAAGAAGCTAGCCAGAAAGAATAAAATAAAATGAATGAGCAAGAAAGGGAAATTTAATTGCTCAAAAACCAATGCTGAAAGTGGATTCAATCTTTGCGGCCCTCCACCACCCCAATTACTGGGGTCAAATATGTCAAGAAAAATTGTTTGTTGCAGTACCGTAAAGCCTATTCCCAAAAGCAAAGCCCATCCAATAATTTGAACCAATGCCACCAATCCAATACCAATGATTTTACTCAGCATCAGCTGCCCAGGACGAACGCTTGCCAACAATACTTCGACAATTCGATTGCTTTTTTCACGGATTGTGGCTCGAAATATAGTCATGCCGTAGAGTCCGACGAAGAAAAGAACAAAGGTGCCGAGGACAAAACCCACCCAGGCATTTGCTTCCTTCGACTCATTTTTAGGGTCTCGTAAGTCCCTGAAATCAAAAATTATACCTTGCTTGATTTGACTGAACTCTTGTTGGGTCAATTTCGAATGCTGAGCCGCAATCAACTCTTCAAGACGCCTTTCCACCTGAAACTTTAATTGCATGCGTGCATCTAGACCAAGTTGTTCTCGGTAAAATACAAAGCACTTTTTATTATTAAGGACTTTCTCATTGAGCTCAAGTAATACGTCAAATTCCTGATATGCTTTTCCTATTTGAAATTCAGTGAGTTCGAGGTAATCATCTATGAAAAAATAGTGTAAGTTTTTTTCTTCTTGTGCCATTAATCGATGCGCCATTATTTGACCAGGATCTGCAATCAGCACTTTGATTTCTTGCTTGCCTTGATCGGCAGCTTTTAAAAGTACTACAAGCAATAGCAATACCACCAAAGGCCCAAAAAAAAGCATATACCAAAATCCCTTCTGATTGAAGCGTTCTATGATTTCTCTTTGAGTTAGCAACATTAATTTATGCATCTTGTGGCTCTTTTTGATTGATCAAATCGATAAAAACTTCCTGCATCGACGGCAATACCTCTGAAAGGTGTTGTACCTCAACTTTATCCAACAAGCTTGCCATCAGTACATTGATATTGCTTTGGCCCCTCATTTGAAGTGTACACTCAAAAACACCATCCTCCACCTCACTTTGGTGGAGTAAAGTAAAGTCTGTCCAAAGCGCGTTAGCAAAACTGAGCATATTCCCTTTAAAACGAACAGAAATATAGCCTTTGCTGTGTTTGGTTTTGAAGTTCTGAATAGAGTCTTGAACTAAAATCTGCCCCTTGTGTAATAGCGCTGCTTGGTCACAAACTTCATCAACACTTTTCATGTTGTGAGTAGATAAGATAATGGTTGTACCTTGTGCTTTAAGTGACTTGATTTCATTGAGTATAAGCTCCACATTAAGCGGGTCAAATCCTGAGAGCGGCTCATCTAAAATTAGGAGTTTTGGTCTATGAACGAGCGCTGCAATGAATTGCACTTTTTGAGCCATTCCCTTAGAAAGTGTAGCTATGCGCTTTTGAGCCCAGTCTTGAATTTGAAAATGAGCCAACCATTCATGCACATTGGCTGAAGCGCTTGCCTTACTCATCCCTCTTAATTGAGCCAAAAAGAGCAAGTGAGACCAAACGGTCATGGTTTTATATAATCCTCTTTCCTCTGGCAAATAACCGATGTATTGAAGATGAGCATTATTCATTGACTGACCGTCAAATAATATTTGGCCAAAATCAGCCTCGAGCATTTGATTGAGTATGCGTATGAGCGTAGTTTTACCCGCTCCATTAGGGCCAAGCAAGCCGAAAATCTGACCGTGATCAACATGCATTGAAACTGCATCGAGGACTATCTTGCGCTGATACGACTTACTCACTTCGGTGATCTGAATCATGCCCTAAAGCTAAGAAAAATAAGTGCTAATCTTGCAGATTGAAAAGTTTCCAACCCAATTTTTTGGCCAAAATAAAATAAAGAAATAAAAAGCTAAACAAACCCGTTCCTAGGGTAAGTATCAAGGAGCTCGGTGGTCGGTGGTCTAAAAATAATGCATCGGTGTGAAAAACCTGCCAATCACTACTAAAAAGTACAATACCAAAAAGATTATTGATCAGATGAAAGGCCAAGGCCAATTCAAGTCCGCTACTTTTGATAGAGATAACTGACAAAAAAAATCCGGCCATGAAATAGTACAATAGCAATCCAAAGCCCAAACTTTCTATTTCTGGATTTTCGATGTGCAAGACTGCAAACATAAGTGCACTAAGGAATATACTCAACCATGCATTTTTGGTTCGTAAGTATAAGCCCTGCAATATGTAAACCCTGAAAACGAGTTCTTCAGCAGCAATTTGAAACGGTACTAAAAAAATTGAAACAGTAAGTAGGATCCAGAAGTCTTTGGATTCAAAATTCCAAGCGATACGATTGAAATCTTGAGTAATATATAGCTCTAGCAGTGTTAGGGAAATAATAAAAAGCAAGAGCACAAAGGCAAATCCAAAGAAATAATTCCATCGAAATGTGGCTGCAGCCGAAAACATAGAGCGCAGGGTTCGTTGATGGGCAAAGTACAAATAAAGTACTAGTGCAATGAAAACCAATACAAACGGGTATAACATTCCGGCCAATAAACGAGTAGATCCATAATTTTCAATGAAAATTGGATCATCAAGATCCGGATTCAAATTTGGATAGAGACGCATAGCATCTATAACAAGCGGTAAACTACCGATGATATAAGACAATATGATCAGTGCGAAACCACCTAAATAGAGCCGAAGTGAATTGTTTCCGCTATGAGCTAGTTTTAAAAATTGCATCAATTAAACATATCGCGCATACGGCTAAAGAAACCTTTGTCTTTTTGCGCCTTGTATGGGTCAAAGTTATCTGATTGTTTTAATTTTTCAAGTATTTCGCGTTCTTCTTTACTTACCGTAGTAGGTGTATATACATGCAAGTGAACAAAAAAGTCTCCGGTTCCATAACGTTGAACGCTTGGTAAGCCCTTTCCTCTTAAACGGAGCACCTTCCCACTTTGGGTCCCAGGATCAACCTTAATCTTTACCTTTCCGCCTATTGTTGGTACTTCAATAGAGGCTCCAAGTGCTGCATCTGAAATATGTAAGAATGCATCGTAATGCAAATTCTCAGCATCTCTGCGAATCTCCTCGTGCGCAACTTCTTCAATTACAACGATTAAATCGCCGGGTGCACCATTGAAAGGGCCGGCATTTCCCTTACCACGCACACTCAATTGCATACCGTCTTCAACACCAGCAGGGATGTCAATCTCAATGATTTCTTCTTGTCTTTTAAGACCTTGAGCATCTGCATCTGCAGGTTTTTTGTCGATGCTTTTTCCTGCACCTTGACACACATGACAAGCAGACTGTGTTTGCATTGCACCTAAAAATGTTTGAGCAACACGAGTTATTCTGCCTGTTCCTTGACAAGTCGGGCAATTTTTATAAGTTACGCCTTCGGCCTGAACAAGCTTATTTACTTTAATTTTTTTCTTGACTCCAGTGGCTATCTCGTCGAGAGTAAGCTTCATTTTGACACGCAAATTTGTGCCTTTCACCACCCGTGAACCACCACGACTACCGCCAAACGAACCGCCAAAGGCGCCACCAAAAATATCACCAAATTGGGAAAAGATGTCGTCCATGTTCATGCCGCCGCCACCAAAACCTCCAGCTCCGCCCATTCCTGCATGGCCAAAACGATCGTATTGGGCCTTTTTTTCAGGGTTGCTCAGTACTTCATATGCTTCGGCCGCCTCTTTAAATTTATCCTCGGCAGAGGCATCGTCCGGATTTTTATCTGGATGGTACTTGATGGCAAGTTTGCGATAAGCCTTCTTGATTTGAGACTCGTCTGCAGATTTATCTACACCAAGTACTTCGTAATAATCGCGTTTGTTACTCATAGTTTATTTTATTGTCCAACAACAACTTTTGCAAAGCGCAACACTTTGTCATTGAGGTAATAACCCTTTTCCACATCATCTATTACTTTTCCTTTCAATTGTTCTTCAGGGGCCGGAATATTGGCAATGGCCTCATGCAGATCAGCATCAAATTGTAAGCCTTTGGCTTCCATCTCCTTGAGCCCCTTTGACAAAAGTATTTGCTTGAACTTTGATTGGATCAATTTAAATCCTTCTTTGAGTGCGGCACTGTCTTCCAAGGTTTCATTATTTAAAATAGCCCTCTCAAAATCATCAAGCACGGGGAGTAAATCTTTTAATAACGACGCATTGGCCGAAGCGATTAAATCTAGCCTTTCTTGATTGGTACGGCGGCGGTAATTTTCGAATTCTGCATACAAACGCACAAACTTTTCTTTGTATTCATCTGTTGCTGGCTCGTCAGTGGTGTCTGAAATCACCTCTTTTGGTAGTTCATCAGCTGCTTGCTCATTTGATGATAAATCTGAGGTTTGTTGTTCGTCTTGAGGATGGTCCAAAGGCAATTCTTTTTCTTCTGACATGTTTTTTATTTTTTATAAGCAATGTCAAGACAAATAATAGGCCAAGCGGTGAATTGAGACAAGGTGTCAGTAGATGACTGACAAATGGTGTCAAAAAAGCAGTTGAATTGCACTCCATAAAGATTGTGTAATTTTGTCATATGAAAAAAATAGTTTTGCTTTTATTGCTTCTTGGAGGCAGCCTTCATGCGCAGCTACTCTATCAAATTACTGGCAACGGCCTCAAGGAACCCTCTTATTTATTTGGCACCATTCACATGATGCCCAATGACGATTTTAAATTAAGTAATAGTTTGAAACGTGCATTTGATGCATCGAGCACACTGGCAATGGAAGTGGATATCAATATGTCTGGTGCTGAAAAAATTGCCATTGCCAAACAAGTGCTCTTACCGGAAGGAAAAACGCTAAAGGACTTTATGGCGGAAAAAGAATTTATAGCACTCAAGCAATTTTGTATGGATTCCCTTAGTTGGAGTGAAAGTAAATTTGAAAGAAGCAGCAAACTCAAACCGATGTTTTTCTCCAGTATCATGATTCAAGAAAGCCTAAAGGATATGGCCTCTTATGAAATGGAATTAAATAAAATGGCCAAAAAAAAGCACAAAAAAGTGATGGGTCTTGAAACCATTGAATTTCAACTCAGCCTCTTCGACCAATTGCCCATGACAACTCAAATAGGCATGTTACAAACCGATTTAGAGAACAACCTTCATAATATTGATACGCTCGTTGAATGCTACCTCAGCGAAGACCTTGAAAAACTCAATGTGCTGATGAATGCAGAAACAGAATCCTATCCTGAATTTACAGAACTCATGCTCAACAATCGCAATCTGACGTGGATTGCAGCTATAGATAAGCAAATGCACCTAGAAAGTACATTTTTTGCAGTCGGCGCCGGTCATTTAGCTGGTCCACAAGGTGTGGTTGCATTGCTGCGCGACCAAGGATTTAAAGTAACGGCCATCAAACAAGACTGATTCAATTTTCCTCTTTACATCATATGCAACTTCAAGAACAATTTCAGCAAATCATTGATTTCAGACGCAGTAACCGCAAATTCAACCCTGATGTAGCGGTCCCTGCTGAGGTCATCGAGCGCAGCTTACAACGTGCGATTCTCTCCCCTAACTCGAGCAATATGCAATTGTGGAGTTTTCATTGGGTATCATCAAATACTGAAAAGCAAAAACTTGCTGCGCTTTGTTTGGGTCAATCTGCCGCACGCACCGCTCAGGAATTGGTGGTGTTTGTCACAAGGCCTGACAAATGGAGAGAACGCAAAAATTGGCATCTTGATCAGGTAAATCAGGAAATTGTTGGCGAGCCGACCAAAGCACAAAAAATGATGCAACAATATTATGGAAAAGTAATGCCACTTTTGTATGCCAACGACCCACTCCGAATTTTGGCTGCATTGCGTTTAAGCGTGAGCTTTTTTGGAGGCTTGTTCAAGCCTTTTTATCGAACTGGAGGTGCCTCAGCCGTTAGGGTGGTTACGCACAAGTCTTGTGCACTTGCGGCCCAAACATTCATGCTTTCCATTGCAGCTGAGGGTTTCCACAGCTGCCCACTAGAAGGCTTTGACGCCAAACGACTTAAAAAACACCTTAAATTGCCTAGACGCGCAGAAATCAACATGGTCGTGGCTGTTGGTCTTGGAACCGAACCAGGAATTTGGGGTAAGCGTGTAAGGGTTCCCTATGAAGAGGTTGTCTTCAAAAGCTAAGGCATTATTCTGCCTTTGATTCTCCTTTTTTCTTGTTGGCTTTGGCTTTTTGAATGGTTAGTTTGAGTTCGTCAGCACCAGTTTCAAAATCAAGTATAATCGTATCTCCTTCTTGGAGTTGCGAATTAATGATATGTTCAGCCAGTGGATCTTCTATGTACTTTTGAATTGCCCTTTTGAGCGGGCGGGCACCAAATTTTTCATCATATCCGCGCTCTGCAATGAAATCCTTGGCTGCATCTGTACAACTTACTTGGTAACCTAAATTTCCGATTCTCAACAATAATTTTTCTAACTCGATATCAATGATCAAATGAATGTCTTCGCGTCTGAGAGATTTAAACATGATCATGTCATCTACGCGATTTAAAAATTCTGGAGAAAATGCTTTTCTCAATGCATTTTGCACCACAGACAATGCATTTTGATCTTGAGCATCTTGCTGTGCTTTTGTACCAAAACCTACTCCGGTACCGAAGTCTGCCAATTGACGGGCCCCAATATTGGAAGTCATGATGAGAATCGTGTTTTTAAAGTCAATTTTCCTTCCTAAACCGTCAGTCATATGGCCGTCGTCGAGTACTTGTAATAATAAGTTGAACACATCAGGATGTGCTTTTTCAATTTCATCGAGCAATACAATGGCGTAGGGTTTGCGCCGCACTTTTTCGGTAAGCTGGCCACCTTCTTCGTAGCCTACATATCCGGGAGGGGCCCCCACCAAACGAGAGATAGAAAATTTCTCCATGTACTCAGACATATCTACCCGAATCAAAGCATCATCGGAATCAAATAGGTTCTTTGCCAAAATTTTCGCAAGTTGGGTTTTTCCAACCCCAGTTGGGCCCAAGAAAAAGAATGAACCAATGGGTTTATTTGGATCTTTGAGCCCGGCTCTATTGCGCTGAATTGCCCTTACTACTTTAGCAACTGCGTCATCTTGGCCAATCACTTTTCCTTTGATTGTTTCGGCCATCTTGACTAATTTACCAAGCTCAGATTCAGATATTTTAGTAACCGGAACGCCACTCATCATAGAAACAACTTCGGCCACATTTTCTTCTGTAACTACAACCCTATTGTTCTTGGCTTCCTCTTCCCATTTATTTTTGGCAGCTTCTAACTCTTCTTGTAATTTGCGTTCGGCATCGCGCAATTCGGCGGCCTTTTCATATTGTTGAGATCGAATCACTTCGGCTTTTTGCCCCTTTAGGGCTTCAATCTGCGATTCAATATCAGTTATTTCTTTGGGGACATGGAGATTTGTAATATGGACTCTAGAACCCACCTCATCGAGAGCATCTATGGCTTTATCCGGTAAATGGCGGTCTGTAATATAACGTTCTGTGAGCTTCACACAGGCAGCAATGGCGTCGTCGGTGTATCTGACGCTGTGATGATCTTCGTAACGTTCTTTGATGTTATTGAGAATTTGTATCGTTTCATCGATGCTCGTTGGCTCGATAATTACTTTCTGAAAACGGCGTTCTAAGGCCCCATCTTTTTCAATGTATTGCCTGTACTCATCAAGAGTGGTAGCACCAATCGCCTGCATTTCACCTCGTGCCAAAGCCGGTTTAAACATATTGGATGCATCCAGTGAACCACTTGCGCCGCCAGCTCCTATGATCGTATGAATTTCATCGATAAAAAGAATGATGTCTGGATTCTTTTCTATTTCTTGCATGACAGCTTTCATGCGCTCTTCAAATTGACCACGGTATTTGGTGCCGGCAACCAAGGAAGCCAGATCTAAAGATACCACACGCTTGTTGAATAAAATGCGAGACACTTTGCGCTGTACTATGCGCAGGGCCAAACCTTCTGCAATCGCTGATTTACCTACGCCGGGCTCTCCAATCAATATGGGGTTATTCTTCTTTCTTCTTGATAAAATCTGACTTACGCGCTCTATTTCTTTCTCGCGACCCACAATTGGGTCAAGACGGCCTAGCTCTGCCATCTTGGTAAGGTCTCGGCCAAAATTATCTAGCACAGGCGTCTTGGACTTTGGATCTGTACTCTTTTTCTGAGATTGACCTAAGTTTTCTTCATTGTCTTCTTGCCCGGATCCCGGAAACTCTGATTTGGGTTGTTGTTTATCTTGTAACATAAGTTCGTATTCGTCTCGGGCGTTTTCATACATGACGCCATATTTGTTAAGTACTTGGCAAGCTACGCTGTCTTCGTAGCGCAGAATAGTTAGGAGTAAGTGCTCAGTACCAATGATATTTTGCTTGAATTCTTTGGCCTCCAAATATGATTGTTTGATGATGTTTTCTGCTTGCTTGAGCAGTGGCAAATTCAGACTCACGAGTTCTCGAACAGCCGTCTTGGAAAGAATTTGCTCTAATTCCTCTTTGAGTTGGGACATGTCTAGTTTAAATTCTTGTAAAATTTGTACTGCCGTGCCCTCATTGAGTCGAATTAGACCCAAAAGTAAATGCTCAGCACCAACAAATTCATTCGACAAACGAACGGCTTCGTCTCGACTGTAAGAGATCATGTCTTTTACCCGTGGTGAAAATTTAGCTTCCATGAATTGATATTGCTTCTGACAAATATAACTTTTATCTCTGCACAACGTTCGGTTTTATTCACAATTTATAGGTGAATTTTGTTAGTAAAAATAAAGTCATTAGAGGCCTTAAGGTTGTCATTTTATTAACTTTGAAACACTTTAAATTATAACGTAAAGACTAACACAAGATTATGGCTGAAGGCGAAAAAATCATTCAAATAAATATTGAAGATGAAATGAAATCTGCATACATCGATTATTCGATGTCTGTGATTGTCTCAAGAGCACTCCCCGATGTACGCGATGGCTTCAAACCGGTGCATAGACGTGTCCTCTATGGAATGCAGGATCTTGGTGTTTTCTCCAATAGACCTTATAAAAAGTCCGCTAGAATTGTCGGTGAAGTCCTAGGTAAATACCACCCACACGGCGATAGCTCTGTATATGATACCATGGTGCGCATGGCACAACCCTGGTCCTTGCGCTACCCACTAGTTGACGGTCAAGGAAATTTTGGATCCGTAGATGGTGATAGCCCTGCTGCGATGCGATACACCGAGGCACGCTTGCGCAAAATAGCCGAAGAAATGCTCGACGACTTAGAAAAGGAGACTGTAGATTTTCGTCCCAATTTTGATGACTCGCTTCAAGAGCCAAGTGTCTTACCTACCAAAATCCCTAATCTATTAGTGAATGGTGCTGCAGGTATTGCCGTTGGTATGGCCACAAACATGGCCCCTCACAACCTTACCGAGGTTGTTGACGGTACGATTGCCTACATTGAAAACCGAGATATTACAGCAGAAGAACTCTTACAATACATCAAAGCTCCAGATTTCCCAACAGGCGGTATCATTTATGGATACGAGGGTGTACGAGATGCCTTCTTGACTGGTCGTGGTAGAGTGGTCATCAGAGGCAAGGCTGAAATTGAAGAAGAAAACGGGCGCGAGCAAATTATTGTCACCGAAATTCCTTATCAGGTCAATAAGGCCGAAATGATCAAAAAAATCGCTGAGCTTGTCAACGATAAAAAAATTGAGGGAATCTCTGATTTAAGAGATGAGTCTGACCGAAATGGAATGCGCATTGTATTTGAAATCAAACGCGATGCAATTGCCAACGTTGTACTCAATAAGCTTTATAAATTTACGCAACTACAAACCTCATTTTCGGTCAATAATATTTGTCTTGTGGATGGCCGTCCAAGACTACTCAACGTCCGCGACCTCATTCATGAATTTGTAGAGTTTCGTCATGAAGTAGTGATCCGTCGTACGCGCTTTGAATTGCGCAAAGCTGAAGAACGCGCGCACATTTTAGAGGGTCTTATTATTGCTTCTGATAACATTGACGAGGTCATTGAGATTATCAAATCTTCAGCAAGCCCCGACGATGCTCGCGATCGCCTAGCAACGCGTTTTGGTCTTTCAGAAATTCAAACCCGAGCGATCGTAGATATGCGTTTGCGACAGTTGACTGGCCTTGAACAAGATAAATTACGCGCCGAGTACGACGAGTTAATGAAACTTATAGCAGATCTCAAAGACATCCTCGACAAAGAGGAAAGACGTATGCAAATCATCAAAGATGAGCTCAATGAGGTTCGTGCGAAATATGGCGACGAACGCCGCTCTTCGATTGAATATAGCGCTAGTGAAATGCGCATGGAAGACCTCATTGCAGATGAAGAAGTTGTGGTAACGATCTCACATGCCGGCTACATCAAGCGCACCAATCTTGCAGAATACAAAGTTCAAAACCGCGGTGGCATGGGATCTAAGGGGTCTGCCACCCGTGATCAAGACTTCCTTGAACATCTTTTTGTTGCGACCAATCACAACTACTTGTTGATTTTTACAGAGAAAGGCCGTTGTTTTTGGATGCGCGTTTACGAAATTCCAGAAGGAAACAAAACCTCCAAGGGAAGGGCCATCCAAAACCTCATCAATATACCACAAGACGATAAAGTAAAAGCCTACGTCAAGGTGCTTGACCTTACAGACAAGGAATATGTAGAGAATAATTTCATTGTCATGTGTACCAAACAAGGGGTTATTAAGAAAACTTCTTTAGAGGCCTATTCTAGACCACGCAGCAATGGTATCAACGCCATAGGAATTCGAGAAAACGACGAACTATTAGAGGCCAAATTAACCAACGGAAGTAACGAAATTGTTTTGGCAACAAGTGAAGGTCGGGCCATCCGATTTAATGAGGCAACCGTTAGGCCTATGGGGCGCAATGCATCTGGGGTTCGGGGAGTAAGCCTCACCTCACCTACTGATGTAGTGATTGGTATGATTTGTGTTGAAGATATTTTCTCTACTATTCTTGTAGTATCTGAAAAAGGATTTGGCAAACGCACCTATCTAAACGATCCAGAAGACAAGGAACCGGTTTATCGCATTACCAATCGTGGTGGCAAAGGAGTTAAAACACTAAATATCACTGAGAAAACGGGTAAATTACTTTCCATTCAAAATGTATTTGATGAGGATGACCTGATGATCATCACTAAGTCTGGGGTGACTATCCGTATGCATATCGATGGCATCCGAACCATGGGCCGTGCAGCTCAAGGGGTTAAACTCATCAATTTAAAAGGAAACGCTGAAATTGCAGCCATTGCCCGCGTACCAAGAACGGAAGATGAAGACGATGCTGAATTTGATGAGAACGAAAATGGCACGGAAATTGAAAACAATGAATCTCAAAGCGAATAAATTTAAAATTATGAATAAGCATTTTTTTATTACAGGTTTAGCCATCTTCTTGGCGACAAGCACCATTGGTCAGAAAAAAAACGTTACCGATGCCATTCTTTTGATGCGTAAGTATGACCCTACTGGTGAACTTGCCGCAAACAAGAAAACAGTTGCCGAGGCAAAAAACTTCATTGATTTAGCAGCCGCGAACCCCGAAACTGCCGAAGATTTCAAAATGCATTTCTATCGAGGACAAATTTACTACGCACTCATTGAAACAGCTACCCTTGAGGCCGCTCAGAACAACGGCAGCCCAGACCTTGCAGCATTGGCATTATACAAAGAATCGGTTATTGCCTCTTTTGACAAAGTGCGCAATGATCCAAAAAAAACTTTTAAAGCTGACGCCGAGAATTTCATCAATGCGAAGGTAGACTTTGTTTTTAACATTGGAATTTTGGCCTACAATAATAAAAAGTACGAAGATGCTGCCAAGGCATTTTTAGCGGCTTATGAAATAAAAACCTTCCTAGGCGAAACATTCAAGGACGCAGAAATCAATACTTCCCTTGCTGCCAATTACGCTGTTGAAGATTACCTGGCTGTTAAAAAATATGATGAGGCTTTGACATTTGCGAACACCATCGCTGAGGCAATGCCACAAAACATTGACATCTTGATCAGCATGGTCAATATCAATCTTCAAAAAGGAGATGTAGCAGCTACCGAAGCATGCCTTAAAAAAGCGCTAGCCTTAGACCCCAATAACAAGCAACTCTATTATGTTCTTGGAACAAGTTATATGGATAAAAAAGAAAATGATAAGGCCACAGCTGCTCTTCAGAAAGCTTTAGAAATTGACCCTAACTACAACGAAGCCCTTTATCAACTTGGAGCACACCTTTACAACTTAGCGGTTGAGAAGCGTAATGCATCAGTAGAGCTCGATTACAAAGATCCTAAAGCTGCCCAATTAGAAGCCCAAGCAATGGATCTTTTCAAAGAAGCATTGGTTCCACTCGAAAAATATGCCTCTCAAAATGCCGACGAAAAAGCAATTTTGGATATACTCTACAAAACCAATATGAAGTTGGGGAATATCGAAAAAGCCAAAGAATATAAGGCACGCCTAGATGCTATAAAAGACTAGAATTGCTTACATATGGAATTTGTACATCCTGAACGCTTGTGGTTCCTTTTCTTGTTACTCATTCCAATTGTCATTCACCTTTTTCATTTTAGAAAAAGAAGAACGCTCTATTTTTCTTCGCTTCGTTTTATTCAATTCTTAGAAAAAGAACAACAAAGCACCCGCAAACTCAAGCATTTACTTGTATTGCTAAGTAGAGTCTTAGCTTTAACTGCGCTAGTTTTAGCCTTTGCACAACCTGAACTTAAAAGTAGCACGACTGCACAATACGGTAAACGTGCTGCTATCATTTATCTAGATAATTCCTTTTCGATGAGTGCCATTGGTACCGAAGGAAGTTTGTTTTCAGAAGGACGTGAATTGGCCAAGAGAATAATCACCAAACTAGCGCCCGACACACGCATCTTGCTTTGTAGCAATCAACTGCAACACGAGGAACAACGATTTGTAGATAAAGCCACTGCATTGCGTTACCTAGATGCCCTTGAGTTGTATGCCCTTCCTCGCACCTTAAATGACATTCTAGATTGGCAACAACAGTGCATCAAACAACATGAAACCCAATATGAAAAGCTGGGTGCCATCCAACATTTTCTGATTTCTGATTTTCAAAAAAGTGCATGCCTAATGAAGGCAAAGCAAACAAGAGAAAATCAATCTTTTTATGCCTATCAGCTCAAAACTCAAAATTTCCAAAACACTTATATTGATAGCATTTGGTTTGCCAAACCTACACATCAATACAATACCGAGCAAACATTGATGGTTCGAATAAAGCAGCTCGAACAGGCCCCAAAAAAGCGTCTGGAACTCAAAATAGAAATTGGCAAAATCAAACGCACCCTGTTTGTTGAACCTAGCACAAGGAACAATAGAATTCTCTCTTTTCCGTACACCGAAATCAATTCTGGTTTTGTGAAGGGGCTCGCTCAGATCAATGACCATCAAATTCACTTCGATGACACTTGGTACTTCACCTATGAAGTACCATCCAAAACCGAAATACTCTTAATTGAAGAATCTAGCTCGAGCCCAGCTGTAGCAAAGGCCTACTCTGTTGAATCAAGATATCATATCTTGCGCTCCACAATTGACGATGTAAATGCATCTGCGATTCAAGAAGCAGATTTGATTGTGCTCAATGGGATCAATTCCCCACCTAGCGGACTTGTCGAATCTATTGTTGAAGCAAACCAAAATGGAAAAAGTGTGCTGGTTATCCCAGGCGATCAAATACAATACAATGATTATCAACCTCTGTTGAGCGGGCTTTCTTTACCGAGCTTAGGTCAGGTGCAAAATGCAGGGCTTTCCTTGCAACATATCATCGACAAGGATCCCTTTTTTTCAGGAGTATTTGAAAAAAAGCAAGACCGATTAAATATTCCTTTACTCAAGAAGAGTTACTCGGTCATTGATCAAATTCAAAGCGGCGCAATCCCATTGCTTTTACTTCGCTCAGGGCAAGCACTTTTTTTAAGAACTCAGGCCAATGCATTTTTATTTACCGCTGCCCTACAAGCTGATTTTGGGAGCATGACCAATCAGAGTTTATTTCCAACGCTTTTGCTACGCTGCGCAGAATATGCAAGCAAACACTTCCCAGAATATGCTATCTTGGGAAAAGACGTTCAAATAAAAGTAAGGGCTGCATTCGATCAAGAAACTCCCCTTATGTTAAAATCACCACAAACAGAATTTATCGTGCAACACCAAAGCATGCAAAACTTATTGCGCATACAAATTGGCGGGATTGCTGCATTGGAAAAATTGAAAGCCAATCACTACGATTTACGCGGCGATGCACTCTTGGCAAAATTAGCACTCAATTACAACCGTACAGAATCAGATTTAAGTGCCATTTCACCAAGCAATTTATTAGAAAGATTTGAAAACAACGGTATAAAAAATTGTACCTTTAACCAGGTAAACGAAGGTCAAAGTTTGCAAAATATAGAACTTACCCCTCGCAGCACCTATTGGCGCATTTTACTCATCTTTGCACTGCTCTTTTTATTGGCAGAACTCGCATTGTTAAAATGGTGGAAATGAAAATTCAACTCAAAAACGTTCAAATCCTTGACCCACAATCAAGTTGGCATCTTCAACAACAAGATATCCTCGTAGATAATGGCGTCATTACAGCAATTGGTAAATTAGAAACGGCCCCCGATGCCATAGTGATCAACTCCTCAGCACTCAGCGTATCGCCAGGATTCATTGATCTGAAAGCAGATTTTTGCGATCCAGGTTTTGAGCACAAAGAAACAGTTAGCAGCGGATTAGACGCAGCAAGCGCTGGTGGTTATAGCCGTATTTATGTGCAACCTAATACACAACCAGTTTGTGATAACAAGGCGGTGCTTACTTATATCCAATCTCAAGGTAACAACCATACCACAGCCATAGGGGTGAATGGCGCACTATCCAAAAACCTCGAAGGCAAAGCGCTGGCGGAAATGTATGAACTTTTTGAACATGGCGCTAGACTTTTTACAGATGACACCCACAGTTCAAATGCTGGATTGGTGCAACGTGCTTTGCTCTATACCAAAGATTTTGGTGGCCGTGTTGCGCTACTTTCACGCAATGCGTCGCTTACGGATAAAGCGCAGGTTAACGAAGGAATGGCCTCAACCAAAACTGGATTGAAAGCAGATCCTCACCTATCAGAAATCATTGAAATTGAACGCAACATTCGTCTTTTAGCGTATACCAAAGGCAGTATGCACCTCTCTGGAATCAGCACTGCTGAGGGGTTAAATCTAGTTCGACGCGCTAAGCAAGAAGGCCTTGACCTTACTTGCGATGTTCATCTGATGAATTTGATTTTTACCGAAGAGGATATGCTCGGCTTTGACACACATAAAAAAGTGCTCCCAGTGTTAAGAACAGCCACCGATCGAGAGGTGCTTTGGGAAGGTATCTTAGACGGTACATTGGATGCCATTGTAAGTGATCACAGACCGGCAGACACAGAAGAAAAAGAGCTCGAATTTGATTTAGCAGCTTTTGGCGCACCACAACTTGAAACGGTTTTTTCCGCACTATTGACTCAAAAGCCGGAGGCCTTAAACCATTTTTTACCTTTACTACATACAGGGCCTCGCAAAATACTTGGTATTGAGTCCAATGTCATTGAGATAGGCCACATGGCCGAATTAACGATATTTGATACCACTTTGGCATATCAACCAAATATGCGACCTGAGCAGTGGCGCTTTAGTCCATTTAAAAACCAAGAGCTTCAAGGTCGGATTCTTGGGGTGATACGTGGTGCTCATGCGACTTTAGCACAACACTAATGTCAAGAGGTTCATTCTTAAAAGAATTTTTTAAATCCAACCGAATGGTTGGGTCTATTGTGCCGAGTTCGCGTTTTTTGAGTCGAAAAATGCTTCAACCTATTGCCTTCAATAAAGCTAAAGTGATTGTTGAATTAGGACCTGGAACGGGTGTATTTACAAAGGAACTCATCAAACAAATGCACCCAAGTACCCAACTTGTTGTCATTGAACTCAATGAGGCCTTTTATCAAAATTTAAATCATCAACTAACTGCTGCCAATCTACACATTATTCACGGCTCAGCAGCTGATATTGGCTTAGCCTTAAAGCAGCTAAAATTGCCTAAAGCAGATTACATTCTTTCATCGCTGCCCCTTTCAAATTTTCCAGTTAACTTACGAAATGATATTTTAACAGAGATTCAGCGAAATTTAAACGAAGATGGGAAATTGATCCAATTTCAGTATTCACGTGGTTTACGAAAATTATACAGTGCATTTTTTCCCAAGGTGAGTATCGATTATACGGTTATGAACTTCCCTCCCGCCTTTGTATACACTTGTTCCAATAGCTGATTTCTTTTGCCTATCTTTGCGCAAAAATAAATCAATATGTTATCGGTAAGCAACCTTTCCCTTCAATTCGGCAAACGCATTCTATTCGACGAAGTCAACGTTAAGTTTGTTAATGGCAATTGTTATGGTGTCATTGGTGCCAACGGAGCCGGGAAATCAACGTTTTTAAAAATTCTTACCGGTGATCAAGACCCGACCACAGGCCGAGTTGAACTTGAGCCAGGTAAACGCATGGCTGTCTTGAAGCAAAACCACTTTGAGTTTGATCAAATACAGGTTTTACAAACTGTAATCATGGGTCACAAACGACTCTATGAAATTATGGTTGAAAAAGACGCCCTTTATGCCAAAGAAGATTTTTCAGATGAGGATGGCATGAAAACGGCAGAACTCGAAGGTGAATTTGCAGATTTAGAAGGTTGGAATGCAGAAACTGATGCAGCCACACTACTAAGCAATTTAGGTATAGATGAGTCTAAGCATTACTTATTGATGGAAGATCTTTCCAATGATCTCAAAGTTCGTGTTTTGCTTGCCCAAGCCCTGTTTGGGAATCCGGATGTGCTTATACTTGATGAGCCCACCAATGACCTCGATCTAAAGACCATTGCTTGGTTAGAAGATTTTTTACTCGATTTTCGCAACACAGTAATCGTTGTATCGCACGACCGTCACTTCCTAGATACGGTCTGTACTCATATCTGTGATATTGATTTTAGCAAGCTCAATCTATTTACCGGTAACTATACTTTTTGGTACCAGTCCTCACAATTAGCTGCACGCCAACGCGCTGATAAAAACAAAAAAGCTGAAGAAAAGAAAAAAGAACTCATGGAGTTTATTTCTCGTTTTTCGGCCAATGCTGCAAAATCTAAACAAGCTACATCGCGCAGAAAAATGCTCGACAACCTAGATCTAGAAGAAATCAAGCCTTCGTCGAGGCGCTATCCGGGCATTACTTTTCATCAAGACCGCGACGCAGGCAATCAAATTTTAAGCATCGAAAACTTGAGCAAAAGCCAAGAAGGTAAAAAGCTTTTCAAAGACCTCCATCTTACAGTGAATAAAGGAGATAAAATCGCTTTTATTTCCAGAGATTCTGTGGCACTTACCAATTTCTTTGAAATTCTATCTGGTGAAGTAAAACCAGAAACTGGCAGCTTTACTTTCGGTACAACCATCACCACTGCCTATTTACCGAACGACAACCATCATTACTTTGAAGCTAAACTGAGTTTGATTGATTGGCTACGTCAGTATGCACAAACTGATGAAGAGCGCGAGGAAGTTTATTTACGTACCTTTTTAGGTCGAATGTTGTTTACAGGTGAAGAGGCCATGAAAATGGCCACAGTTCTTTCAGGTGGTGAAAAAGTACGTTGCATGCTTTCAAAAATGATGCTCGCTAAAGCCAATTTATTGCTCATGGATGAACCTACCAACCACCTAGACCTAGAATCTATTACTGCGCTCAATAATGCCATGCAAGAGTTTCAAGGAACCTTACTTTTCACCTCTCATGACCACGAATTGGTTAGCACCGTGGCTAATCGCATCATTGAATTAACTCCAAAAGGTATCATTGATAAAATGATGCCCTATGATGACTATCTTGCCGACGATAAAATTGCGCAATTACAAGCTGAACTCTACGCCTAAAAACTATGATTGCCTATCAAGTCTTTTGTGAACAAGCGCATCAGCGATACATTCAATTCAAAGCCATCTTTACGCCTTTACAAGGCGCTGATTTTTTGCAATTAGAACTTTCAAGTTGGAGACCCGGACGCTATGAAATTGGCAATTTTGCTAAAAATATCAAAGGTTTTAAGGCTTTTGGCGCAACCAACAAACCTTTGAATTTCGAAAAGACTTCCAAGGACAGCTGGCAAATTTTAACAGAAGGCAACACTCAAATTACCATACAATACAGCTACTATGCTGCCGAATTAAATGCAGGCTCCACATACCTTGACCCTTCTCAGTTATATGTCAATCCGGTGAACTGTTTTTTTTACGACGCCCAACAAATCGATCAACCCTACAGCATTACACTACATATCCCTAAAAATTGGGAACTTGCTTCGGCATTAAAATTTGACGATGACAATAGCTGTGTTGTATCAAATTTTGACCGACTTGCTGACAGCCCTTTTATCTGTAGTGCTGAGATTGAGCGTAAAAGCTATGAGGTTGATGGAATAAAGTTTCACATTTGTTTTAACCAACAGCAAATGATCCCTTGGGATCGTGTCCTGACTGATTTTGAACGATTCACTAAAAGACAAATTCAAGACTTTGGTGAATTCCCGAGCGAAGAATACACATTTTTAATTCAATCTCTACCCCATGCAGCCTATCATGGCGTTGAACACCTCGATAGTACGGTCATTGCCCTTGGGCCATCTTATGACCTTTTTAATGGACTTTATTCTGAATTATTAGGGGTTTGTTCACACGAACTTTACCACGCTTGGAATGTCAAATCATTACGTCCAAGAGAGATGCAACCCTATGATTTCAAAAAAGAAAATTATTCACCCTCAGGACTCATCTATGAAGGAATCACGACTTATATGGGTGATTTATACCTGTTAAAAAGTGGTGTTTTCAGCCTTGAAGCCTACCTAAGAGAATTCAGTAAGCAAATTCAAAAACATTTTGACAATCCCGCACGCTTCAATATGAGTGTAGCCTCCGCTTCTTTAGATACTTGGCTCGATGGTTATGTGGCTGGTGCTCCAGGAAGAAAGGTGTCGATTTATACAGAAGGTTGCTTATTGGCTTTTTATACTGATTTTCGCATACGACGAGCAACCAATAACAAATTCGGTTTAGAACATGTCATCAAAACCCTCTATTTTGACCACAGAATTTCAGAGAGTGGCTATGACTTGAAGGACTATCAAAACGCACTTGAGAACATAAGTGGTGAGTCTTTTGACATACTATTCAAGGATTATATTTTTGGTACACAAGCATACGAATCTCTGCTGCAAGAAGCCTTAGACTATTTTGGCTTGGTACTTGATCAAAACCCTAGTACTAGTTATACGGAAGCTAGAATTGGAGCAAAAGTAACACAAGTGGGCAAAACTTGGCAAATCAACGCCATTTATCCTGGGTCTGTGGCAGATACCGCCGGCCTTGCTCTTGGGGATCTTATTTTAGGGGTCAATATGCAAGCTGCCAATCCTTCTCTTGATCAACTATTGTCATTTTTTGAAAACCAAAACAAATCCGTACTCATCGAGAGAAATGGTCGTTTTCTTGAAAGATTTTTACCTGAGGTGGATAGAAATTTTTATGTCATCCATAAGGTTGTAAAAATGGATCAATGCCTTGCAAATCAAAAGCGTGCAATGGATCTTTGGTCCTGCTAATTTTCAAAAAATTCTTCTGGAAAGTTAAGTAAGTAAAGCTGTTCGCTGGCTCTTGTAAGCGCTGTATATAACCATCTTAAGTAAGATTGATCGCGCCGGTCTTGTGGCAAGTAGCCATAATCAACATAAACATGCGCCCACTGACCACCTTGCGCTTTATGGACCGTTACTGCGTGTGCATATTTCACTTGAAGGGCATTGAAATAAGGGCTCTTTATTACCTCACGGTAGCGCTTTTGCTTGTTCTTGATATCCCAGTGCTCAGCTTCAATATTGTAAAACAACTTTTTGAGTACCTCTCTTGGTAAATTCGGACCCTCTTCGAGCAAACTTTGCACATGTACCAAACAACTCAGGGTGCCTTGTTCTGGGTAATCCACAAAAGATAAATCTAACAATGCAAATTCAAAACCATAGCAAGCCTCAAACTTTCGCACGCGCTCAATACGAGCAATTTCTCCATTGGCTATGAATCCCATTTTTGAACTAGGATCCAACCAATGGTAATTATTCTTCACAACCATTAGTACATCTCCTTTTTCAAAGATTTCCTCTCGGTAAAATAGCCGATTTCGAATTTGAAGATTCCATTGATTGGCGCGTTTGTTCGAAAGTGTGAGCAGCATAGACTCATCCGCCCCAACTTCGGCAATGGATTGTTCTAGAAATTCTTGAAATTCTCCTCCATGAATTCGGTGGACATTCCCCTGCTTCTGCACAGAAAGATTCTTGAATATGGGCAGCATAAAGTGCTCCATACATCTTAATTGAGTAACAGTTTCTAGAATGGTTGATCCAGCCTTTATACGTACAACCTCATTGAGATGGCTGTGCCAAATCGTCAAGGAATCATAGGCAAGAAGCATTTTTTTTGGATGCAATGCAATGCTATCTTCTTGACCAACAGGCGGTAACTGACCTGGGTCACCAATAAAAACAAGGTGGCAATTCTCCCCATTGTAAACATAGTTCAGCAAATCTTCTAATAAGTTATTTGCCTCAAAAGCGCTGGCACTTGAAAGCATTGATGCTTCATCGATAAAAAACACCGTGTTTTTATGTAAATTTTTGGCCAACTTCAGTTGTTGGGTACTGAGCTCACCGTTAGAGAAGTAGATATGACGATGAATGGTGCTTGCACTAAAACCGGCATAATTAGATAAGACTTTGGCCGCTCTTCCAGTAGGTGCTAGCAATCTGAAATTCAGCTTTTCTTGATGCATTTGCTTCACTAGATGGGCAATAAGCGTAGATTTTCCAGTTCCTGCAAAACCAGTAAGAATCCATAACTTTCGTAGACTTTGGGCCCTTAAAAACAATAAAAATTGTTCAAAGGCTTTTTGTTGGTCTGTGGTATATTGAATTGGCTTATCTGACATGAGTGTATAAGTGCCAAACAAAATTAAAAATTGTAGCTTTGTAACTAAGGCAAAGACCTCAAGACTTATAAACAATCCATGAAGCAACTTGTACTTCAATTTTCAGAATCTCGATTACAACTTTTTGAGACAGGTTCAAATCATCCTCTGCTGCAGCGCTTACCCATTGATTTGAATAAACCCTTTGCAAAAGATCATATTTCCTCAGCAATCAAGGAGTTGTTATCGAACTACACAATTAATGAAATCATGTGGTTTGGTTCGGATTTCACGCTTTTTCCAATGGCCTTGTTTGATGCTCAACACATTGCATCCTATTACCAACTCAACTTGGGTACAGCAGCAAATGATCGTAGGCTAACTTATCAACTGCTCGAAAAAGAAGGAATAGCATTGATTTACAGCATTCCAGTTTGGCTCTATGACTACGCAAAATATGAGCTACAGCATCCAACAGTAACTCATACTGTGGCTCGTTTAATCAAATATAACACTGCACTTATTCATACCAGTCAGGTGACTATATGCATCGAAGAAGAACAATTTGTGATGATTGCCAACCAGGATGGCCGCATGCTAAATGCCTCGGCCAATTCCTATCAGCAGCAGACAGATATATTGTATTTTCTTTTGGCGCAACAACAAAAATTACAGCTTGTGGCTCCGGTTTCGCTGCATCTCTTTGATGCGACAGGTAATTTTGACGACCAACTTTTTTTAAATCAACTCCAACAGTTCAAAGACTTTGAACATTATCAAATCAATTTTCAACCGAGCACCTCATACCAAAATCAAATCTTGTGCGCATTATAAGAGGAGTACTTAAAGGCAAACGCTTTGCCACACCCCCGGGATTTCCTTCAAGACCCACTACAGATTTTGCAAAAGAAGGCTTGTTCAATATTTTAGATCACCTCATCGACTTCGATGGCCTACATGTTTTGGACTTATGTGCAGGAACGGGTAATATTTCCTTTGAGTTTGTGAGTCGAGGTGCAGAAAATTTACTGGCCATTGATAGCCACCCAAGATGTGTACAATATTTAAAACAAAATGTACAAACGCTGGGCATTGCTTCTCAAATGCAAGTATATAAATCGGATTGCGTGATTTATTGCCGCAATGCCAAGCAAGTTCAATACGACCTCATTTTTGCCGACCCCCCATTTCACCTAAAGTTTCATCAAGAACTTATTGAAACCATCTTTTCAAAGGCCCTTCTTCGTCCTGATGGTTTATTGATCATTGAGCATGGCAAGCAACATGATTTCACCTCCCTACCTCAATTCGATTCTTGCCGAAACTTTGGAAATGTGTATTTTAGTTTTTTTAAGCACAAAGCATGAAACGTTGTCTATTTCCGGGAAGTTTTGATCCTTTTACAAAAGGCCATGAGGCAATCGTAGTGCAAGCACTCGAATTATTTGATGAGGTGGTGATTGGAATTGGAATCAATTCAAAAAAAACCGGTTTGTTTACAATTGATAAAAAATTGGCTCACCTTTCTGCACTTTACAACCATGAAGCACGCATCAAAGTGACCACCTTTCAAAAGCTAACTGTTGCTTTTTGCAAAGAAATGGAATGTACACACATAGTCAGAGGCCTTAGAGACACCAAGGATTTTGAATATGAAAAAAGTATCGGCCACATGAATCGAGCCATTTCCGGTATTGAAACTGTATTTTTTTTAACAGCCTTAGAACACAGTGCCCTCAATTCAAGCATCATCAGGGAGATGTATCAAAACGGAGCTGATATCAGCTCTTTTGTAACTAATCCAGATTTACTCGTTTAATATCAGTGAAATCAGCCTTATTTTCATTTCTTTTTCTTCTACCTGGTAGTTTTTTAGCGCAAGTTGAAATTCTAGGCCTGTCTTTTTGGCAAAGCCCCTCCCTTGATATATATGAAATACCCAATCACTTAAGCAAAGAAAAAAAACCTTTAAGATCGGTTACTCCCGATTCAATGGGGATTTTTAAAGCCTTACTCGACATCAATGAAATCACAACACTTCAAATTTGCGACCAAAATAACTGTGGTATTTTTTACGTGCAACCCAAGACTAGGTACCTCATTGAACTTCCACAATTAGAACAAGAAAACACCTACATCGAAGACCAACAAGAAGTAGAGCTTTTATTCTACAAGCTTGATAGTACAGATATCAATTACCAAATTTTAGGATTCGAAGCCTGGATGGATAATTATCTGGCGGATATTTATCAATTGAAGGATATCCGTAGTAACGAATTCATCATTAAAATAAGAGAATTCAAAGCTCAAGCTGCAGCCATTTATGGCCAGCAAGATGAGTCATTCTTAACGAATTACATCAAATATAGCATTGGCCTTACTATTGACAATTTTTCTGTTGTTGGAGGACCTACAAAAGAGGATAAATTCGAATTCTATTTACAGACCGACAGCATCGATTACAAGCACCCCAAGCTCTTAGAGTATGCCCAATTATTTTACCAAGCCTACGATGGTCAGGTAAGCCAGGCGCTTCGTCAGCAAATTGATAGATCATTTCTAACCACCAATACCAAGGCCCTCATAGAGGCGCTTTTAGGCGATCCCTTTGTATACAATCAGGCATGGGCAGAATTTGTTGCCGTCCAACAAATTTTGGAACACGAACAAAATGGACGCATTTCAAAATTACAGACCCTAGAAATGCTATACTTTTTAAAAGAGAATGCACAGCAACTTCAATTAAAAGAAGCCACTAGAGCACTTATAGAACAAAACAGTAGTTTGACCGCAGGGCAAATTTTAGATAAATCTTTACTTGTTGAAGACTTAGGGCTGAGGGTACAAAATGATCAATTTATTTATTTACATCATTATATTCCCGGCAATCAAAAATGCATCGCCGAAATGATTGCTCTGAAGCGTTTAGCAGAACGCTACAAAGACAAGGTACAAGTAATTAGTTTGTACCCAACTGATATAGCATGGACACTCGCAGATCAAAAGGCCTTTGAAGGAGCCAATTGGCCCCGTGCGGCAGTTCAAATTTCGTCACCATTGTGGGCCTTGCTTGATTGGAGCAGTGCACCGTCCTATGTGCTTTTAGATGCCAATTTAAAGGTTATCTATCTCAATGCACTAGGGCCATTGCCAAATGCACGCACACAAACCATCGATTTAATACTGCATCAGTTAATCCAGCAATAACTACTCTAAACTTTCAGGCAAATATTGAAGGATAATTCGTGGTTGGGCAAAATCCAATTGATACGCATTTTGTTGACGCAAGAACCAATCGGCAAATGCTCCGTCAATGGGCTGCGCTAGGTCCACAACTTGAATATCGCCCTTCAAAGCAGCACTTCGTTTGCGCATATCTTTTAAATAAAGCTGCTGCAATTTAGTAAAGGAAGATTGTTTTTGAATTGCAGATTGTATTGCTCCCCGCTCTTCATTATAAACAAACACACCAACTCTATTGAGTCTGGTTAAATCATCTGTGCATTCTTCGCACTTCAATTCATAGCGAATATATGGATCGGGAGGAATGATTGATTGCGTTTTTGGTATTTGTAGCTGCGCTACCTGATTTTGGATGGCAACCGAAACTGTTTTTTGATTTTTATTGTCAATAAAGGGTTCGAAAGCCACGCCCGATTCCGATAAGGCTCTGGCTCTGGCTAAATCAATGCGTTGACCCTGGTAATAGGCCACAATAAAGGCATCTGTTATTCCCTTTTTGACGGCTTGTTGTTGTCGCTTTTTAGCCTCAGCTAGGGCATCAAATTTACCACTGGCATAGCGGTACTGTCCTTTTTGGGTGCGCGCTTCTATTAATTCAGGCAAGCCAATAGGATCCGCACTTGACAAAGGTTTGTTATATACACCCACCTGCACACTGTAATACAATCCTTGACCGGGCTCAGCAAAGGGACGAGTGGCGGGGTTGGTTTGATCGATTTTATTTGGCTGTTGATTTTCTTTTAATCGTCCTTGGGCAAGTGTCATGCGTTCACAATTTTCATAAGCCACAATAAAAGCATCTGTATAACCCAAGGCTCTTATAGCTTTTTGTTGCTTCATTGCCTCTGCAGAAGTACGGAAATTACCAGCCATATAAACAATGAGTCCGTTGGCCAATTTACGACCATCAACAGGAGTAAACTCACGAAATCTGTCTGCAGGAACAGGCTTGCGAAAAGCTCCGACTTGCACTCTGAACACCAAACCATCCGGACAAGGCAAATCAATTGGTAAGGATTGTTCTATCTGTGGATCAGAGACCATTTTAAAATCTGAATTCGAGTTTGAATTAGCATTAGATTGCTGCACATTTTGAACTACCTCAAAATCATTTAAGGTCGGAATAAAATTATTTTGTATCAATAACTCCAATTGTGCTTGATTGTCAAAGTCAAGGAGATGGTTTTTCTGCTTTTCAAGGGCCACAACAAGGGCGTCTTGTGCTACAAGGAGTTGGACGAGAACTTCTTCATCCAGGGCTTCAAAAACTTCGCTCTGCCTGCGAAGCTCATCTTGATTAGCTTGCAATTGTATTTTTTGTTGTTCAAAAGTAGAGCGCGCCACTACATAAGCGACATAATTCTCAATTAACTTGACATCTGAATTGTATTTTGATTCTAATTGCACTAGCTGCGTTTGGTTTGCCGTAACTTCGATCATTGGCAACTTTAATGCTGCATCCAATAAATCAAGTTCTGATTTTGTTAAACCTAATTCATCCAATTCAACAGGCTCCAAAATTTGTTCATCTGATAAGTTTTTGAGCTGTTCAATCGATGCTTTGTAAGTGCTTACCCTGGTTTGTGGTGCTTGGTTTATTGATGTTGTTTCTTGCGTAATGGATTCTTCTTGTGAAGATGTTACCTCGTTGATTGAAGTTGTTTCTTGCGTAATGGATTCTTCTTGTGAAGATGTTACCTCGTTGATTGAAGTTGTTTCTTGCGTAATGGATTCTTCTTGTGAAGATTCTTGGTTTATTGATGTTGTATTTTGAGAAATTGATTCTTCTTGCGACGATGTTTCCTCGTTGATTGATGTTGTTTCTTGCGGAATGGATACTTCTTGCGACGATGTTTCCTCGTTGATTGAAGTTGTTTCTTGCGTAATGGATTCTTCTTGCGACGATGTTTCCTCGTTGATTGAAGTTGTTTCTTGCGTAATGGATTCTTCTTGCGACGATGTTTCCTCGTTGATTGAAGTTGTTTCTTGCGTAATGGGTTCTTCTTTTGAAGATTCTTGGTTTATTGATGTTGTATTTTGAGAAATTGATTCTTCTTGTGACGATTCTTCCTTGATTGATGTTGTTTCTTGCGTGATGGATTCTTCTTGTGAAGATTCTTGGTTTATTGATGTTGTATTTTGAGAAATTGATTCTTCTTGTGACGATTCTTCCTTGATTGATGTTGTATTTTGAGAAATTGATTCTTCTTGCGACGATTCTTCCTTGATTGAAGGGTTCGCATTTTTTGAAACTACAATTAATTCATTTAATCGTTGGACACCTTGATCATAAATTGGCGCTTGTTGCTTGAATTCTTCAATTAATTCCTCAATATTCAAGGCAGTTGGGGCTAGCTGCAGTGAAGGATCTTCAGATTGGTGAATGAGCACAGCAATGTGCTTCGATTGATCAAAAACTTCAATGTTTTTAGTTTGTTGTTCGCGCTTTGCTTTGTACTCTTCGCTGAGCTGTAAGAGGCTCTGCTGTTGCCTTTCTAATTGAGTAATTTCGGTTTGGGTTTGGATTTGTTGTTTTTTGGATTGCAATTGCAAATCCGATTTAAGATTGTCTATTTGCTTTTGAACCACCCCGATTTGAGATTTGTTTGCAGCCTCTAGTTCAATGATCTGCTGCAAGAGATGTTGCTCAGCATTTTTTGCTGTCTCTAATGTGGCTTGATTGTCATAAGCAGCAATTTGAAATGCCTTGGTCAATATGGTGCGTTGCTCTTCCCAGCCCGCGATTAACTGAAGTGTATCATTTTTAAGGAGTAGTTGTTGATTTTGGTCATTGATTTGCTCAAGATCCCTCAAAAGCCCTTGGTCGGGAATTTGAGCAGCAGTATTTACTTCTAACCATTGCACATTCAAAGCAATGACTTTTGTTAATTCGTCTAATTTGAAATGAAGCTTTTCTAGTTCATTTGGAGTTAAGTCACTTTGATTCAACTTAGCCAATTGACTGAGGAGTTGTTCTCTTTCTTTCAAGAGCTGCTCTAGATCTGTGGTGAGCAACTGTGTTAGTCTAACTTGATTTTCAAGCGCTACTTCGGCAGCCAACAAAGAGTCTGTAATCAAGTTAACGAATGTAGCAGTGTCGGTTGTTTGAACTTGCCAACGCTGAGCAAGGGTTGGTGAATTTGGCTCTAAATTCGACTTACTGATTCTTTTTGGAATCAATTGACCTTTGGCTGCCGTGAGTTCTAATTTAGATAAATTCGAAAGGGCTATATCTGCTTGCAGCGGCTTGATGAGATTGAGCACTTGCCATTTTTCCTTACCTAATTCATCATTGTAGTAACGAATCTGCTGAACCAACTGTGACCCGTTAGGTACTTGTGGTAATTCAAACCGCGTAGTAAAAATGCGCGATGCTCCTTCCACCTCTATCGCTAATTCAAATGGACCTGCTGAGCTCAAGGCTATTTCCACGATGCCATCTCTATTTGTTAAAAATGGCCCAAATTCTATTCCATTTTTTAAGTCCGTGAAAGTCATGCTCATTTGGAGCGAATTGGGTTCAAGTTCATTGCTAAACTGCCCTGAGAAAACAAAGGCGGGAAGCATGTTTTCAATGATATCGAGACTGTATACTTCAAACTGATTGACGATTCCCTGGCGTTGGGTGGCAAAATACGCGCTGTTTTTGCTATGATCTATTACATAAAATAGATCATTCACAGGGCTTGAATACGGATAAGGCATTCTTCTCACTGAACTCACCACATTTGTACTGAGATCATAACTTGCTTCAAATAAATCAAAGCCGCCGATGCTATTTGCATCAGAACTGTAATAGAGTTTATTTGTTTGAGGATCAAAAAAACCGAAAGCTTCATTGCTCTGCGATGAATTGACACCACCTTCTATCAAAATGGCCTCACTCCAGTTGTTATTGGCATCTTTTCTTTGGATATACAAATCAAGGTTGTCACCTTTAGCGCCATATGAAGATAAGATGCGGTATTTCATTCCTCGCTTATAGGCATAAACTGGGATGTGCTGATGCTTTAAATTATTTTTGGCATGCAAATCTGTGACCTCATAAAACGAATAGTCATCAGGGCCGAAATTATATTGAAGATAAAAGCGTGGGTCTTGGGTTGTTTGTATGGCTTGTAAAGGCAATTGAACATAACCGTGAATTTCTGCAGCCGCTCTTTTTGTCTGCTCTATCAAATGACTCACCTTTTTGTGATTTTTTGATTCGGCACTTAATTTTTGATAATTGTCAAAGCACTTTTGCGCTGCTTCAAAAAAATACTGTTCTTGATAAATGAGGCCTCTATAGTAGTAATTCAAAGGGTCTACCTCTTGTTTGAGCCCAATAACGAGGTCAAAATATTTAGCTGCTTGGAAATGATTTTCAATTTCAAATAAGCATACTCCGTAGCGAAAATTATATTTAGAATTTTGTTGTTCTTTGGCTAAAAGTTGGCGGTAATCAATAAGAGCAATGTCGTATTGACGGAGGTTAAACGCCTGGTCAGCACGTTTTTCAATTTGAGTAAAATTTTGGGCATAGCTGTGTGAAATTTGCCCAAAAAACAAAAATAAAACGATTTTTAGTAATAGATCTTTACTGTACACAATGCGTTGAACAATCTATATGTTTACGCTTTTTTAGAAAAAAGGTTCATGCGGTTTTCAGTTCCCTTGAGTAGGCGCTCAATATTCTTACGGTGTGCCCAAATCACAAGTACACCCAATACTACAGTAAATATAATCATAATGCGGGTGTCATTATGTATGAAAAAATAAGACACCAATGGAAAGCATAGCGCCGCAGTGATTGCCCCTAATGAAACATATCTTGAAGAAATAAATACCAGTAAGAAAATAGATAAACACACGGCTGCAGCCGGTGGGTTAATGCCTAAAACAATTCCAAGTGATGTCGCTACACCTTTTCCACCGCGAAATTGTGCAAAAACAGGAAAAACATGTCCAAAAACAGCGCTAAAACCTGCAACAAGCTGCAAAATAAGGAATTCATCTTTGTAGCCACTAAAGAAGGCTTCAGAAAAAAAATGTGGCAAATTTGCAGCCAAGGTACCTTTTAATATGTCAATTAATAAGACAGTCCAACCTGCTTTTTTACCAAGGACACGAAAAGTATTGGTAGCCCCTGCATTTTTGCTTCCGTGCATACGAATATCAATACCCTGAAGCGATTTGCCGAGCCAAATGGCGGTTGGAATTGAGCCCAGTAAATAGGCTCCAAAAACAATAAAAAACAACAACATTTTGCTTATTTGTTTAATAAAATGGATTGCAATTTAGCTAAAATTAACGAGGCCGATTGTTCATCGGTAGCCTGATAAATGAAATTTTTGGCCTTTCTTTTATCAATTTTTAAGGCTTCAAGAGTGGTCATCATGTTTTGATTGGTGGTATATAACGAGAGCGTACCATCCTTTTTTAGATGGTTATATTCGAATATATAGCGCGTGCCATCAAAGGCTTCCATAGACCAATAAAATGAGGGTGCAATTTCTTGGCCAAGCTGTTGAACATATGCTTGATTAAAGGTGATAGGTTGAGTAATAGCCGTTCCGTTAATTGAAATGAGTCCACAGTCTGTTGACTGACTCAATAGCCCCTTTTGCTGTTTTTTTGCACTGGGTTTGTCCGAACCAAAACTTTCTAATTGAATATTGCTGATGATAAATGTTTGCTGTAGGCCGCTGGGCATTTTCTTTAACTTTTCTTCATCAAAATCTTTAAAAACATCCTGAGCATCTTTAGCCGATGACCACACCATGAAGCTTTTCTGAAGTCCGATGAGTGGCTTTTTGATATTGTATTCGGGCGCACTTCCTTGGCCCTTAAATTGGTCTATCATCTGACTCAACAAAGCGTTTTCAAGCGGCATACTTATCTGTGCATTTGCGGCAATACGAGTCTGTTTATTGGCTTGTTGGTATGAAATCTTACCTTCATAAGCTATGGTAATTGCACTGGTTTGCATACCTAAGTTAATTTGACCGTAACCATGCAAGTCGCAATTTTCAATATCCAAAATCAATAGATTTGATAGACTATCGGTATGCTGCAAGCGAGCCTTAGAACCTACCTCAAATCGATTGAATTGCTGGTTGTATTGTAAGTAACCAAAAGCAGAAAATAAGTTCGGGTCATTTGAGCCTTCTTTATTCGATAAAAAAGCTGGATAAATACGAAGGCTGTCATTGCGATCGGTATCTCTCCACAAAAAACCAAGCGCGAGTTGCTTACCGCTAGCATCAGTTGGTAGTTCTTGAATTGGAATTTGAATCTGCTTGGCATAGATGGTGTCTTTAAAGGTCATCCATGATTTCTCATATTTACAAGGATGAGTGAGTTTCGTAGAGCCATCCAATAACAAACCGCTATTGGTAGCTTCAATTTGTACTTTCCCAAAATAGGCAAACTCCGGACTCAGCCAAAATGCCTCTTTTTCATCAACTTGACCCTTAGCAACTGTTTTAGATTGGACATATGCTATGGAGCTCATTTGGATATTACTTCGCGTACTGTCCCGATCATAGTACGGGTAAATTCCTTTTCCTTCATAGGCTAATCGCCCGCTTATAAAAATATTTGCTTGTTCAAAACGATGAAACTTTGTAATGTAATTAGCCAATACTTGTGCATTTTTTAAAGTATCCATCAAGGCAGCTTTGCGAATACGAACTCTTGACGAATCCGGATAAATCCGTGCATCACCCACCTGTACGAATTCGACAGCATCACATAAGATAAGTTGGGTTTTGAGGTCATACTTGGCACTCAATGATTTAAACTGCAATGAATCTTGCTTCACATTGGTTGAAAAGAAATTGTTTCGAGCCAGTTCAGCGCCACTTTCAAAGGTGGTTTCGCCGCCTTTGTTTTTCTTGAAGTCCAGTGATTCACCATCTATAAACCAAGTGAATTTATCCATTTGACAATAGTAATCATTGGCTGGAAACATAATTCGTTTGGTGCCATTTGAATTAAATTGACCTAAGCGGGTAGCAAAACTAATGTGCGTCTTCATTTCATCAGATTGAATTGCCAATGGATTTTCTCCATAGCTAGAAAATTTATTGCGCAAGGAAAAAGAAGCATTATCTGAAAAAATATCTTCATTGGTATAGATGAAATCTGTTGCTGCCAATTGCGCCTCTTTATAGAACATTGTCCCTTTGCCCGTCATGGCTTTTCGATCGAGTAAAATTTCTCCATTCATACTTACCCCCTCTGTGAAGAGCAATAAGGGCTCTTCGCCATAAGAGGCAATACGCAAGCGATCAAGACGGGGCTCAAAACTCATATATGCTTTCTGCGACTTTGCCAAGGGATAGCGAGTAGATGTTTTTTGTTCAGGGGCATTAAATGCTACCAGACCTACGGTTGAATCAGGTAAAAATGTAAGCTTTTTGGAAATTGCTGTTGTATGCAAAAAGTCTATACTCCCTGCCCCTTGCAAACCATTATGAGAAAGATATATCTGATTTTTATAACGTGAATTCGTTTCGTAAAATGGATATCCTTCAGCAGGAGCCGCGGTAATGAATCCTAAGGAATAATCATTCATGATCTTCACGGCTTGATCAATTCGTGGGAAAATGCCAGCAGAAATCAGCCCTCCTTGCAACTGAAAACTATGCTCATTAAAATTATCTAAGCTATCGAGTTCAAAGGTCGAAACCAGGTAGTAAAAACGCGTAGAATCATAGGCCCCTTTGATGATAGATGGGTCATTGTAGCAAATTTTTGATGGTGCCACTGAACTTAAAATTGGAAAATCAGTGCGTCTGCTAGGCTTGCCTGCTTTATTAGTTGGTTCATCAATATAAACGATTCCTCTGAGCCCACTAATCTCATTGAGCAAAGTTATTGGCGTATTGGAGTCTTCTTTTCTTAGAGGCTGCACCCGAAATTGAGTTGTTTTGGTGCTTAATAAATTGACTAAAAAATTCTCATAGTCAAATTTGGAATAAGCCGTTTGAAACTCACATTTTCCGGCCTTTAACCATCCTGAAAAACCAATATCACGATTTTGATACATATATATCATTGAGGTATCAGGGTAGATTGTTACATGCTGCGCAGCAGATAAGGTGACTTGGTTAACGCTGTGCAATTTCAACTCTTGTTTTAACAAATCGATTTGTGCATAGGCCTCCCCTTTGTTTTTTCGAAGATCGCTTATGATGATCAAATCATCATAGTCGCCTTTACCTTCAACGGCTTCGGCATAGGCGATTAATTTTGGACTGACTTGCCATTGTTTTGTTGAATTCGATGAAATTAAAAAGCCAGCACTTCCCATATCCACAAGCAAAGGTTTGATTTGATCAATGGTTTTCTGTAAGGAATTGGCCAATTCACCTTCGGTAAATAAGTTGCGATTATTTTTTTGTACAAGTCCAGCAAATTGCGCAAAGGGATCTTTAGTACCTGCTGCTGAAAAACGATTATAAAGCGAGCGATCGAAGTAATTCATCGATTCAAAACGAACTGTTTTGCGTTCTTGTGCCGTGCCGATATCATAAGTAAAATAGGGCTCATCACTACCTTTTTGCCAAAGCAAAATAGGCGCGTAACAATACATTTTAAAGTAAGAGTCAATGAAGGGAATGTAGTCATTTGCTCTTTGAGCTGCTGCAATTCGCAGTTGTTGCGTAGACTCATCGAAAGTAAAGAAACACTCCTGAATACTCAATGAATCTCCGTTTGGATAATGTAAGACAGCGCTTGCACCTCTTGCCAAAATTTGTGTTGGATTCATTTGAAATCCTGCGGCACTTATTTCAAAAAGTACAGAATTTGAACGCTTGAAAAGGAGTTTGGCCGCTTTGGAATTCCCCCCCTGCCCAATAAAATCAGCACCTTGAAGGGTAAAACCTCCATCATAATCCATCTGGGGTCTCAAATCCTTGATTTGTAAGCGTTTTTCGTAAGAAACAAATTGTGGCGCATTCTCCCCTTCTGATAAATCAATTCTGGTAAGGTCTGTGAGTTTGCCCAAAATAGGCTCGCTGAAATAGGGCGTGCTTAACAAGACCGTATCTGCCTTAAATTTTGCCTCTCTTAAGTCTGTTTTATATTTATTTAAAGTTGCAAACGTTTCAGTAGCTGGCAATTTTGCCTTCTCCCAGTTAAGTGTACCTTGCTGACCTTGCCATCTTTTGCTTGCAATATCAAAGGTGCCAGAGGTATGATACACTACAATTGAATCTTCGGGCAGTTTGTTATCATCAAACAAGGTACATTTTAGTACCACATCCTTACCCTCAAGCATTATTTTTTTACCTTCTACCCAACGTATTTGGCCTCCACGCAACTGCCAATTAAAATGCCCCTCCTTGTAAAGTGCTCCAAAACGAAAAAAGTCCACTGAAAAATCAAGCAGTTGGCTGAGTTCTTCTTCGGGATCGGTGGCAAGTTTGCTCACCAAAACATACCAAGGATTAGCCAAATCTGCTTGCACCTTATTTTCTACAATTCCAATACTCGCTTGCAAAAAATCAAATAATTCTGGATAAAGAGGTACCTCCTTGGAATAAAGCACATTGCAATAATCTAGGATCTTTTTAAATTGAGTGTCATTCAAGGTAGAACCCTTCACTAGTTGGGGCAACTTTTCTTTTAAATAAAATTGGGCATTGTCATCGGTGACTAGTTGTTGCCAGGTCTTGACAAATTTATCTCGATCCGAAGGAAATGTCTGTGAAAATAAATGCTGCGTACTGACTATTAGAGTCAGTAACATTTGGATATAGATTTTCATTTTATTTTTGTTAGGAGCACTACAGCCCAGTTTTCTTTATCTAAGGTAGATTGATGCATGAATCCATGCTTTTGAGCCTCTATAATTAAATCTGGCGCATCGGTTACAAAAAAACCGCTCAAAACCAACACACCACCCATCTTAAGCGCGCTGCTATAAGAAGCTAACTGTGCTAAAAGTACATTTTTATTGATGTTGGCAAGTACAATATCAAATAGAATTTGAGGTATAGCCGAAGCATCACCATGGATAGCCTTGATAGACCGACAGTGATTTAATGCAATGTTCTCCAATATATTTTCTGCCGACCATTCTTCAATTTCAATGGCTATAATTTCTTTTGCTCCCAATTGCTCCGCTAAGATGGCAAGCACACCTGTACCTGAACCCATATCCAATACCACGCTATCTTTAAAATCCATTTGCAACATTTGTTGGCAAATAAGGTGTGTGGTTTGGTGATGACCTGTTCCAAAACTCATTTTTGGTAATATCTGGATCTCTATCCCGTCAAAGGTTGGCAATTGATGAAAAGGAGCCACAATTCTAAGTTCATTGGCAATAAAGACTGGCTCAAATTGTGATTCCCATTCGGCATTCCAATTTTGTTGCTCGATGATTTTTAAATCATAATGGTCTATCATTCCACCCCTATGTGCCAAATCTGTTAAACCATTTTGCAAAGCAGCGCCATTAAAAAGTTCTTCTTGAATGTATGCCTTAAGCAAAGGTTTCTCTTCGACAAAACTCTCAAAATCTATTTCGGCCAAATGAGCAACAAATATGTCGTGCCAATGGTCGAAATCAGAAAGTTTTAGGTTCAATTCGTAATAATTCATCGGATGAGTGCTTTATATAGCTGTTGAAAAGAATTAATGTCTAAAGACGCACCCCCTACAAGGGCACCATCTACATTTGGTATGCTGAATATTTGCTTGGCGTTCTCACTGTTTACACTTCCACCATATAAAATTTGCACCCCTTCGGATGCTGGCCCAAATAGTTCAACTAATAAATGGCGAATAGCCAAATGCATTTGAGCAATTTCAGCATTTGATGCGCTGTTTCCTGTGCCAATTGCCCATATCGGTTCATAGGATATAACCAAGAATTGCAAATCTTCCTTTTTTAAGGACCGAATAGCTGTGGAGACTTGATTTAAAACATAGGCTACATGTTCACCCCGCGACCTCATTTCTAATGGCTCACCGCAGCACAGCACAAAAGAAAGATTTGAAGCCACACAGGCACTAATTTTATGGGCGAGCATTTGATCCGTTTCGTTAAAGAGCTGACGACGTTCTGAATGACCAATTAAAACAGAGGAAGCCCCAACGCTTTTCAATTGAGCAACGGAAATTTCACCAGTATAGGGCCCGAATGGAGCCTCATTAACGTTCTGAGCCCCTGCATGGATACCCGTTCCTTGGAAATCCTTTAAATAAATTGCACTCGGATAAATTCGAATTTCCGCATTGTCAACAACCCAATTCAATTGCTGAAAAGCGGACAGCCAAGCATCTACCTCGGATTGCAGCAAATTCATTTTCCAATTAGCTGCCAATATTTGTTTTCGCATAAACGAAAATACGCGAATTATCAGCGCAATTTCTTCTTTTCGAGTTGGGTTTTCAAGTCTCCTTTGTTGAAAGCGGCTGCTCCTTCAGGACCATGGTAGAATTTAACCACATTTCCATTCCATAGGTATACAACACCCGGAACCTCCCGATCATTGCCCAAGGCCCCCCAAAACTCTATGATATCCATAACCTTATAGTTATATGTGGCCCCGGCAAATTCGAAAAACGAAGGGATTTCTTCTGCCGCTTCATCCATGAATAAAATTTGCATCTCTGGAAAACCTGGAATACTATTTTTCATCGCCGTCAATTGCTTGGCTGTTGCACGGCAATGATCGCAACTTGGCGCAAAGAAGCAGAGAATTTTTTTACCTTCATTGATATTTGAAAAATACTTCTCATACCCAGACTTTTTCATTTTGGGCCCTTCAGGCTTGGGTGCTACTACCTTTGTTGAATCCTTTTTTTGATCTGAAATAGATGTGGAGTCAATGAGCATTGTTTGAGTGGTGCTTTTTGAGGGCTGTGGTTGCTTGTCGTTGGAGCTCGATTGTGTTTGAACTGCGGCCTTGTATGTGGGAATAGTCACAAACATTAAAAGCATACTTAAGCTAAGAATGGTAGTCAAAAACCAAAAATTTGATTTTTCTGGCCAAGATTTGCCGTAGCGTTTGCTCAATAAGATGAGCAGCCCGATGGAGAGGATATTTTTCATAATTGCTTCTAAAGGAGTCATGGGTAGTAGAGCGCCAAAGCAACCACAGTTGCCCGAATTTCCGGAGGTAATGATTTGAATGATCAAATGAACAACAAAAATGGAAAGCATCGCAATGAGCGCCGGAATGACCCTTTTATTCAAATCAAACGGGAAGAGCAATAAGGCGCCTAGCCCAAATTCAATGCCAATCAATGATCTTGAAAAAATTTTAGCCCATTCTATAGAAAAACCCAAAGGATACAATTGCTTAATTTCAAACATGGAAATCGTGCCATAGGCAGAAGGGTCCGGATATATTTTACCATATGCTGAAACGATAAACAAACTTGCAATAAGTATGCGTATGCTCCATGGTAAGTATCTTTCTATTGGGTGCATGGTATGTGATTTTGATTAAAATTAGAGGCAACCATCCAATTGCAGAAATCTTTAACAGGCTCTTAACAATTTTGCAAATGAATGAGTGCAAAAACACTGTAGTTCAACATGTCAAAATAATTACCCTCGACGCCTTCAGATATTTGGGTGGCTCCGGCATTATCTTCAATTTGCTTGATGCGCATTATTTTTGAGAGTATAAGGTCTGTTAAAGAACTAACCCGCATGTCTCTCCAAGCCTCCCCATAGTCGTGATTCTTGCGCTCCATCAGTTCTTTTGCTTCTTTGGCAATGGCATCGTAATAACGAATGGCATCTGCTGCTTGCATGTTGTCTTGAAGGGATGCAGGCTCGCGTACTTGAATAATCGCCATGATACAATAGTTTACAATACCCTGAAAAGCGTCTTCGAAAGTCTCACCCACCAGATTTTTACCCGTTTGCTGAATGGTTCGAATGCGCTGGGCCTTGATAAATAATTGATCTGTGAGTGAACTAGGGCGCAAAATGCGCCAAGACAAACCATAGTCGAGAGATTTTTTTTCAAAAATCTCTCGACAAATAGTCATTACATTTGTGTATTCTAATTGTGTTTGTGTCATGAGTAAGTCCAACGAAATACAGAGCTACTTCCCCAAGAGTCAATTTTTAAATATCAAGGGGAAACTCCATGATTTCAGCACCTCAAAGATAATGGGAATTTTAAATATAACGCCCGACTCTTTTTATTCCAATAGCCGAATTCAAACCGAGGATATTCTTCTAGAGCGAGCACATGAAATGATACAATCTGGAGCAGACATCCTTGACATTGGTGCAAATTCCACAAGGCCCGGTGCAAAGGTTCAAAGCGCAAACCAAGAAATTGATCGCTTAGGCCCTTATCTTGAATTGCTCAAAAAAAATTTCCCTTCAATACTCCTTTCTCTTGACACCTACTACGGCGCCGTAGCACAATTTGGCATTGATCAAGGCGTCGATATGATCAACGATATTTCGGCAGGGCAATTTGATCCGACTTTATGGTCTGTGGTTGCTAAAAATAAAGTTCCCTATATACTGAGTTACAACAGAGCATCACAAAACAATGTCGCTACTTCTTATTTAGACCAAAAGCGAATCATTTCTGACGCACTTATCTTTCTCTCTTCAAAAAAGGACGAACTTTTAGCGCTTGGTTGCAAGGATTTAATCATCGATCCTGGCTTTGGATTTGGGAAAAGCGTGGAAGAAAATCATGAATTACTTCAAAAAATAGAGCATCTGCACTTACTAGGCTCGCCGATAATGGTGGGCTTGTCCCGAAAATCAATGATCCACAAAGTACTGCAGTGTAGTGCAGAAGAGGCTCTCAACGGAACTTCGATTCTAAATACCCTGGCTCATAGTAAAGGTTCACGCATATTTAGAGTGCATGACGTCAGACAAATGAAAGAATTGATACAATTGTTGGAATACCAAGATTTGCAATAAATGAAACTTTTTTATGTACTTTCGTATGATTGTACAACATTAACAAGCATATGAGAGCTTTAACATTATTTTTTGCTTTAAGTTTTGCATGGATTGGACGCGCCCAAGCGCCATC
>Ga0222714_10000168_pt1 | contig 76142 bp, 55 predicted proteins | sample C33_3DmetaG_FD_165048 | JGI IMG/M metagenome (GOLD analysis project Ga0222714, IMG submission 165048) | Estuarine water microbial communities from San Francisco Bay, California, United States - C33_3D | ecosystem: Environmental > Aquatic > Marine > Unclassified | place: USA: California...
GGATTTGTTTCCAGAAAAATTGACGGTAAAATCCAAGATCTCCCTTGGCAGAAAAGTGTAATTACAAAGGCTAGAACTCATAATTTACCTATTGTACCAACATTCATTGATGGACAAAATTCGAAGAGATTTTACCGTATTTCGAGATTGAGAGAAATATTTAAAATAAAGATCAATTTTGAAATGATGACATTACCCGACGAGATGTTTAAACAAGCGGGAAACACGATTAATATAACTTTTAGCCCACCAGTAGAATCTTCGAATTTTTCAACGGGTAACGCTTTAAAAATTGCCCAAACATTCAAAGAGTTTATTTATAAACTTAAGGATGATAAATCTGCACAGTATTGAATTTTGACGTAATTTGCGACTTTCTATGGAGAAAGTCATTGATAAATTAAGTCGAAATGTGCTGATGGATGAATTAGATGACTCAATCTTTATTCGCCCTACAAACAAAGCACAAAATTCCATTTACATTTTTGATGGCAATGAAAGACCTAATCTAATGACCGAATTGGGCAGACTTAGAGAGGTTACTTTTAGAGATGCAGGTGGTGGAACTGGAAAATCTATTGATGTTGACGATTTTGACTACGGTGATAATGCTTACAAACAACTCATAGTTTGGAATAATGAAGACCAACAAATCGTGGGAGGTTATAGATTTATCATTTGCAATAATGCTCTAAATAACAGCGGTGAATTTAAACTTTCTACTGGTGAAATATTAGACTTTTCAAATAAACTAAAAACGGAATATTTTCCTTTCACAATTGAATTAGGTAGAAGCTTTGTTCAACCCGATTATCAACCACAAAATTCAAGAAAGGGTATTTTTTCATTAGACAACCTATGGGATGGACTGGGTGCTTTAGTGGTTGACAATCCAAAAATGAAGTACTTTTTTGGAAAGATTACTATGTATACCGACTTTAATTCTCAAGCACGAGATTTAATTCTTGACTTTATGGATTATTTCTTTCCAGATAATGAACATTTATCTAAACCAAAAGAAGCTATTGTTAGAGGTAAAAAGGATATCGAATTCTTTAATCAATTGGAAGGTTTAGAATACAAAAAAGCATATAACTTAATGGCCAACAAAGTAAAAGAGTTGGGAGAATATGTACCACCGCTCTTTAACAGCTACATGAGTTTAAGTCCAACTATGAAGACTTTTGGAACATGTATTAACTCTCATTTTGGCGGTGTTGAAGAAACAGGTATTATGGTCACTATTAGTGACATTTATGAAGTAAAGAAAAGTAGACATGTTCAATCTTATTTGAACTATCTGGAATCTTCAAATTAATTAGATTTAAAGACCTTTCCTATTACTTTTCCCTTTGCATTTTGAAGCTCGAAGAAATAAACCCCAACAGGAATTGGGGTAAGATTCAAATTCTTATTATTGATAAGTATATCATCCATAACTTTCCTACCAGACAAGTCAAATACCACAAACTTATTGTATTGAATATTATTTTGAGAAAGTACCTTTAATTCATTTTGATTAAATACAACAACGGGAATTATTTCATTGGTAGAATTAACTATACTCATAAACTCTGCAGCATTAACTAGAGATTGCATTGCTTCAATTTTCCCAGTACCATATTGATTATTAGCACTACTACCCGTAAATCCGTCACGGTAATACGAAGATTCGATAACCATCTTCATACGTTCCACATCTAACAGCCCTTTTGACTTTTCTAAAGCTAGAGCTACAATACCAGCAACATGCGGTGATGCCATTGAGGTACCACTAGCCATTGCATAATAAACTGGATCTCCATCCAGTGTGTCTAAACTTAATATTTGATTATTCAACCAACCTGGAACTTGGTCTTTGTGATAGCTTGAAGCAATATATTGACCAGGTGCAGAAATATCCGGCTTCATTCTTCCATCAATAGTTGGTCCCCAACTGCTAAAATTTGAAATCTTACCGGATGGCAGAATACTGTCCGACCTAAATACACCTGTATAATCTGTCCAATTAACTCTATTATTATAGCTACCTACAGAAATAATATTTTTAGCTGTTCCACCATTTTCAATCATTGTATTATTTGCATCTCCTTCAACCCAATTAAATGGTTTATAATTTCTAATGTATGATCTAAATGTCCCAGAAGTCCACTCGTAGGTCCTACCCGAGTTCCATCCATGTAAAACTCCAACTCCTGTAAAACTGAACTTAATAAAACGCTTATTTGAATTTATTTCCGCCATAACAAGATTATTTGATTTGCCATTATTGACATATTCTGATTGCCGCAAAACAAGAACTTGAAATGTATCAGTATTGTTAACTAATATTACATCAGTTGTTTGATTCTGGTGAAAATCCATAAAACCGGTGGTAACTATTTCATTATCAAGTGAATCAATTACAGAAATTTGCATAAGAAGATTTGAATTTGGCTCAGACCAGAAATCACAATATACATTTTCAGTTTTATAATTGGTTCGACTTCTATCCATTGCCAAGGTAGATAACGTATCGTTATTGATATTCATTTTTAAGTGCATATTTTGAGTTGCGCTATTACCATTAGCCCCAACGATAATTCTACCATCATTACGTAATTTCCATTTATTTGGTTTTTCAACTAACGCATCCAATGCCAAGTCAAATAAAGAAGTCCCATCATGAGGGCCTGTGTGCATACCCCAACTTAGATTACAAACTGCGGGCATCCCAATTGAATCTGCATAATTAAATATATAATCAAAACCATCTAAGATTGTATTATTTGCTACTAATAAGTCTCCAAGTGCACTTCCACCAATGGTATCATTTTTATATTTAATACCAACAAAAACTAAATCCGCCTCTGGCGCCATTCCCTTATAAAGTAATCCCTTGTTGTAAGGATCAAAAGGATCGATTGTTGTTTGTACTTTACCACCAAGTCCTGACCCCCCTGCAATACCAGCTACATGAGTTCCATGAGTTCCATCATAATCTACTGCCTTGGTAATACTTGAACTATCTGAGTATAAAATCCCATACTTGTATGGTTCTGGGCCGTCTTGATTTGGATAACCTTGATGCCAAAATCTTTTAATTTTATAATTACCGCGCATAAAATCATCAGTTGCATGGTAGAAGGTTGGATGCGTGGTTTGAAAGCCAATATCTACAATACCTAAAACCACACCTTTTCCGCCTGTAGATTCCAATGCGGCATTTACATTACTATGCGTTCTTGATTTATCATTTAAAGGTCTGGGTGATATAAAACGATTCGCAATTTCAAGATGAATAACATTCGCATCATTTAACAAAGTATAGAGATCTTCTCGTGTTAATCTTCCGCTTGCAATTTCTCCATATTTATTACTAAAAAATGAAGGAGAATTAATTATTGAATTTAACTGCTCTATTGTGTAACTAGTTTGTATCAGAACTGAAACCCTATTGCTATTATCGATCAACAATAAATCATCGTATTTAGGCGATAATTCTATTATTCTAGATGAGGATGATAATTTAGATAGATGATTTTGTGGTGCTTTAATATTTTGTTGAGCAAATATTGACACACCCCATACAAGAATGGGAATAATTAATAGCCTATTCATTTTTGTAAAGATAAAGCTTAATGTAATGTAGGATGTTAGTTTTCATAATATTCTTACACAATTCTATCAAAAGTTAATTCAAATATTTTTACAAATATATTTGTACTGAAATGGAAAATTCATGGCTTGAAAGAACTGAATTACTAATCGGAAATGAATCGGTACAGAAGTTGAATAATTCTAATGTGCTCATTGTAGGATTAGGTGGTGTTGGCAGTTTTGCTGCTGAATTTATTGCAAGAGCTGGAGTTGGAAAATTAACAATCATAGACGGTGATTCAGTAGATCCTACAAATAAGAATCGTCAATTAGTTGCTTTAAATAGTACTGTTGGAGTAAAAAAGGCGGAAGTAATGCGTAAGCGGATAATAGATATAAACCCAGATTGCGACCTAACAGTTATTGATTTTTTCCAAACCCCTGATGATACAATTGCTCTGATTGAAAATAATAGATTTGATTATGTCATGGATTGTATTGATTCGGTATCGCCTAAAGTTTACTTAATAAAAACATGTATTGATTTAAAACAGCGTTTTATTTCTAGTATGGGAGCAGGGGGAAAAACAGATGCTAGCAAAGTGCAAGTTGCGGATTTATCCAAGACTTTTAATTGTCCTTTTGCCAGAAACATCAGAAAACGACTTAAACGACATAAAATTAAAAAGGGTTTTAAAACTGTTTTTAATTCTGGTGAACTTATTTCTGAAAGTTTAAAGTTAACAGATGGAAGTAATTTCAAAAAGTCATTCTATGGTACTATAAGTTATATGCCAGCATTATTTGGCTTGAGGATGGCCTCAGAAGTTATTCAAGATCTTATTAGGGAAAATAATTAAACATTAAACAGATAATTCGAATTATAATTTCACTATTTTTGGAAAGTATGAAAAGATTGACATTATTAGGAATGACCCTTATAGTTTTAAGTTTGGTTGTTTCTTGCGGCAAGGAAGATGATTCTTACTCTATTACTGGTAAGACAAAGCAAGAGGTTTTCATGATGAGAACTTGGAAAAGCACTTCTTGGACGGACAGTACATCCTCAGGGACTATTGAAACTCTTTCAGATTGTGAGAAAGATGACACCTATACATTCACAAGTAAAACAAAGTGTTTGTGGAAAGGAAATTCAAACAAATGTAACTCTTCTGAAGATGCTCAAGCAGAATCAGATTGGTCAATGAGTGACCCTAATGGGGGTAAAATAATGTTTCAAGATATTGAATGGAATATTTTATCATTAACAGCCAATAAAATTATTCTTAGAAATTTTTACGAAACAAAAACTGGCGAAACAAATACTTGGAGATATACCCTTTTGGGGCAATAATTATCGTAAAGAATTTAAATACCTCTGAGCCAATTCAGAATTCGGATTAATTTCCAATGCTGCCGAGTAATTTTGCTCGGCAGTTTTATTATCTCCCAATTCTTGATAACAAAAACCTCTTAAAGTATATGCATTTTCAAATTGTTCACTCAATTTCAATACTTGATTACATAAGTCAATTCCTGATTGATAATTTTCAAACATTGCATGAAGAACTGCAGAGTTATAATAAGAGAGTATATGTTGAGGATTAATCTTTTGAACTCTTTTATAAAGATTCAGAGCATCTTCATAACTACCCTTTCTTTGGAGCAATAATGCTTTTGTGTAAAGAGCTTCATCACTATATTCATCCAAAATAAGTGCTTTGTCGATAAACTGCTCCGCAAGCAATGAATCTTTATCTATCAAGAAAAGGGCTTTCTGCATGTTTGCATCAAAATTTTCTGGATTTATCCTTAATAAATCATCAATTATATTTTCTGACTTCATGCTATCTTTTTGTTCTTTATATAAAACAGAAAGTAATAATCTCGATTTTTCATCGAAGCCATCATTATCTAAAATCTTTTTTAAGTTAATTTCAGCTTTTCCATATTGCTGTCTAGCCAATTGCAATTTGGCAACTAAAAATATAGCCTCACTGTAATCCGCTTTAAGTTTAATAGCCTTTTCCAATGCCTCCATTGCTTCTAAATAATTAGCAGAATCTGGTGCTAAATAAGATTCAGCTAATCTGTAAAAATACAGCGCATTGCTAGGCAGTAGAAATGATGCTGTTTTGAAATCTACTGAAGCATTTTCAAAGTCATCTAAATAGTAGAATGCATTTCCTCTGAGGTAATATTTTTCTGCATCAGTCGGATTTTGATTGATTTTTTTTGAAATATCAAGAATATCTTGGGGATACGTCGTATCGTTATCTTGGATAACGAGTGCGCCTTCTGGTAGTTTTTGAGTACAAAATGTAATGGAGAGCGCTGACGTAAGTAGAATTATTAATCCACACTTGCGCATGTAGTGCTCGGGACGGGAATCGAACCCGTACTTACATTACTGTAAACAGGATTTTAAGTCCTGCGCGTCTACCAGTTCCGCCACCCGAGCAATGAGAGTGCAAAAATACTAAAATATCTTAAAGTCAAGCTATTTCTTTGATACTTTTTTCAATTATTTCTATTGCTTGATTTATTTGAGATTCATTGATTGTTAAGGGAGGAGCAAAACGGATAATATGTTCATGCGTTTGTTTGGCAAGTAATCCATTAAATTTCATTTGTAAACAAACATCGTATGCCTTTTTACCATTATCAAAAGGCTTAATTTTTATTGCGTTTAACAGACCCTTACCCCTTACCAATTCAATATTTGGCAACTTCAAATTCTTTAATTTTTCTCTGAAAATGCACCCCATTTGCTCTGCATTCTGAATCATATTCTCTTCAATAATCACTTTTACAGATTCCATTGCCACAGCGCATGCTAATGGATTGCCCCCAAATGTACTTCCATGTTGACCGGGCTTTAGTGTAAGCATTACCTCATCTTTCCCCAACACACAACTTACAGGAAAAACACCTCCACCAAGTGCCTTTCCTAAAATCAATAAATCAGGTTTTACATTTGAATGCTCACAACATGTCATTTTACCAGTTCGACCAACTCCAGTTTGAACCTCATCTGCAATAAAAAGTACATTGTATTTGTTGCAAATATTTCTAACTCCTTGCAAATAATCATCATTAGGTACCACTACCCCAGCTTCACCCTGAATTGGCTCAACCATAAAGGCACATACGTTGGGATTACTGAGTGACGCTTCTAGTTGGTTCAAATCATCATAATCGACAGACTCAAAATTTGGAACAAATGGACCAAAGTTGCCAAAGCTATCTGGGTCATCACTTGATGAAACCGCAGCAATAGTACGACCCCAAAAATTACCCTTTGCAAAAACTACCACCGCTTGATTTTGTGGTATTCCTTTAACTTCATATCCCCATTTCCTAGCAAGCTTTACTGCGGTCTCACCACCTTCTACTCCTGTATTCATTGGTAAAACACGATCATATCCGAAAGTTGTAGTCATGAATTTTTCATATTCACCTAATACACTGTTGTAAAATGCTCTACTGGTCAATGTTAATTTTTTTGATTGATGGTGTAAAGCACCAATAATACGAGGGTGGCAGTGCCCTTGATTAACGGCTGAATACGCACTTAAAAAATCAAAGTATTTCTTTCCTTCTACATCCCAAACAAAAATGCCTTCACCCCTATCAATAACAACTGGGAGTGGATGGTAATTATGTGCTCCAAATTGATCTTCTAAGTCGATAAAATATTGCGAATTCATAGTTCAAAACTATGGAAAAAACATGGCTTTCTAGCCACTTTTAGTTTCATGGGATTATTGTATATTTGATACAATGCCATCATTTAGCCGTTTATGCCATACAAAAATTAACCTATTTGTTTTTTTCATATGGGCAACCGCTATTAATCCAATATCTTCAAAAAGTGAAACTAAATTATTTCAATCCAAACGGATAGAGATGGTTGTTGAAAATGAGCTATCAAAAAAAATCAAACAACAAATTGGATTTGCCGACTCCTTATTTGCTATAGCTTATCAAAGTCTTAATGAATTAGAGAAAAATTTGGTATACAAAATGAGTGATCAACTTCACTTTATCTTGTTCAATGACTTAAATAAATACAAGGAATATCAGCAATCTCATGAAATTGGGAAATTACTATATCCTAGAACTTCAATAAATGAATTGATCTACTTCCCAATTTTCTTAAATGGTAATTATATAGATATCACATATCAACTCAGATACGGGGCGGCTCAACAATTTATACAAGAATTCCTCAATGGATTAAGTCTTAAGGATAAAATAAATTCAGATAACAGTATAAAAATCCCAAATTGGCTAATTAATGGCTTCATTAATTATTTCGCAGGGGGCATTCAGCATGAGGACTTTGAGTATTTTCAAACTCAAGTAAAAAATGGAAAATTCAGGAACATTAATTATGTATCCCAAGAAGATTCGCAGTTGTTTGGAACTGCAATTTGGTATTTATTGGAACAAGAGAAAGGAAGAGATTTTAACGGAGCTTTTTGGATGTTAATTAAATATGCAAATAGTTTCGAGAAATCATTTCAATACCATTTTAATATCAAATTTAAAGAATGGATGATTCAAAAATTGGCGAATATTAAACAAATAAATAAAGATATCCCGGAGAATAATGATTTCAAATTTAAACTACCATTAAAAAATTGCAAATATCTAAAGATTCAAGCAAATAATAATTCTCAATCGAGTAATTTAAAGTTGTTTAATAATGGTTTCAATAATCACTATTCTGAAGGTGAAAATAATTTTAAAATCACAAAAAACATAGGAGCACCTCCTTCACAAACTTTCAATCTCCCTCAAACTTTTATAGATAAGGAGAATAATTCATTTACAATAGAATATTCGAAATTTAATAACTGGATAATTACTAAAAATGGAAAATTATTTGATTCATTGGGTAGCATTGGGCAATATCAAGCATTTGATATTGGAATAGAAGAATATGCAATAGTTCACCAAAATCTTAATTATTCAGAAGTATTAATTAAAGATAAGCAAGATCATACTACTATACATTCTGCAAAAGTATTAGGGAGTAAAATATCAAGTATTCTTAAGCTTGACAGTTTTCAATATGCCATTGGTTTTGAAAATATAAATTCAAAAAGCAGCAGATCTCATTCTTCAATAGACATAATTAGGTTTAATGTATCCGGAAGTTTGAGTAAAATAAGAACACTAATGAACAATTCAGCAAATCAGCTTTATACGAAATACTCAGATTTTATATTAGAAAAGCCTGGTCAAATGGGATTTATAGAAAATACTACTAGTTACAGAAGTTATAATATTTGCAAATTTTCAGATACCAGTGAGTTTTTTTTTTCATTAAATACAAAAGGATATTTTTATGGCGTTAGTAGAAATTACAATAGCAGATACTATTGTGAGTTTTTTATTGATCAAGACAATTATTACTACAACTTAATTCCAACAGGGATAGATGTTGTTTACACAGATACTTTCAAACAGCAAGAAATTAAAAAAAAGACATATGATACAATAAAAACCACAACAGTAGAGAAAAAAATATATAAACGAAGTTTTACATCTGCCTTTGAAAAGCATGATTTACGATTACTTCCAGAAATGCTTGATTTTCAAAAAGAATCACAAAAATATATCTACAAAAACTTTGAAAGTTGGAATTTTATTAAGAGCAGTAATTATAAGTTTAGTAATCACGAAATAGACCTGCCATACAGTATGCAAATTCCAACAACGGAATTATATAATAGCATAGCAACTATCTTTTATAATATTGATATAAACCAATCACTAGGAAGAACGTCTTCAAACATTTCATTATTTAGCAATGCTAATCGTAGGCGGTTGGGATTATCTGCCTCAATTTATTCGAATTACAATTCCATCGATTGGGATGCCACCTTAAACTACAGAATTCGTCAATTTAATGATTATAATGATAGAACTTGTCGAAATCGTTCATTCCGATTGAAATCGGTCATATCAAAGCAATATGAAAAATTTAATAGTTTGTTTTCAATGATATTTGATAGAAATGAAATTATTCAAACAAATAGTTCCATAGAGCAACTTCAATTCAAGAACCAATCAGAGTACTCTATTCGGGCTCAGTTAAAAATAAATGTAAATGAAAAACATAAAATAAGATATCATTCTAATAGTAATTATGATTTAAATCTATTTTTAAGTGGAGGTATATTTAATGATCAATATTCGAGTATATCACCAACATTTGACCTTGGTTTAAATACATATTTTAACTTAAATTGGAGTCTGTTTTCATTTAAGAGCCAATTAAATTCTGTTTTATCACTAAGTAAAAGAAATCAAATATGGCTAATTGGAGGTTCGAATGGATGGCTATCTTCATCGCCATATACAGATATTTCAACAAAATCACTAAAGTCTTCTTATAAAACCTTTATACAGCAAGGGTTATTTATCCGAGGTTTAAACTCTGGAACTCGGGCTGGAACTTCATTCATCGGGGGGCAGTTTGAAGTACACCTAAATCCATTTCAAAAAATTCCATCTTTGGTTTTAGAATCAAGATTTTGGAAAAGCCTTAGTTTTTACAGCTTTTTTGATTGTGGAATGGGTTTTGTGACTTTAGACCCTGGACATTTTGACAATCCCTACAATACGGTTTATATAAACCACCCCAATTATGTTTTGACTGCCAGTGCAAATAGATCACCTTTGATTTATTCTAAAGGCTATGGATTGAATTTTGAAATACTAAAAACCACATTCAGACTTGAATATGCGATCCCATATGAATACAATAAAAAGCTCAAGTCTGCCCTACTTTTATCTCTTGGAAAGAATTTTTGAATTTGATGTTTATAGTACCCTTTAAAAAAACTACTTTTGTAATAATACTCAGGTTAAAATTAAATGGGACTTTTTAGTTTTCTTACGCAGGAGTTGGCTATTGATTTAGGAACGGCCAATACATTAATCATTCACAAAGAAAAAGTGGTAGTTGATGAACCTTCTATAATTGCATTGGAGAGAAATACAGGAAATGTTATCGCAATTGGTAGAGATGCGATGCAAATGTACGGAAAAGAAAATGAGGGCATCAAAACGATACGTCCACTGAAAGATGGTGTTATTGCTGACTTCCAAGCGGCAGAACACATGATCCGTGGAATGATTAAAATGATGAGTCAACGTCAGCAATGGGTTAGCCCGCAGCTAAAAATGGTAATATGTATCCCGTCAGGAATAACGGAAGTAGAAAAACGTGCTGTTAAGGATAGTGCTGAAAGATCAGGAGCGAAAGAAGTGTATTTAATCCATGAACCTATGGCTGCTGCTGTTGGTATAGGTATTGATGTGGCTTTACCTCAAGGAAATATGATTATTGACATTGGGGGTGGGACTACTGAAATTGCAATAATTGCTTTAGGTGGTATTGTGTGCGATGAATCAATTCGTGTTGCGGGTGATGAATTCAATCTTGACATTGTAGACTACATGCGTAGGGAGCACAATCTATTGATTGGGGAAAGAACTGCTGAAAAGATAAAAATCAACATTGGTAGTGCGATGCAAGAATTAGAAACTCCACCTGAAGATTTTGCTGTATTTGGTAGAGACCTTATGACTGGTATTCCAAAATCCATCCATGTATCATATAATGAAATTGCTCGTGCATTAGACAAAAGCATTATGAAGGTGGAAGAGGCAATTATGAAAGCTTTGGAACAAGCACCACCAGAGTTAAGTGCGGATATCTTGAGCAATGGAATTTGGCTAACTGGTGGGGGTGCATTATTAAGAGGACTTGATAAGCGTATTTCAATGAAAACGAAATTAAAGGTTAACATCGCCGAAGACCCATTAAGAGCAGTTGTTAGAGGAACAGGTACTGCACTAAAAAACATTGGTAAGTTTAAATTCTTAATGACTGCTTAAATTATTTTTTCGGGATTATGTGGGTTATTCTGCGTTGGATAAAATCAAACTCATACCCTATTCTTGCCTTGTTTCTTTTTATTTTTTCTTTAAACCAAGTATTACGATACCATATTTATCAACATAGTCTTTATTTTAATTCTAGCGTTTCATTTTTTCGGCAAGTGGATTTGTGGCGAACTCAAATCACAAACTATTTAAACCTTAGAGAACAAAACACAGCTCTATTTAAGGAAAACCTTGCGCTAAGAGAACAACTGAAGAACAGTAGAGTATTTAATTTTATACCTTGGGACAGTACAATTATCGATACATTCTCTGAAACCAACAGCGTTAAGCAATTCACCTATCACCCTGCTCAAGTAATAAAAGCAACCACTACCTTAAATGACAATTATATTTATCTAAATCAAGGCGAAAAACATGGAATTAAAAAGGGAATGGGTGTTTTTAACGCTGAAGGAATTGTTGGAATTGTTGTAACCACATCCAGTAATTATTCTCGGGTGATGTCCGTTCTTAACTCAAATTTTGAGATTAGCCCAATGCTGAATAGATTAAAACTGAAACAGGGAATAATTAGCTGGAGTGGACAATCTTCAAAATTGGGTAAAGTCACGGAAATAAACAGAACTGAACCAATTATAAAAGGTGATATTTTTGTTACAAGTAACTATTCAACCTTATTTCCTCCAAATATCCCAATAGCAAAAGTAACATCAATTGCTTCCAAGAATATAAAACCTTACTTAGATATTGAGGTTGAATTTGCCGTAAACTTTAATGCATTAGATTATGTACTATGTGTCGAGTTTATAAAAAACAAAGAATTAGAATCGTTGAAGAACAATGATTGAAAATTTAAAGACCATATTATTCGCTTTAATACTTGCTTTTTTTCAGGCATTTATTTTACAGCATGTAGAATTTACGTCATGGCTGCGTCCAATGCCCTATTTAATATTGTTATTCACTCTACCATTAAATACTAATAAGTTTGTTGTACTTGGAATTGCATTTGTTTTAGGAACTTTTATTGATTTATTATCAGGAAATTTTGGGATTCATTCAGGATCTATGGTTGTATTTACATTTGTCAAAAACAGCGTAGATAAAAGATTTGTGGATATTGATAGTTTAGCACTACAAGGAGAAACTTTCGTTACTAGAACTAGCAAAGGATATTTTTACTATTTATATTATTCAATTTCATTAATTTTTGTTCATCATTTAATGTTTTTTAGTTTAGACTATTTTGAATTTAGAAGCACGTTAAGAATTCTAGGACTTACTATTGGTAGCAGTTTGTTCACCTTTTTATTTATTGAACTAATTCACTTAATCTATAAAAAGCGATAAAATTATGCAAGATATTCTCAAAAACAGATATCCTGTATTTATTGGTGTCATTATTCTATTTTTTATCCTTTATGGAATCCGTGTTGGCACTTTACAATTATCGAATAATAATTATGAGCAAAAAGCAATCAGCAACGCTTTAAATAAAATCACTCTATACCCTGCTCGAAGCATAATTTATGATAGAAATGGAGAAATACTAGTAAAGAATTACGTTGTACATGATTTATTTGCTTTCCCAAAAGAACTCAAAGAAGAAAATCGCTCATTTGTTTGCGACTTGCTTGATATAGACACTTCGACCTACAATGACTTACTGTTAGATGCATGGGTTAATTCTAAGAAAAGACAAAAGAATAATTCCTACAATAGATCTGCCCTTTTTTATTCTAATCTAAGTCAAAAACAATATAGTATACTTAGAGAGAATCTTTTTAGACTTGATGGATTTTATATTGAGTCAAGGACAGATAGAAGTTACAATATGACTGGAGGAGGTCATGCCCTTGGATATTTAGGCGAGGCAACCGAACTGTTATTAAGTTCTGACGAATATTACCAACCCGGCGACTTGGTTGGAATCACAGGCATTGAAAGATATTACGAAGAATTGATGCGCGGAACCAAAGGAATTCAAACGGTTTGGCAGGACCGTACATATGTTGAAAAAGGTAAAGTAGAAATTGACTCTTTTAATATTTCTCCAATATCTGGTCCTGATTTCACTTCTACTCTTGACATTCGTCTTCAAAAATTTGCAGAAGAATTGCTAGAGAATAAAAAAGGGAGTATCGTAGCTATTGAGCCATCTAGTGGTGAAATTTTGGCTTTCATCAATAAACCGGATTACGACCCAAATCTCCTTGTAGGAAAAGAACGAGGTCGAGAATTTAGAAAAATGCTCATTGATCCTCAAAAACCACTTTATAATAGAGCGGTAAAAGGGAAATACCCCCCTGGTAGTACAGTGAAAACTGTTTTAGCATTAATTGGAATGGAGGAAGGAGTTATTCATCCTGGAAGTTTAAAGGGATGTGGAGGTGGGTATAGACTAGGTAGTATTGTTGTCGGTTGCCACGGTCACTCTAGTCCGCTCGATGTAACTGGATCTATTCGCATTTCATGTAATAGTTACTACTGCGACCTTTTCCGTCAAATAATTGATAATCCCAAATATGGAGATGTCAAAAAAGGCTATGCTGTTTTAGAAAAGCATTGGAGAAGTTTTGGTTTGGGAAACCCAACTGGAATAGACCTTTTGGGAGAATCTTCTGGTAACATACCAACTGTTGAACAGCTAGACAGAAGACACGGCAAACATTGGAGAAGTTCTATGGTAGTTTCACTTGGGATTGGGCAAGGTGAAATGTTACTTACGCCGTTGCAAATAGCTAATGTTGCAGTGATAATGGCTAATCGAGGGTTTTATTATCCTCCACATTTAATAAAAAAAATAAGAGGTGTTCCGGATTCTATTTGGAAGAAAACTTTTAAAGAACGAAAATACACTTCGGTTAATCGCAAACATTTTGACCCTGTTATTACTGGTATGTCGCAAGTGACAGTACCAGGTGGCACGGCATCAGGAATGAATTTTGGCGATATAAAAATATGCGGAAAAACTGGCACGGCGCAAAACCCGCATGGGAAAGACCATTCATTATTCATAGCGTTTGCACCAAAAATCAACCCTAAAATAGCAATAGGTGTAATTGTAGAAAATGGAGGATTTGGTGCCACATTCGCAGCTCCAATTGCTAGTTTAATGATAGAAAAGTATTTGGCGCCCGATTCCCCTATTTCTCGACCTTACCTATATGAGCGAGTTACGAAAACTCCAATTACTTACTAATGAGATATAGTACAGAAAATATCGGAACTAGAAACAAACTCGATTTTTTAGCGATCATATTATTCATCCTATTAGTAATTATTGGATTTGTGAATATCTACTCTGTTACCTCAGATGTTACTCAATCTGGTTTTCATTTATCTTCAATTGCTAGTCGTCAATTATTTTGGATTTCCGGTTCAGCTCTAATTATCTTATTAATCTCCTTTTCAAACGTTGTATTAATTGACTACTTATCATATTATATCTATGGTTTAATAATAATATTAAATATTGCTGTATTATTTTTTGGTAAAGAAGTGGGTGGAGCACGTTCTTGGTTTGGATTTGGCGGAATAGGTATACAGCCATCTGAATTTGCAAAATTTGCAACGGCCATGGCACTATCCAAGTTCCTCGGTGGTTATGGTGTTAAATTCAAAGGATGGAAAAATGTATCTATTTCAATAGGTATTTTCTTTCTGCCAATTTTACTGATTTTACTTCAAAACGATACTGGAAGTGCATTGGTGTTTTTCTCATTTTTTCTTGTACTGTACAGAGAAGGTTTACCTGGATATTTTTTACTAATTGCAGTTTGGCTCGGAATACTTTCTATTCTTTCGATATATTTCAATGCTGTTAATTTAAGCTTAGTATATCTGTATATAATAATTGCTGGCATAGGTTCAATATTTGTATATTTTTTGAGAAAAAACCGACAATTGATCCTGCTGACAGTAGGAATTGCCGTTGCATCTATGATGTACACAGGTATTGTGAGTTTTGCTTATCAAACCATATTTAAACAATATCAAAGAGATAGGATTGAGATTGTTATGGGTTTAAAACAAGATAGTAAAGGTATGGGATATAATCTCGAACAATCAAAAATTGCTATTGGAGCGGGTCGTTTTTCTGGAAGAGGATTTCAAGAGGGCACTCAAACTAAAATGGGATTTGTGCCTGAACAACATACCGATTTTATTTTTTGCACTATAGGAGAAGAATGGGGCTTTATTGGCGTAATTGGATTCTTTATAATTTACCTTTCACTTCTTCTTAGATTATTATTTCTGGCGGAAAGACAAAGTAATACCCAAGGCAGGATTTTTGGATATAGTGCATGTTGCATATTGTTTTTTCATTGGTTTATTAATATAGGTATGACTATAGGTATTATCCCTGTAATTGGAATTCCTCTACCTTTTATATCATTTGGAGGAAGTAGTTTATGGGGCTTTACCCTTTTACTCTTTATATTTTTGAGATATGATCAAGTTAGACGTAACTGATTGTCAATTTTCGTAAATTTGTCTTTATGACAATGAGATCAGATTATTCTCGTTTTATTATAATTTCCTCAATCCTGCTGTTTGCTTCTTGTGGAGATGATGAAAATACTAATAACACAAACAAACTATTTGAAAAGATTCCAGGTTCGCAATCTGGAATATCATTTATTAATATAGTTCCAGAAAATGATACACTGAATCAGTTTACCTATCATTATTTGTTCAATGGAAATGGTGTTGGTATTGGAGATATTAATAACGATGGACTTAATGATGTATTTGTTAGTTCTAATTTTGGCAGTTCAAAACTTTACTTGAATAAAGGTGATTTTCAATTCGAAGACATTACTAAAAAGGCAGGTGTAGAAACTTCAAACTGGATGACGGGAGTTGAATTGGCTGATGTTAATAATGATGGATGGTTAGATATTTATGTAACTTCAAGTGGACCATATGTAGACCTGAATAGAAAAAAGAATTTATTATTTATCAATCAAAAGAACTCAACTTTCAAGGAGGAGGGCGAAAAATGGGGACTTGATAATAGCGGAAATACTTCATGTGCATCTTTTTTTGATTTTGATGGAGACGGCGATTTAGATGTTTATATTGGAAATCACGGGATAAAATACTTTTCCGATATCAATATTCCTTTTCACAAAGGCTTACATATGGATAATACGTCAAAGCAAGCTTTTTTAGAGAATAAAGGAGATCATTTTGAAAATATCACCGAAAAAGCTGGTATGCTAGCAATGGGATACTGTTTATCTGCAATTGCCGGTGATTTTAACAATGATGGCAAACAAGACCTTTATGTTTGTAACGATTATCATGTTCCAGATTATTGTTATATAAATCAAGGTGATGGCACTTTTAAGGATGAATGCTACCAGAGATTTAAACACTTCTCTAACAATAGTATGGGAAGTGATATCGCGGATATTAATGGAGATGGGGAGCTAGATTTAATAACCTTAGATATGTTACCAGAATCTCCAGAAAGATTTATGCGTCTTTTAGGACCAAGAGGATATGACTATGTAAATGTGAGTAATAAGAATGGCTACGGTCCTCAATACATGAAAAACACACTTCAAATTAATTCCGGAGATGGTTATTTCTCAGATTTAAGTTACCTGTATGGCGTTGCCAGAACTGATTGGAGTTGGTCCCCTTTATTTTGCGATTTTGATGCCGATGGCAAACAAGATTTATTTATAAGTAATGGGTATTACCGTGATGTAACGGATCTTGATTTTGTATTATTCCAAAATAGAAAAGAACAAACCACTGGAACAAAAAAAATAACTCACAAAGAGGTTTTAGATAGACTGCCTTTTGAACCCTTGCAAAACTATTTACTAATGCAGGGAGATGAAGGAATGATAAATAAAGCTGGTTCATTGGGTTTAGACGATAAAACTTTAAGCACAGGTGCCGCATATGGTGATCTTGATGGAGATGGAAGACCAGACCTTATTGTTTGCAATCAAGGAGATACCATTGGAGTATATAAAAATGTCGGAACTCAAAATCACTTTGTTAATATCAAACTAATATCAAAAACAAATAGACCTTGCGAAGGCACTAAGGTATTTATTGATGGCCAGATGTTTGTTTATCAACGTAACCGGGGTTATTTAAGTTCTTCAGATCCAACAATACATTACGGACTTGGAAAAAATACAAATAGTATCCCTGAAATGACAATCGTACTTTTAAACGGAAAATCAAAGAAATTTAAAATCAATCAAATAGATAAAACCACTATAATTAACATTGATGAAATTACAGATATTGAATATGAATCAAAATCTATAAAAGCATTATTCAGTTCAAATTCTTCAATAATTGATTTCAAACATTCTGAACAAGAAACACCAGATTTCAAAAGAGACCCCTTGCTTCCCCATCGATACACTATGCTGGGACCTGGTAGTACTACTGGTGATGTGAATGGAGACGGACTAATTGATGTTTTTGTTGGAAACGGGGCATCTTCTAATGGTGCCGAGTTATTTATTCAAAACCAAAATGGAAAACTTGTACCACTAAGAGGAAGTCAACCTTGGAAAAGTTTAGATGTAGATATTACAGGTTGTCTATTATTCGATGCCGATAATGACGGTGACCTTGATTTATATGTGGGTACAGGAGGGGCTGAGTTTGCTTGGCCAAATGCTAAATACTCTGATCACTTATACCTAAATGCTGGAAACGGATTATTTACAGATGCTACATCCTTTTTGCCCAATGTTACTACATCTACTGCTTCGGTTACTGCTGGAGATTATGATAATGATGGCGATATAGATTTATTCGTTACTGGAAGAATATTACCCGGATACTACCCTTTCCTTAATATCAGAAGTTACTTATTGAAAAATGAAAAGGGGAAATTTGTTGATGCGACATCTTCCGATGCTCCCTTATTGCAAGAACCTGGAATGATGTGTGAAGCTATTTTCTGTGATTATAATAATGATAACTGGTTAGATCTTGTTATGGTTGGCGAATATACTCCTGTAGTTTTTCTTAAAAATAATAAGGGGAAATTTGAAGATCAAACAAAAGACCTTGGGACAAGTGAAGTTTCAGGTTGGTACAACTCAATATGCGCTGTAGATATTGATAATGATAATGACCTAGATTTCATTGTAGGAAATAAAGGATACAATAGTTTTATTTGTGCACGCAGTAATGAGCCGGTTGATATTTTTTGGTCTGACTTAGACAATAACGGCAGACATGATTTCTTTATGAGTTACACTAAAAACGGTAATCAATATCCATTACTTACTATGGATGAAATGGTAGTTTCGTTCCCTAGTTTTTTATCAAAAAAATTCACGACATATTCTTCATTCAGTGGTAAAACAATGTCTGAGATTTTTGGGGAAGAACACCTAAAAAGGGGAAGATTAAAAGCGAATGAATTTGGCCATTTATTAATAACTAACAATGGTACCAACATGTCAATAAAACCATTGCCCTTTGAGTCACAATCAAGCCCAATAACAGGAATGGTAGTCATGGATGTCAATGAAGATGGTTTTGATGATATCGTAGGTGTAGGTAATAATCGTTATACTCGTGTTACTCATGGACCAGATGATGCTCATAACGGATTTATCTTAGTAAATAATAACGGAAAATTGAGTTATTCTAACGGCAAACAAAATGGCTTCTATGTTCCTGGTGATGGAAAAAGCATTGCAATTATTCCAAATAATCATAAAATTTCTTTATTGGCATTTCAAAATAATGATAAAACTGCAGCATTTAATCCTGCGAATGAATTAACATGGATAAATGCGCCCAAAGGAGCTATAAAAGCAGAGTTACTGCTGAATAATGGTTCCAAAAAGTTAAGATACATTGGATCAGGTGGAGGCTATTGGAGCGCTAATGCTCCAGGAATTATAAAAGATGCAAGTATCAAAGAAATTATTTTCTATAATAAAGATGGTGATATTGTAAATTAATGTTTCATTATTTATATTTGCAGAAATATTTCAATCATGGCAGTTACTAGATTAAAAAGAAAAGAAGCAAAAAATCGTTCTCGTGCAACAGTTCGTGTTAAAACTATCAAAAGATTGAAAGAGGTAGTTAATATCGCTTCTCCTTACAAAGGAGAGTCTGGAATTATTATTGAAGATAAAAAATAATTTTTTCGAAAACATTATAGAAAGCTCCGATAAATCGGGGCTTTTTTTATGATTAATATCAAATCAAATTTAATATCATATTTGTAAATTCGTGGAGTTATGAAATTTAACAAAATCAAATACTTTCTTACAATATTCTTCATTACTTCTTTACTTTCTAATTGTACCAACAAACAAAAAGAGAAAAACATTACCCTTAATCATGATATATTAAGCGAATGTAATTTGGCTATTCAGAATGCCGTTGTATTAGATGGGGTTACCCCACCTGTAGCTGCACGACGTTATTTCTATTCTTGTGTTGCCGCTTATGAAGCAATTCAGGTACTAGATTCAAACTTAATCAGTACATCCAGTCAATTTAATCAATTAGACTCTATGGAGTTTTTTGATGCTACCTTAAATTATTGTGCAGATTTAATAGCCCTAGTCGCATATACTTCTACAGCAAAATCACTTGTTTATAGAGAGGATTCCGTTAATTCATTTAGAGACAGAAAATTGGAATACTACAAGAATAATCTTAATGCTGATGTTTATAAAAACTCCGTAGAATGGGGTGAAAAAGTTTCTAAGACGGTTCTAAATTGGGCTAAAACGGATACTTTCGAACAAATTAGAGGAAGAGATCTTTACTTAGCGAAAAACTCTCCTTTGTTTTGGCAACCCACTCCATCTGAATACATGCAAGCCATTGAACCACAGTGGATGCATATTAGACCTAACTTAATAGACAGTGCAGCACAATTTAGAAGTACATTACCTGAACCTGCTGCTTATGAGATCAATGAAAGTGGTGAAAGTATTAATCCAGAATTCAACAAATTAATGAGAGAGGTTTATAATGAAAGTCAGGATATTGATTCACAGGAATTACTTATTGCTCGCTACTGGGACGATAATCCTAATAGTACATTTCATTACGGCCATGCTACTATTAAGGTGTTAAAGGTTTCTCCGGCAGGCCACTGGCTTTCCATGTTCTCTACCGTATCTAGACAAAAGCAATATAGTATTTTTCAATCAGCGGAGGGAATGTTGAGAGTTAGTGCTGCAATGTTTGATGGATTTATTGGTGCATGGGATGCAAAGTACCACTATGAATACATACGTCCTGTGACAGTAATAAGAAGACATATTGATTCTGCTTGGCTTCCGGCAATTGAAACACCAGCTTTCCCTGAATACCCAAGTGCTCACAGTGTTGTTTCAAGTGCAGCTGCAACTGTTTTAACAAATATTTTTGGTGAGTATGAATTTATTGATTCTGCCGAAAATGAATTTGGGATGGGTACAAGAAAGTTTTCAAACTTCCGTGAAGCTAGTGATGAAGCTTGTATGAGCAGACTTTATGGCGGAATTCATTTTAGAGAAGGCATTGAATACGGTAAATTAGTTGGAAATGCAATTGGTGCATTTCACAACGAAAAGCTCAAAACTCGTATTTCGAATTAATAAATTGATTTTATTTAACAAAAAACGCGACTTAAAAGTCGCGTTTTTTGTTAATTCTAGAAAATAATTTATCCTAATGCTTTTAAGCTTTCCTCCAATGAGAAGATTTTTGATTCAGTATCAGCCAATTTTTGTCTTTCTCTTTCTACAATTTTAGGCTTAGCATTTTGCACAAATCTCTCATTACTTAATTTAGCATTAACAGATTTTAGGAATCCCTTGTTGTAATCAATTTCTGATTGAAGTCTCTTACGTTCTTCATCTTTATCAATCTCAATATTTAGCTCTACAAGAACTTCAGATGTCTTAAGAGGAAGTGAAATAACCTGACTCCCACTAATTTCATCAACAATATTTACATTACCGAGCTTTGCAATCATTTCAGAATACTCAATTAGCTCATTAATTGGATTGTTAATCTGTATATTTAAGGTTTCTTTTGGAGACATTTGTTTTTGAGCTCTAATATTACGAATCTCGCCTACTAGTGAAATGGGAATTTCAAAATCATGAGTTAAATTTTCGCTATTACTAATTGGATAATTACTAATAATGCAATATTCAGAATTCCCATTCAATCCTTGAAAAATCTCTTCAGAGATAAAAGGTAAAAACGGATGAATTGTCTTCATCAACTTGCTAAAAATTTCTTTTGTTAAATCTAAAGCTTGATTACTAATTTTATCTCCAAATGCAGGTTTGACACCCTCAAGATATACACTACAAAAATCATCCCAGATGAGTTTATACAGATTCATCAATGCAGATGATAATCTAAATTGATCAAAATGACTTTCATTTTCCCTTAATACATTATCTATCCTACCATTAATCCAATTTATGCTCTTAGATTCATAGTTAGTTAATTCTTTGTTTTCTGCCTCCCATCCAATTACTAAACGATAAGCATTCCATATTTTATTACAGAAATTTCTTCCTTGTTGAATCTGACTTTCATCAAACAGAATATCGTTACCTGCTGGTGAACATAATAGCATACCTAACCGTACAGCATCTGCACCATGTTCAGAAATAAGCACTAATGGATCTGGGCTATTTCCTAAACTTTTTGACATCTTACGACGTTGCTTATCTCTAACAATACCAGTGTAATAAACATTTTTAAAAGGCTTTTTACCCGTATATTCATAACCTGCCATTATCATTCTCGCCACCCAAAAAAACATAATCTCCGGTGCCGTCACTAAATCATTTGTTGGATAGTAATAATCAAGTTCTTTCTTATCCTTAAATCCATCAAAAACAGAAATTGGCCATAACCAACTGCTAAACCAAGTATCTAATACATCTTCATCTTGACGAATATTGTCTGCATCAACATCCATACCCTTCTCTTTGAATTTTTGAATTGCATCTTCCTTATTGGCTGAAACCACAAATTCTCCATTTTGATTATACCAAGCAGGTATACGATGTCCCCACCATAACTGTCTTGAAATATTCCAATCTCTAATATTTTCAATCCAGTGCTTGTATGTATTTTTCAGTTTTTCTGGATAAAATTTAACTTCATCGCTTATTACAGATGAAAGAACCTCTGGATTTTTATCCATAAATTCCTTCATATCCAAAAACCATTGTGTAGATATTTTAGGTTCAACCACAGCATCTGTTCGCTCACTAAATCCTACATTATGTGTATAATCCTCAACTTTAATTAGAAGTCCGTTTTCCTTTAATGATTTAACCCATTTTTTACGAGCTACAAATCTATCATCACCAATAAAAAGAGTACCGTCATTAGAAATACTCCCATCGTTGTTCAAGGTATCAATTACCGGCAAATTATGTTTTAATCCAATTTCATAATCATGAATATCATGAGCTGGAGTTACTTTTAATACACCAGTACCAAATTCAATATCTATATAAGTATCGGTGATAATTTCAATCTCTCTATTAATTAATGGGACTCTTACTTTTTTACCAACTAGATTTTTATATCTCGGATCTTCAGGATGAACACAAACGGCAACATCTCCAGCAATAGTTTCTGGGCGTGCTGTAGCTACTTCTAAAAAGCCATCAAAATCCACTCCTTGATATTTTACATAGTATAAAGAATCCTTTACCTCCTTAAATATCACTTCTTCATCACTAAGGGTTGTCATTCCCTTAGGATCCCAGTTTACCATTCTTGTACCTCGATATACCAATCCTTTTTCATATAGATCGATAAATACTTCTATTACTGCTTCGGATAAAGAATCTTCCATTGTAAAACGAGTTCTATCCCAATCACAGCTTGCGCCTAGTTTCTTTAATTGTTCTAAAATTATTCCACCATATTTCTCTTTCCACTGCCAAGCATACTTAAGAAACTGTTCACGAGTTAGTGACGATTTTTCAATTCCTTGATCTTTGAGCATAGATACTACCTTTGCTTCTGTGGCTATGGATGCATGATCAGTGCCCGGTACCCAACATGCATTCTTACCTTGCATTCTCGCTCTTCTAACAAGTACATCTTGAATGGTATTATTTAACATATGACCCATATGTAAAACACCTGTGACATTAGGAGGAGGAATTACAACAGTATAGGCCTCTCGCTCATCAGGGGTACTGCGAAAAAATCCTTTTTCCAACCATTCTGAATACCATTTATCTTCAATTAATGAAGGATCGTATTTGCTCGAAATTTCCATGTTGCACAAAGGTAGTGCAAAAGCAATATTAATGATAAATATGAAAGTAAGTAATTAGGACAAACGCCTTTAAAAACAGATTCAAGTGTAAGTAATAAATGCTTTATTCATACAACCCCTTCGGTGTAGCATATCCAACCATTTAAAAACTGATACTTAAACAGAAAAAATGCTCCTATTACCATTCCACCTAGTTCAAAATTAATTAACTCGACTAATCTAACTGATTTTCATTTAACTTTTAAATTTGAAATATGATTCTGATGATATCCAATCATTGAAATAATTAAACTTATTGGTAACTCATCAGTTATAGGAAATTGAACACTTCCCTTTCCTCTCTTATAAGTGCTTAATTGAGACTCAAACTTTTTATGAGTAATTGGTAATGCGTAAACTCCTATATGTTTTGGATAAAATGCAATATAAACTAATGGTTTACCATTCCACATAAAACAAGGCATTCCATATGAAATTTTCTCCTCGCAAAATGGGAACTCTTTACGAATAGTGGAAATTAATTCTATAAATTTCTCCTTATGAGGATGTTCAATTAGCTCGATATAATCGTCGATTGTAGGCATAAAAAAAGAGCTCCACTTAGGAGCTCTTTATAAATTTTGCTTTTAATTATACTCCTGTATCGTGATATACAGACTCTTCCAAATATGGGTGATTTACAGCAACCAATCCACGTTTAGTAAGTTGATTTAATACCCAATATACAAACAATCCTGTGAAGAATATAAAGATACCTATATCCAACAAGCCAATGTGCATTCCTGGTCCAAAGACACCTGGCATAACCATAAACCAAACATCGAAATAGTGACCCACAAACAACAATGCTCCTATTGAAATAATTAACGCATTTGTACGCTTTGCAGTTCTCATTAACAAGAATGCAAATGGTAAAACAAAATTAATCACAAAGTTAGCGAGGAAGTAAGTTTTGTATTGCTCAAAACGTAATTGGTAATACATCATTTCTTCTGGAATGTGTGCATACCAAATTAGTAAGTATTGGAACAACCAAATGTAAGCCCAGAATATAGTGAAAGCAAACATAAACTTACCTAAGTCATGTTGGTGTTCTTTAGTAACTAGATTTAAATGACCTCTTGATTTCAAAAACAATACGAAAATAAGAATTACAGATATTGAAGAAACCCAAGAAGTTGCAAAGTTGTATACTCCAAAGATTGTTGAATACCAATGCGCATCAACACTCATTATGAACAACCAAACAACAATACTAATGGTGAAACCAAATAATACTAAAAATGCCGCTGACAAACGAGTAGTTTTTCTAAAGAAAGTTACATCTCCGGACTTAGCAGTATCTTCAGCAAGAGAAAGTTTTCTCATCTTGTTTCCCAAGAAATACCAAATTGCAACCAAAATAGTAGGGAGAATAAACAGCATCCCAGTATTCAGGAATCCTGATTTACCATCTAATACTTTATCGTAACCAGTTTCTCCTGGTTTTAATCCAAGGTGCTCATAATGTGCCCAGTGATAAATATCGTCTTTACCTAAAAACGCTGCAACAACTAATACTACAAACGCAATTGGAAAGAAGGTATAAATTGCTTCAGGTACTCTTTTAATAGCAACTGACCAACCTGCATTGGCAGCATACTGAATAGCATACCAAAACAATGCACATAAAGAAACCATAAAGAAATAATATCCTGCAGTTAATAAATTAGCCAAAATTTTAGTTGAAGCTGGTTTTTCTTGAGCATGATACTCCATTCTTGGTCCGAACTGCTCATTCTCAACATTGTGATGTTCGCCATGAGATGCAGCATCTGAGTGATCACCATGTTCATTATCCATATCAGGAGCGTGATTCTCTGAACCTTCCATTTCTGTGGCATGATTAGATACCTCTACTACTGGTACCTTTGTTGTAACCGTAGTATGAGAATCCTTAACATCTGCATGTGATGATGAATCATTACCATCAAGAGTAAATATGCCTATTCCAGTTAGAATTAATCCCAAGATCATAAAGATCATGGCAAACTGTTTAGCTTTACCTGGTACGGTAAAGTTTTCTTGTTTTATTTCAATTTTATGTCCGTGTCCCATAGCCTTTTAAATTGGAATTAATTAGACTTATCTTCATTTGATGTTTCTTGTACACCACTCTCTACTAGTGCAACAGAGTTTGTAGAAACACCACTTAATTGTTTAACATACTTAATAACTCTCCAACGATCCATAGGTGTTAAAACACTTGCATGGCTACCCATATTGTTTTTACCATATGTCAGAGTATGATATATTTTACCTTCCTCTAAATTTTGGATATACTCATCTTGGTAAGATTTCCAAGCTGGCTTAAGAGTTGAAACTTTTTGGAATACTGCACCATCGTTCTTTCCGTCAATGCCATGACATGGAGAACAATAAATTTCGTACAAGTATTTACCACGAGTATCTATTCCATCCACATTTGCTGGAGCAGTAACTTCAGTGGCTGATCTTTCATATCCTTCACCTGTATTTGGTAAATTGTATACAAAGTCGAGTTTTCCATGTGCAACTGTACCAGCAACAGGATTACGCATACTCATACCGTGTGGATTCAATTGAAAAGAATCTGCTTGATTGTATGGCTCATAACCCTTTGAATAATACATGTCAGGTGCATATTCCCAACCAGGATCATTTCCTCGGCTTACACAGCTGCTACCTAAAGCTGAAATCGCCAAGGCTGCAAATGCTATATTCAATTTATTCATTTTCATTTAATTACAGTTTGAATGCCATTTTCCATTTCACGAACTTCAACAGCACCTTTGTCTTTCATAGTTTTTAAAACATCTGCCTCTGCAACTCCATCTGTCGTTTCAATAGCAATGATCATACGATCGTCAGTCTGACGTACATCAAGTAAATCATTCTTTATTCCATGAACCATTCTACTTCTTAAAAAAAAGAATATTCCCATTCCAAAGGCAGTACATAATACTGTACCCTCAAATATAACTGGAATCCAAGATGGCGTAAACCGAACTGGTTTATTACCTACGTTTACTGGCCAATCATGAACATACATGTACCAAATCATTAAAGTCATTAAGGATAAACCTGTGAGTCCACAAAAGAAAGCAACTCGAGCTAAACGACTTCTTTTAACTCCGATAACTCTATCCAAACCGTGAACAGGATAAGGTGTATATACATCATGAATATGTATTCCTTGATCAACTAATGTTTGAGTAGCATCAACTAATGAGTCCTCGTCTTCCCAAACCCCAACAAGCATTTTGTTGCGATTTCTAAGACTTAAATTTTTATCTACTAATCCCATTTATCTATTTATTACTCGCGGTTGCGAAGGATTGATTTAACTTCAGCCATATTTATTACTGGCAAATATTTAGCAAATAAGAAGAAGCATGTAAAGAAGATACCAAAAGTACCTAAGAACAAGCCTACTTCTGTTAATGATCCAGAATACATTACCCAACTACTAGGCAGGTAATCTCTATGTAAAGAGGTTACAATGATTACGAAACGCTCAAACCACATACCTACGTTCACTACAATCGACATTGTAAAAATAAACCAAGGTGTAGTTCTTGCCCACTTAAACCAGAAAACTTGAGGAGCCAAAAGATTACAACTCATCATACTCCAATAAGCCCACCAATATGGTCCAAATGCACGATTCAAAAATGCATATTGCTCATATTCCACACCCGAGTACCATGCAATAAAGAACTCAGTTAAGTAAGCAATCCCCACTAATGACCCTGTTACCATGATAATCTTAGTCATAGCTTCTAAGTGGCCAATGGTAATGTAATTTTCATAATTCATGACTTTACGAGCTACAACCAATAGTGTAGCAACCATACCGAAACCTGAGAAAATCGCTCCAGCAACGAAGTATGGCGGGAAGATTGTTGTATGCCAACCTGGAATTACAGATGTGGCAAAGTCAGTTGATACAATTGTATGTACAGAAAGTACCAGCGGTGTACTAAGACCAGCAAGAATTAAAGAAACTAATTCGTAACGTGCCCAAGTTCTTGTACTACCCGTCCATCCCATAGAGAAGAACCCATACCAAAACTTAGCCGTTTTGGTTTTAACCTTATCTCTAATGGTAGCAATATCAGGTATTAATCCAATGTACCAGAATAATAATGATACGCTGAAATATGTTGAAATCGCAAATACGTCCCATAACAATGGACTATTAAAGTTAACCCATAATGAACCGAATGCGTTCGGTAATGGTAAAGCCCAGTATCCTACCCATACACGTCCCATGTGGAATACAGGGAACATGGCAGCACAAATAACCGCGAATATTGTCATTGCCTCCGCAGAACGGTTAATACTCATACGCCATTTCTGACGGAAAAGTAATAATACCGCAGAAATCAAGGTACCTGCGTGACCAATTCCCACCCAGAATACGAAGTTGGTGATATCCCAACCCCACATTACTGATTTATTAATATTCCAAACTCCAATACCTGTCCAAACTGTCCAGAAAAGGCTCACTCCAAAGATCGCCAAGAAAATCACAGACAATGTAAAACCTACCTTCCATGCTTTGGAGGGTTGATTCAAAATTGGACGAGATATGTCACGAGTAACATCAGCGGCTGTTTTGTCGCCAGTTACTAGTCTTTCTCTAATTAGTGAATCGTGTATCATTATTCGCGGGGTTAAATGTTTTGTGTATTACGGATTTTAGTCATGTACTTAACTGAACTTTGAACATTCAACTCATCTAAAACGCTAAACGCACGCTCATTTTTGTACAATTTACTGATTTCACTATCTGGATTATGAAGATCTCCAAATACGATTGCATTTGAAGGACAAGCTCTTTGACAAGCTGTTTTAACTTCAACATCATTCATTGATCCACCCTCTCTCTTAACTTTCAACTTCGCAGCTTGGATTCTCTGAACACAGAATGAACATTTTTCCATAACACCACGAGTACGAACAGTTACATCAGGATTGATTACCATTTTCCCTAAAGGATTATTAAAATTGAAATCAAATGCATCATTATCGTTATATCTAAACCAGTTGAAACGACGAACTTTATAAGGACAGTTGTTTCCGCAATATTTAGTACCAATACAACGATTGTAAGTCATCTGATTCAAACCTTCAGAAGAATGAGAAGTTGCCAATACAGGACAAACAGTCTCACAAGGTGCCTGAGCACAATGCTGACACATCATAGGTTGATGTATAACTTGCACATTTTCCCAATGTGAGTAATTTCCTTTATCGGAAGAATCTAATTCATCAATTTGATTTTCACGTGTTACATAATCATCACCGTTAAATTTCTCCTCTTGTGTATTTGTGAATGCGTAGTAACGATCAATCCTTATCCAATGCATTTCACGACGAAGACGAATTTCATCACGACCTACAACCGGAACATTATTTTCGATTGAACAACTTACCACACATGATCCACAACCGGTACAAGCATTCAAATCAATAGCCATTCCCCATAAGTGGTTTGGAGAACCGTCTTTTCTATATTCTTGCTTTTCCCAAATTGTGTAAACGTGCGTTGCTGCTTTTTCATTACCCGCATTTGGACTCTCCTTCCATTTAGCGAAAGTAGATTCTCTAACAATATCTCTACCTTCAATAGAATGGTGGGTTTGTGTTTGAGCCAAATTATAACTTTCGACTCCTTTGGTAATTTTCACATCACCAATAACCATTGAGCGATCGGCAGACATGAAATTATAAGCATTAAAACCAATTGGTTTAAATCCTTTTTCAAGACTACCACCAACCTTACCCGCATGTGTATGTCCGAAACCTACAGCAATTCCAATAGTATTATTGGCTTGACCTGGCTGAATCAATGCAGGAACATTGTCGTATTTAGTACCATTAACCTCAATGTTAACAGTATTATCCTTTTCAATTCCTAATTTGCTAGCAATTGATTTAGGTAATGCCACATAGTTATCCCAACATACCTTAGAAACAGGGTCTGGTAACTCATACAACCAAGGGTTGTTTCCTTGAGCACCATCTCTCATTCCTACAGATTGATAAAGTACCATTTCAATACCATTTGCTGCAGAAGATTTACTAACTGCAGATGAAAGGTTTGAAACATTCCCCATATAGGAAGGAATTGATTCATTGTTGTTTGCTTGATCGGAGAAATAACCAACTTCCAACGTACTGTTGAATTTATCACCTAATTTCTCGTTCCAATTATTACGGATATACAAGTAATATGGAGAAGCTTCTAACTTCTGAGATAAAATACCCTTATCAGCAAATGGATTATTGGTTGCATCTGGCAATGCGCCTGCCCAATTTAGTAAACTTTCTTGCGCTTGACGAGTATTGAAAACCGGTGCAATAGTAGGTTGTGTAAAATGATACATTCCCTTAATTGGTTCAGAATCTGACCAACTTTCTAGGAAATGATTATCAGGACAAATATAAGTACATGCAACCGCTGTTTCATCTTTTGTTGATGCGAAACTTAACGAAAAATCGGCTTTAGCAATTGCCGCTGTCCACTCTTTATTGTGTGTAAATACAGGATTAACACCGTAGAATATTACTCCCTTTATTGAACCAGACTTAACACCTTCAAAAACAGCATTCATTTGATCATCATTACCTGAATACTGGTTTGAATGATTTGCAATATCAATAGTCTTACCGTAGTTGTTCAAAATCATATTGATGGCATTAACCACCTGGTGTATTTCTTTGCTATTACTTCCAGATACAACTAAAGACTTTCCCGTGTTATTCAATAGAATTTCAGCTGATTTTTCAATCGCATTACCCGCTAGTTCATCATTACTAGGAACTGAGATTTGAGTACCACCTAATTTTATAGCGATGTAGTTATATAAAGTTGCTACATATGCTAATTCTTTAGATGAAGCCATTGGGAATCTATGATCAGCATTAGTACCTGTGATTGAAAGGTTACTTTCAAACTGTACATGAACAGACATCCCACCAGCAACTTCAGGGCGTCTATGGTTAGCATATTGAGATTGAAACTCAACAGGTGATAACCAAGTTCCCAAGAAATCAGCACCAAAAGAAACTATTGCCTTAGCATTTTGAAATAGGTAATGTGGTACTACCCGCTTCCCAAAATCAGCCTCATTCGCTTCTAACATACCAGAATGTGAAACCGAATCAAAAGACACATGTTCAACATTTGGGAATGCTTCTGTAAATGCTGCAATTGCTGAATTTGTTGAAGGACTATTTATACTATTAGTTATCAAAGCAACCTTTTTATTCGTTGCTTTAAGCACTGCCAATTTACCTTTAATCGTGCCATCTAACTTAGTCCATTCTTTAACTTCTTCACCTTTCATTAAAGGGTTTGCAAGTCTTTCAGTATCATATAGAGATAAGATAGATGCTTGACCAGTTGCACACATACCTCCGTTCGAAATTGCGGAATCAGGGCTACCATCAAGTTTAATTGGACGACCTTCTCTTACTTTAACTTCAATTCCACAATTTGCAGCGCAAGCACCACAAGTAGAACGATAATAATTTGCCTCCCCAGGAGTAACATCTTCTGGCTTTACCAAATATGGTACAGCATAGCGAACATTAGTCTTGTAACAAGATGCTAATGCTACTGCTGTAACACTAAAACCGAAGAATTTCAAAAAGTCACGACGATTGGAATTCAGTTCAAAATTCTCATCTGATAGAGCTTCATCCAAAGGAAGAGCATCACCAAACTCGCGCTTTTGGTCTGCAAGGAACTGAGGACTTTGCGATAATTCCTCTTCCCCTTTCCAGTATCTTTTATTATTCGACATTATTTTGATTTTCAATTATTAATAGTGACACTTAGCACACTCTAGGCCACCATTCATAGCAGGTGTTATTTTTACCTTACCCTCTGGACCAAAGTACATACTGTGATTCTCGTTAGCTTTCAAATCTTTATTTGCTTTATCATGTAGTGCAGCATAATAGTTATTATTAGCTACATCGATACCCGTATTTCTGTGACAATCTATACACCATCCCATTTGTAAGGTATTCCATTGTTGAACCTTCTCCATCTTCTCGATTGGTCCATGACAACTTTGACATTGTAATTTACCAACAACCACGTGCTGAGAGTGATTGAAATATGCGTGATCTGGCAGGTTGTGAATTCTCACCCAACGAATTGGATTAGGATTATCACCAAACTGCTTACCTGGTAATTCTTCTGGATTATAATCTAGAGCTGCGTATATTTTTTTAATTTCTGGAGATATTTCTCCGTTGTATTTCTCCGTTAATTGAACACCTTTGTGACAGTTCATGCAGGTGTTAAGTGCCGGAATACTCGCACTTTTACTAGACTCTACTGTAGAGTGACAATATTTACAATCAATATTCAATTCTCCAGCGTGCAACTTATGCGAAAAAGCAATTGGCTGAGTAGGTGCATAGCCCTTCTGAACACCAACTTCCGTGATGCTGTATTTATAACCAAAATAAGATGAAGGTAATGCAATCAATGTAACAATAGTTAATGCTAAAACAGTAGGATTCCAGTTTGCCATTGCTTTTGGCAAATAGCGTTGATACCATTTCTTATTATCAAACAATTCTGGATAATCTTCTGGAGACTTCTCGGCAGCAATGCGTTTCATAGTGTTACGAACACGCGCTAGCACAACTAATACGATAGAGAAGACAGCAACTAATATTAATAATATATACTTAACTGTTGGATCTGAATCAACTTGATTACCACCCGTATTTGTTGCAGCTGGACCTGCAGCAGCTTTTGGTGCTGGTGCAGTTTTAATATATTCAACAATATCTAGTACATCTGCCGGTGTAAGATTCTCAAATATATTCATTGCAGCTCCACCATAATCATTATACAGCTTTATTGCATCTGCATCTCCACTCTCTCTGAATTTTTTATTATTTCTAATCCAGCTAATTAACCACTCTTCAGAGCGTCTCTCATGAACACCCCTCAATGCAGGTCCAACAAGCTTTTTATCTAAAGCATGACAACTACCACAGTTGTTTGCTTCATAAAGCTTTTTTCCATTCTCTGCATTGGGACCATCTTGTGCAAACGTGGGTGCCGATAACATAAAAGAAACAGCAACAGCCCACAACTTGAATCGATTTATCTTCATATCTGATTACGAAAAGTATTATCGCAGCGCAAATATACCAAGCTAATCATTCTCAATAAAATATTTTGTACACAAGAGAAACAATTTAAAAGATTTCTAAATTAGGTACCTATATCACTATAAATCAAATTGATATAATTGATATTTCTACCTTATTTGATTAATACTACTATGAACAAAAAGGATTATCCACATCAAAACTTGTTGTCTGTAGTTAATTCAGAGTAATATCTGGTCGATTTTTGATCAAGGTAATTACGATAGGCTAAATAGCTTCCTAATGCAACTTGAGTGTAATTTTGTGAACTATTACCAAATCTCCCATAATTAGTATTCCACAATGTTCGAATTAAAACTCCACCTTCTGAAACCTTGCCCTTATAAAGATATACTGCTTTAGAAACTGTGCCTGCTCCAGCATTATAAATATGAAGCGCTAATAATTGAAACCACAATTCCGTAGGGCTGTATTTAATATCCATATTTCTACAAATTATTTCAGCTTGAGGAATACAATATTTCTTTATAAGCTTTGCAGCTGCCTTTGCCGACTTATTGAAATCAGTTCTTTCATCTTTCCACCTATTGACCTTAAGTCCATAGCGTCTTGCAACAGATGGCATGAGTTGAAAATGTCCACGAGCTCCAGATACCGAAACAGCATCTGGATTATTAGGACTTTCAATCAATAATAGCAATTGAGCCAAATTTGGATTAACACCGATTTCTGAAAACACGTAAAAGGCATTTTGCAATTTTGGACCAATAGAATCAAAATTAAAAAAACCTTTTCTTCCTCTTACAAACTTTATTGAAACACTGTCTTGGTGTTTGTGAATAAATCCATAAAGTCTTGCCAATTCTTTTAAATTTCCACCTTTTTCTATACCAAGAACACGGCTTTTATGAATAATGTCAATAATTTCCCTCGATTCTTTATTTACAACTAAAAAAGAATCTGGGTCTAACTGCGCATCTACTTTCCAAAAGTTTGCATTACTCGAATATAAAAGACTGCTGTGATTATCAAATTGTTCAATAGGAATTATTGTAAATTCAGATTGATCAAATTTTATTTTTTCTAAACAAAGACTAATTTCACCAGTAATAGGCAAAAGGGAATCTTGAACTTGAGCATTAATTGATATAACTTTCCCAATAAATGCCAAAGTTAAAAATGCAATATTTTTGATTTTGTTAATCACAATATTTTGAAATGAATCTTCTTGCGGTTGTTTCACCCAACAACAAACTTTTTTCCCAATCTTCACAAGCCATTTTATTATCACCTAAATTGTATCGTGCTATTCCTCTGCCTAAATAAGTATAACCTAAATGTTCACTTTTATATTTTATCGCATTATTAAATTGTTTAACCGCTCCTCTCCAATCTCCTTTTTGTAATAAAATATGTCCGCAATCCCCGTGAAATGTGCCGTTTTTTGAATCTAGTTGAATAAGTTCATCTATTTGTTTCTCACAAAGTGGTAAATTTCTCAAATAAAAGTTATTGTCAAACCTAAGCTTCAAAGCGGGTATGTATTTTGGCTCAACAATCAGAAAACGTTCTAGATCTTTCAAAGATGATTCAAATTGATTTAATCGGTATTGTACCATTGCTCTTTCAAAATACCACCAGTGATTATCAGAACTAATATGAATTACATCGTCTAATATACCCTTAAGGTCAACATCGCGCTTTTCATTTGTTAATAAAAGTATCAAACTATTAACCAATGAATCCTCCCCTATTTTATGAGAAATTAGCCATTTACCATCTTCTATTGCCTCTTCAACTTCATTCATATATCTAGATAAGGCAAATCTGTTTAATCTGGAAATAGTATCATTTGGATAAAATTCTAAATATTTTGAAATGTCAGCTAAGGCAAATTGAAAATTCCTTGTTGCATTATTTGCTATATACCGATTAAAGTATGCTTCCTTTGCATTAGGATCCAAGGATATGCTTTTGTTTAAATCAACAAGCGCGCTGCTTGGATCCGATAACTTTAGTTTTGAAACACCCAAATAGTAATGATACCGTGCATTTGTTGGGTAATTCTGTGATAAATTATAGAAAGCGTACTTCGCTTTTTTATATTGATTATCATTCAACAATTCCACTCCTTGGTCAAACTGCTCTTGTTCTGTTTGTGCTGTAGCAAAATCAAACATCGCTATAAAAACAAACGTAAACCATATATGTCTCCAGATGTAAATCATTTATTCGTTAAAAATAAAACTACATACCCACTTAATCATACAACATTATACACAGCGAACATTGTTGTCTAATTTATAGTAGTTTTGATAAATGAAGTTTGAACTTTCTCGTAGAAATAATCTTTTTCTAATTCTTGGATTTTTATTCCTTACTAACGCAATTATTGCTGAATTTATTGGGGCTAAGATCTTTAGTGTAGAGAAAACAATAGGTATTAATCCAGCCCAAATACATATTGGTGATGCCGTTTACAATCTTGATATGACGGCGGGTGTAATTTTATGGCCTTTTGTTTTTATTTTAACTGATGTTATTAATGAATATTTCGGGAAAAAAGGAGTTCAGAAGCTCTCTTTCATTGCAGTATTTATGCTTATTTATTCATTTTTAGCAGTAAGAATCTCCATTGGCTTAGAAGGAGCAGATTTTTGGGTTGGCTCTGCCGAACAGTCAGGTATCCAATCTATGCAACAAGCATTTAATAAAGTTTTTGGACAAGGACTGATGATTATTATTGGAAGCTTGGTCGCCTTTTTAATAGGTCAAATCGTAGATGCTTTAATTTTTGAAAAAATCAAGGAAAAAACATCTAATAAAATGATTTGGCTAAGGGCTACTGGAAGTACTGCAATTAGTCAGTTTATTGACTCTTATGTTGTTCTAATTATTGCTTTCTATTTTGGCGGCAACTATTCATTATCTTGGATTATTCAAGTAGGTACAATAAACTACCTTTATAAATTGACGATGGCGGTTATTTTGTTACCACTATTGTATGGTTTTCACGGTGTAATCGATAAATATCTAGCTAAAGAAATTAGCCAAACCACATAAATATTGCCGAAATTATCATTAAAAGACTACTAACAATACCCGCATTATGTTCGGCCTTGTGTGATTGAATTCTAGAAATTCCTTTATTGAAAATATAAACTCCTAAAACGACACTTGAAACTGTCGTTATGGAATAGATCAATGATAAACTGGAAAAAGCATTCCATCCTAATGGGGCGATAGTAATATAGTATCCTACTATTTCCAAACAAGGTGATATGAGCATTGCAAATACAATCGCTCCAAAAACCCATTTGGCGTTTTTCTTGGGATGTATATGAAAATGATAGTGTTTATAATGACGATACAAAAACCATATTCCAAGTAATAAAAGGATTATACTACTTATCTTTTCAAACTGCAAATTATTAATCCATTCCGCCTGATCCAATTCTGTAGTTGAATTATGATTCGAAATACTTGCTTTAGTAATACTAAACAACATCAAGCCAATTATTAATGTTCCTACTACATGAGCTATCGAGGCAATCACAGAGTATACAAGTAATTTCTTTGTACTCCATTTTTCAGATTTAGCTAATGCGACTATAGGCAACCAATGACTAGGAATAAGACCATGTAAAAGACTCAATAAAAAGGCAGCAGATAATTGGAGCTCGATCTTATCCATAATAAAAGCGCAAATAAACGAAAAAAGCACCGTATTAGCGGTGCTTTTTATTGTATAGAATCAGTTTTTATTAACCTTTTGCTTCTGCAACCCACTTCATCCACTGCTCAGCAGATATTTTAGAATCTTTCTCTGCCATAGAAGCTGCAGACTCATCAGTTACATTAGTTAAATCTACAACAGAATTAACTCCCAACTCAGCCATTCTCTTAACCATTGCAGGACCAACACCTTTCAGATCTTTTAATTCCGCAATACCTGCAGATTCTGCTGAACTAGCAACTGGCGTTTCTTTTTTCTTAGGAGATTCTTTCTTTTCAGCCTTTTTCTCCTTTGCAGGAACTTTTTCAGCCTTCTCAAATTGAGCTCTTAATTCTGTAAATGCATCTAATTCACCAAGGGTAGTTCTTTCAGCAGACTGGTTCAATTTCTTAACCGCTTTGGAAGAACCTTTTCTTGATGACTTTCCACCGTCTTTATTAGACTTTTCAGTAGTTTTCCATAGGTTGGTATGTGAGATGATAATTCTCTTTGAATCTTTACTAAACTCGATCACTTCAAATTCGTAAACTTCGTCTTCTTTCATTGGAGTATTACCTTCTTTCTTGGTGTGGCGATTAGGAGCAAATGCTTCAACACCATATTGCATTTGAACAGTAGCCCCTTTATCGTTTACAGAAGTAATAGTCCCTTCGTGACGAGAACCGATAGTGAATATTGTCTCAAAAGTATCCCAAGGATTTTCCTCAAGTTGTTTATGTCCAAGACTTAAACGACGATTTTCCGCGTCTACCTCAAGTACAATAACATCTAGTTTCTCTCCTCTTTTAACAAACTCTGAAGGATGTTTAATTTTCTTATTCCAACTTAAATCAGAAACGTGAACTAACCCATCAATGCCTTCCTCAAGCTCAAGGAACAATCCGTAAGAAGTTAAATTCTTCACAATTCCAGAATGTTTGCTACCTACAGGGTATTTTCCAGTAATTTCAACCCAAGGATCTGCAGTAAGTTGTTTGATACCTAAGCTCATCTTGTGTTCATCACGATCTAAGGCCAAAACCAAAGCTTCAATATCCTCACCAACAGTTAAATATTCAGATGGATTTCTCAAATGTGAACTCCAACTCATCTCGGAAACGTGTACTAACCCTTCTACGCCTGGCTTAATTTCAATAAACGCGCCATAATCTGCAACACTTACCACTTTACCTTGAACTTTCGAACCTTCTGCAATTGATGTATCTAAATCATCCCATGGATGGGCTGATAATTGCTTTAGACCAAGGGAAATACGTTTCTTAGTATCATCATAGTCTAAGATAACTACATTCACTTTATCGTCTAATTTCAATACCTCCTCAGGATGGTTGATTCGTCCCCAAGATATATCAGTAATATGGAGTAATCCGTCAATTCCACCAAGGTCTACAAATACTCCAAAGCTAGTCATATTCTTAACTACACCTTCAAGTACTTGACCCTTTTCTAAGCGAGAAAGAATCTCAGATTTCTGAGCTTCAATATCATCTTCAATCAACGCCTTGTGTGAAACTACAACATTCTTGTATACATCGTTAATTTTAACGATCTTAAAGTCCATAGTTTTACCAACATATTGATCGTAATCACGAACAGGTTTTGTGTCAATTTGAGAACCTGGTAAAAATGTATCAATGCTAAATACATCAACAACTAATCCACCTTTTGTTCTAGAACGAACTAAACCAGTAACTACAGTATCGTTTTCATGTGCTTCAACAATTTTCTCCCAGGCTGTTTCCTGTAATGCCTTTCTTCGGCTAAGTATTAATTGTCCTAAACGATCTTCTGCTATATCAACAAAAACTTCTACATCATCCCCTACTTTTAATTCAGGCATGTCTCTAAATTCTTGTCTTGGCACTAATCCGTCACTTTTGAAACCGATGTTAACTACAACATCGCTGTCATTAATTGCCACTACAACACCTTTAACTACTTCTTTTTCAATTACTGGGTTAAATGTGTTAGTGTACTGCTGCTCTAACTTCGCTTTTTCGTCTTTTGAATAACTTTCAAATCCTGCGTCGTCGGCATCCCAATCAAAATCGTCATGTGATGTGTTTGACTTTGGGACTACTTTTGAAACTTCTGCATTCTCTTGAACTGCTTGGTTTTCCTCGTTTTTTAATTCAGTTGATTCTTTTGTCAATGTAAAGGTTCCTCCTTTATGGGCGGCAAAAATAACCACTAATTATAATTTTTCCTAATTTACTCAAAATGTATATTTTAAATTTATTCAAATGCTTTTCTTTAAGTTTGCGTAATCATGTCTAAAAAGGAAAAACAGCAACCCGTAACAGCGGTTAATATTAAGTCTTTTAACATAATAACAATTGACAAATCTGAATCATCAAAATCGGAAAGTATAAATGGAATTGACATAAATTGGCTTACTTATAATTTATCGGAAATAGAAGATAAATACATAGATTTAAATTCCTGGTACATTATAACAAATAGTTCATCTTCATTCAAGAGCAATTTAATTAGTCTGCTAGGCCAAAGTTCAATTGATTATAATCGAAATGATCAATATATAATTCTAGGGGAAGCAAAAAAATCGAGCAAATTAAGAGAAATTATTTCTTCTGATTTTGGTAGCCATTATCTTTCCAATTCTGTTGTATTATCAGGAAAAGCACTTTCGGCAATTAACAAAGTCAATTGCTCTACCCTATCAGAGTTCATTTATCGAGCAGAGAAATCTTGTTTGATCGAAAAGTATATTTCTAATAATAGCAAAGAATACAATGAAGGCATTTTACAGATCTGGAAGAATAAACTTTCAATTTCTTTCAATTATTACAGTTTTTGGAAAACAAAAAACTGGGCATTAGGTGCTTTCATCTTGTCCGCATTGTTTTCATTTTTTTACATTACAAATTCTAGTAAGAGAGCGGGAATTTCTGGTGATGATTTTGTCCAGTACTATTACGGTAAGTGCATAGCCAGTTATCAACTCGATAGAATTGGAATAGACCTACCGTTGGATACGAATGAATTAAAGGCAGAAAAAATGTATACACTGGCTAAAGCGTATCCACAGGTTGGAAAAGATATTGTTAAACTCGAAGATCCTTATATGTACATGCATCTTTATGGGTCAAGTTTCGACGCTTTTACTGCGGCATTGGTTCACTTAATGGATATAGAAGATTTTATTCAGTTCAGACATTGGTGGAATGCCGTGTTCGGGTTTCTGATTTTCTTTTACGGGGCTTTAACAATCAGAAGACTAACTAAAGGTTCATGGGTGTGGGCATCTATTAGCATGTTTATCCTTTTATTTACTCCACGGCTTTTTGGAGAATCTCTAAATAACCCTAAAGATGTACCCTTTGCCTTGGGATATATAATGAGTTTATACTATGCCATCAAGTTTTACCAGCACTTTCCAAGGATAAAATGGTCTACTTTATTTGGACTCGTTTTTGGAATTGCCTTAGGGATAAGTATTCGAATTGGTGGACTTTTATCAATAGCGATAGTCGGCCTTTACATGGGTTTAAAATTTATTGAAAATCAAGGTTGGTCAAATGTACTAAAATTCAATTTAAAAGGACTAAAACCATATCTAACTTCAATAATTGGAATTTCCATAGGCGCTTATATCTTAGGAATCTTCTTTTGGCCATATGGTTGGGATGCACCCATAGAAAACCCTAAAAAAGCATTAGATGCTTTTACACATTACCAAGTTAGCTTGAGGCAACTTTTTGAAGGAGTATTGTATGATTCAAACAACTTACCTGGTTATTACTTGACCAAATATCTTTGGATTACTTTACCTTTAGTTACACTTATTGGAATTGGATTAAACCTATTTATTATAAGTATCAATCGTAAAATAACAATGGAGGAGTTTCTCATAATTTTTGCAGCAATATTTCCCGTTTTTTATATCTGGATCAATAAGTCTGGAGTTTATGGCGGAATGAGACATATTCTTTTTACTGTTGCGCCTTTTGTTGTAGCAGGAATTATGGGGTATTACAAAATTCAGAGTAAATACCTTTCTAAAAAGCCAATATTCGGAATAATATTACCTGCTTTATTAATGCTATTGCCAGCAAAATTCGTAAATAGTAATCCCAATTTTAGTTACATATACTTCAATGAAATAATTGGAGGAGTTGAAGGTGCCTACGGTGACTATGAAATGGATTATTACTTAGCAAGTATAAAGCCAAGTTGCGAGTTTCTCATAGAAACAGAAATAGCGAAACATCCAGAAAAAGAATATCAAATAAACACTTATGCCTTATCACAAGTAAAATATTTTATGAGAAAATATCCTAATGTAAACATTGGGTTTGTTAGGTACGATCAACGTTCAGAACAAAAATGGGATTATTCAATATTCTACAATGCTTATATGGATAAGGCAAGACTAACGGGTGGATATTATCCGCCAGTAGGAACTGTTTTTACTCCCGTGTTAGAAGGTAAGCCCATGGGATGCGTTATAAAAAATATTTCAAACATAGATTACCAAGGTATCCAAGCATTAAATAAGGAGCAAAACCCAGATAAGGCAATTGGCTTACTTAAAGAGTATATTAAACTGGATACTAGTAATAACGAGATTTGCCAACAATTAGCTACCGCTTATACCTATAAGTCGAATCAAAATCCTGCATTTATGGATTCTGCGATTTACTATTCAAATAGGGCACTAAAATTCTATCCTGAATACAGTCCTGCACTGTTTACCCTTTATCAAGTTGCAATGAATCAACAAAAATTTGATCTAGCCGAAAAATCTATGATTACATTTACTCAATCCCGTCCACAAGATTTACAGGGTTGGACGATGTTAGCGGATGCTCAATTTGCTCAGGGTAAAGGCACCGAAGGAATAAAAAATCTACATCGCGCAATAACGATAAACCCCCTATATGATAAAACTTATTATTCTGGCGCTAGGTACTATCAGAGCAAAGGCGATGAAAATAACTTAAGACTTTGGGGTCCTGCAACGAGAATCCAAAGTAAAAATCAAAGTGAACAAATTCAGGCAATAGAATCAATTAAACTCATTTACGAAGGAGTTACTGGAAAAGATTTTGTCCCTGAAGATTGGTTTAATAAATAATCAAGCTATATCTGAAAGAAGGAAGGTCTCCCCTAGTGTGTAGGCATTCCTTTCGTTTTTTATAATACTAGAAACCTCAACATTAAGGTCATGCTCATAAAAATAATACCACCCCTCCTCTATAGCTTGAGCATTGATTCGCTCCCTCTCTTCCATAGATACAAGAGGTTGAATATCATATGACATTACAAAATTTGGTTTTAGATGCCCTGAAGATGGAATTAAATCTGCAGCATAAAATAACTTATTTCCATTTGATAAATGAATTAAAGGAGCTATCATGCCAACAGTGTGTCCATTAAATACTTTCACTTCAATAGTTTCGGCTATAAAATCACCTTCATTAACAAATTCTAAAACATCTTTTTCTTTAAGTGCAGAAAAATTCTCCTTTAAGAAACTGGCTTTTTCTCTAGGATTTGGATTATTCGCATGATTCCAATGAGCTTCGGTTGTGTAATAAACAGCATTGGGGAAAGCTGGAACCAATTTTTTATCCAATTCAATAACCGCGCCACCACAATGATCAAAATGAAGATGTGTTAAGAGTACATCAGTAATTTCATTATATCCGATACCGATTTGCTCTAAAGAACTTTCAAGACTATTTTCTCCGTTTAAATAATAATGAGAATAGAATTTTTCCGATTGTTTATTACCAATCCCAGTATCTATTAAAATTTTTCTATCATTAACCTCTACTAGAAGACAACGCATAGACCAGTTACACATGTTATTTTCGTCTGCGGGATTAATTTTACACCATAAGGTTTTGGGAACAACTCCAAACATAGCTCCACCATCTAATTTAAAGTTTCCAGTATGTATCGTGGTTAATTTCATTAAAAATCTCCGTAAACGTCGGTTAATGCTTCAAATCCTTCTTCAGTAATTAATATTGTATGCTCAAACTGAGCACTTAATTTATCATCAATCGTTCTTGCGGTCCAACCATCCCTTCTATCAATTTTACAACGCGCTTTTCCTGCGTTAATCATTGGTTCAATAGTAAATATCATACCTTGTTTTAAAACTGGTCCCGTACCACGCTTGGCAATATGTTGTACGTCAGGTTCTTCATGAAACTTCAAGCCTACTCCATGTCCGCAAAACTCATAAACCACACTGTAACCATTAGCATGAGCATGATCTGAAATAGCAGCTCCAATATCGCCCAAATGGGCTCCAGGTTTACATTCTTCCATTCCCAAGCACAAACACTCTTTTGTTGTTTCTACCAGTTTTTTAGCATAGTCCGAAGGAGTTCCAACGTAATACATTTTGCATGTATCCCCGAAATAACCATTTAAAATTGTTGTTACATCGATATTTAATATATCCCCGTCTTTCAGAACGTATTGATTAGGAACCCCGTGACACACTACTTCATTTGGTGAAATACAACTTGCATGCTTATACCCTCTGTACCCCTTAGTGGCCGGGGTTGCGCCATTATCACGCACAAATTTCTCAATCAACGCGTCTAACTCTAAAGTAGTAACTCCCGGCTTTACAAAATCCTCTACATACTTTAATGTTTTGGCTGCCAGTTTACTGCTGTCCCTAATCCCTTCAATTTGTTCAGGAGTTTTAATTTTTATTGCCACGCTTTCTTTATTAATTAATCGTTTTAAATAACTAAATAACATTCTATGCATTTGACATGGCTAATATCAAATCTTGCCTAGTAATAATATGCCAATTTCCAGCCATGTCCATAACAATACAGGCTTGATTTTTCTCGTTAATCTTTTTTGTAATTGACTCTAATGAATCATTAAATCCCACTATTGGGTAGGCTTCTCCCATGATTCCTTCAACTTTACGAGTCAAGAGGTCAGGTATTTGAATAATCTTTTTATAAAAACTACCCTCTTCTATAGAACCTACAAATTCACCATTACTATTTTTTACAGGCACTTGGGATATTCCATATTTCTGCATCATATCAAATGCAAGTTGACATGTATCTTCAGAATTTATAGAAACTAATGGTAATTCCTTGTGGTTTTGAATTAAATCAAGCGCGGTTTTATTTGCCGCTTTCGGAATAAATCCACGATCACGCATCCAATCTTCATTGAACATTTTTCCTAAATAACGAGTTCCATGATCATGAAAGATTACAACTACTTTATCACCTTCATTGAACATATCCTTCACCTGGAGCAAACCTGCAATTGCGGCTCCAGCACTATTGCCTACAAATATCCCCTCTTGCCTAGGGATTTCTCTCGTCCAAATGGCAGCGTCCCTATCAGTTACCTTTTCAAAGTGATCGATTACATCAAAATTTACATTTTGAGGAATAAAATCTTCTCCAATACCTTCGGTTATATATGGATATATTTCACTTTTATCAAACTCCCCTGTCTCCTTATATTTTTTAAAAATCGAACCGTAAGTATCAATACCAATAATCTTTATATTAGGGTTCTTCTCTTTTAAATACTTACCAGTGCCACTTATTGTTCCTCCGGTTCCAACACCAACCACCAAATGGGTTATTTGACCATCTGTTTGTTCCCAAATTTCCGGTCCCGTTTGTTCGTAGTGTGCTTGAGAATTACTCAAATTATCATATTGATTAGGTTTCCAAGAATTTGGTATTTCTGCTGCCAATCTGCTAGATACAGAGTAATAACTTCTCGGATCTTCCGGATCCACATCCGTCGGACAAACTATAACTTCTGCTCCAAACGCCTTTAATGCATCAACCTTTTCCTTACTTTGTTTGTCTGTAGTTGTGAAAATACACTTATAACCTTTGATTACACCTGCAATTGCCAAGCCCATTCCTGTATTTCCACTAGTACCCTCGATAATTGTACCACCTGGTTTTAATAATCCACTTTTTTCGGCATCCTCTATCATTTTGAGAGCCATTCTATCTTTTATCGAGTTCCCAGGATTTGTTGTTTCTACCTTTGCATAAACGTCACAAGGAAAATCTTTTGTAATACTATTTATTCTAACTAATGGCGTATTACCAATAGTTTCCAGAATATTATTGTGCACTTGCATTGGTGCAAAATTAGTCTTGAATATTGGGTTTTAATAAAATAAGGGAAAAAAGTGTAGTACTTAAATGAGCATACTTCTAAAATAAATACTATAAATACGTATTTTTTAATGAAGAGCTTGTTTTATTTGTTCTAAATGGTGTGCTCCATGCCATGCATATAAGGCAATAAGTTGAGCTAGTGAAACCTTTCTAATTCCGTCAGAATGAGTCAAGGATTTTGCCAATTGCAATTCAGGCTCTTTCAAACATTCTAACAATAACAAACTCCAGCGTTGGTGAATTCCTAATAATATCATAAAACTTGCTTCATGATGAAAGTTAGAATCCTTGAAAGAATTCCACTTGTCTTGATCATACGCTTGATGAGACTCTGCATCTTGGAAAATAGTATGCTTTGTTCGCATGTAACCATTTAAATGTGAATCGGATAAATGGTGAATAATTTGGCGGATATTCCATCCACCATCTCTGTATGTTTTTTCAAAATCCTCCTCCTTTAATGGAGTTATTACTTTGGCTAAATGATTGGGAAATTCTTTAATGGCAATTACCGATTGAAGCAGTTCTTCAATAGAATAATCTTTATCCCAGTCGAAACTACTCATTAGTCAATAATATCAAATCCAGTATATGAACGTAAAACTTCAGGCACCACAATGCCATTTTCAGTTTGATATGTCTCCAAAATAGCCGCAACTATTCGTGGCAACGCCAATGCACTACCATTTAAACTATGGGCTAATTCAGTTTTACCTTGTTCATTTTTAAATCTACACTTCAAACGATTAGTTTGAAAAGTCTCAAAATTACTAACTGAGCTACATTCTAACCACATTTCTTGGGCAGGGCTCCAAACCTCCATATCATAAGTTTTTGCAGATGTAAAGCCCATATCTCCTCCGCATAACAACAACACCCTGTAATGAAGTCCTAACTTATCAAGTAATGACTGAACATAATCAGACATATCTTCTAATACTCCATAACTATCTTCGGGTTTTACTATTTGTACAATTTCAACTTTATCAAATTGATGTAGTCTATTTAAACCTCTCACATGTGCACCATAACTGCCTGCTTCACGGCGAAAACAAGGAGTATAGCCGCAATTTTTAACGGGTAAATCTCCTTCTTTTAATATTACATCACGGTACATATTGGTAATTGGAACTTCAGCTGTTGGTATCAAGTATAAATCTTCAACACCAACATGATACATTTGACCTTCTTTATCAGGTAACTGACCTGTACCATAACCACTAGCTTCATTAACCATTAACGGAGGTTGAACCTCGGTGTAACCATTCTTATAACCTTCATCCAAAAAGAACTGAATTAAAGCTCTCTGTAATCTTGCCCCTTTACCTCTGTATACGGGAAACCCAGCTCCAGTAAGTTTTACTCCTAAATCAAAATCTATTATTCCATACTTAGCAGCCAATTCCCAATGAGGCAACTTTTGTGTTAACTGCTTAGGCTCACCTACTTTTTTAACTTCTTTATTGTCGTCTGCTGATTTGCCCCTAGGAACAGACACATTAGGAGTATTCGGAATTGTGTAAAGCAGTTCTTTTAATTGATTTTCTAGTCCTTGAACTTTTTCAGATAACTCCTTAACACTCGTTTTTAATTCAGATGTTCTATTTTTAATACTCTCCGCTTCATCTTTTTTCCCTTCCTTTATTAACTTTCCTATTTGAGCAGCCAACTGATTAGATTCCGCTTGCGCCGATTCCATCTCATTTCTAGTCCTCCTGGCATTCGCGTCAACGGTTAAAATATTATTTATTATTTCGCTCATATCCAAACCACGGATTTTTAGTCTTTCGATTATTTCCTCGTGGTTTTCGCGAATTCTTGATATCAACAACATACACTGCAAAAATCAATAATTTTATATGTTTATCATTGATTTTTTGCTTTTTTCTATTCAGAATTTTTCCAAACCTAGTTTATAAAGTGATATTCATTATCACAGATAATAATAATTGCAATATAAAAATTGATTAATATAGTTATCAGACGGAATCGAATATATGGGTTAATTCATTGATATTCAACACCAAAACCTTGGCAGGTTTTGTACTCAAAACAGCAGTTGCCAAGTTCAATTAGGAAAATACTTTGTGGAGAAGTAGTGTTTGATAGACCATTTGTTAATAAAAAATGTCTCATACAAAATACTCTTTTCTTTCCTTCAATGTAGGCTGGGGTAATTTAAACTGAGGGTTCAACTCGCCATAAGGAACACAAATCAATAGATTTCTAATATCAAAGGTTTTCCAATAAGTTATTTATTGCTAATTGATAAGTTTCGGGATCCATTTCCATAAGGTATGGACTTATACAAGGTATTTTGGACTCATAATAATCAAAAGGGAAATGGTGTGAATGATTATTTGTAGCTAACCAAGCTATTAATTTACCTTCTGAAAAAATTAAATGCGACGAATAGTAAATATTAAATGCTTCTTCAATGTCATCTTCGTCTCTTTCTAATTCAACTCCATTAGCATATACTGTGTGTAGAAGATTAAAACCACTAAAGCCAAAGGAAGACATAATTGAATGAAATTCATCGATTCCCGTTTGAATTTTAAATTTTGCTATATTCGTTTCGTCAAAAACCATTTTATTTTCTGGGTTTAGTTCCCCTTTAGCTTTAAAATATAGATCTTCAGTTCTAATGGACAAAACAATAAATTCTGAAGATTTAGTTTGTATTTTAACCGGTGGTTTAAATTCTGGATTAGGTAGCATATCCTCGTTATCTTCAGGAACAAAGGCCCAGTTTTCTGTTGAATATAAATTAATATCACTGCAATTATCATAAAGGCTTTCATAAAAAATCAATCCATTTTTATGATATTCATCATTTACATCCATCAGTTCAGTTAAATAGACAGAACCTTTAAAAGTTTCACCCCAAAGGCCTCCCATTTCTTCAAAAAGTAAGCCATTTTGAAGAATACTTTTGAGTTCTGCTATCTTATCTAGTGTGAGTGTACCTATAGCTATCTCCGCACCAAGATACTTACTTGGACTGGATTCTGGCTCATTATTTAATGCAACAACAATTTGTTCTTTCCCCATTTAACTTACGATTTAAAATGCTCTAAATTCTTTAATACAATTACAGTTTTGTAATACTCACCTGGACCCCAGAAGTAGCGAATTGTTTGAATTGAATCTAGACGCCAATTATTATCTTCTCTACAATGTATATTTAGCAAATCTTCAAAATCTTTCATTGCAATATTCTCTGCTGCCTTTACAGCTTTGTTCCACTTTGAATTTTTATACGTTTCTTTTCTTAAGCCAACCTCCTGTGAACCTCCATCTACTTTAAGTTCAATGATTTTATAAATTTGATCCATCGCTACAATTTTTTTATTCAAGTATAATAAACTTAAAGATTATATTTACATTGTAAACAAGATTATATTTACATGTAAACAAGATTATTTTTACATGTAAATAAGAACTATAATATGAATGATAATAAAGCATTAAAATCAGTTAAAACTTGGAAAGGAAATAATTCCTTCAAATCCCCGATTATTATTTCGGAAATTTTTTAATTATAGAAAAATAATGGAAAACGTAGCACAATACGAAAATCGTAATGGTGATGTTTTTACATTTACTAAACAAGGACCAAATAAGGTTCTTTGGGAAGGTAATTTTGAATTTCATCGTTGTGGTTGGCTGAAAAATCCAGATGGAACTACAAATCATGAGGTAATTGTTGTCGTAGACCTTTCTGGAGGACCTTATATTAAAGCAGGTCAAATGTTGTCTCATATTATTAAGTGTGAATTTAATGTTATTGTAGAATCATTTGAACGTGTTGATACTGGTTATATTATAAATGTAAAAGAGCACGTTTTTGATCCTAATGATTTTTCATATTTGAGATAGAGATAGAAAATAAGAAATGAACTTACCATTTCAAATAAAGACTGCAAACCAATAAAAAAATAATTATTTCTTTCTTTCAATCCCCTTTTCCGCAGCTAATAAATCTAGAAATTTAAAACTGTCATCCAGAGTATTTTTAACTTCACCAGATAAAATTGCTTCACGTAGTTCTAGTTTCAGCATTCCAATATCGCGGGGATTAACAATCATATAACGACCTTTGATGTGGTTCCCAGTAATTACAGGTTGCCAATTCCTAAGTTCATCCTTTTCTCTAACCTCTTGAATTTTCTGTTCTACTTTTTGAAGATTCTCAATATGTCTTTTTACTTTAAATTGATTTTTAGATGTTATATCAGCCCGACAAAGCAGCAATAAATCATCAACGTCATTACCTGCCTCTACAATTAATCTTCGCACTGCACTATCAGTAACTATATCTTTAGATAAAACAATAGGTCTTAAATGCATCGCTACAAGTTTCTGAACATATTTCATCTTTTCATCAAGTGGTAACCTTAACCGGCGAAATATACCCTTAACCATTCGTGAACCCCGATCTTCATGTCCATGAAAAGTCCAACCTACTTTGGGATCAAATCTTTTTGTAGCTGGTTTGGCTATATCATGTAAAATTGCTGCCCATCTTAGCCAAATATTTTCTGATAACTGGCATAATTGATCTAAAACTTGTAATGTATGGTAAAAATTATCTTTATGACTCTTACCGTCAATAGTTTCTACTCCTTGTAGTTCAACCATTTCAGGGAAAAAGTAATGTAACAAGCCTGAATCAAACATTAATTTAAACGCAATAGAAGGTTTATCACCTCTTATCATTGAGTTCAACTCATCGGTTATTCTCTCTTGAGACACAATTCCAATTCTATGAGCATTATCCAATATACCATTCCATGTTTTCTCTTCAATAGTAAAATTAAACCTAGCCGCGAATCTAATTGCCCGTAACATCCTCAATGGATCATCCGAGAAAGTTTTATCAGGGTCGGTATTAGTTCTGATAATTCCATTATTGAGGTCTTGAATTCCATCAAATGGATCTTCCAAAACTCCATAATTATCAGAATTCAATCCTAGATAAAATGAATTAACCGTGAAGTCTCTCCTATTTTGATCATCCTCTAATGTTCCATCTTCAACTAATGGCTTTCGGCTATCCCTTCGGTAACTTTCTTTCCTAGCTCCTATTATTTCTACAATATAATCCTCATACTTTATTTGAGCTGTGCCAAAATTTTTAAACACTGAAATAGACGCCCCATCCATTTTTTGATGTAAAGCCTGTGCAAAATCAACACCAGAACCAATAACCACTATATCAATATCCTTACTCGGAATTTTTAATAATAAATCTCGTACATAGCCACCTACAACATATGACTTAATTTCTAATTCATTTGCCGTTTCTGCTAAAAGCTTAAATATTTCTAATTTGGGAAAACTCAATATCCACAAAGATAGAGTGATTGAAAATGAAAACAATTATTACTACTACCTATATTTGCTTAATGTTCAATCGGCCAACTTACTGGATAATAATAGTTGTAATATTTATTGCTTTAAGATACACTTTTATACCTCTTGAATTTACTGGTGATTCTTATGGCTATTCTTGCGAAATACTAGATGGAGAATTATTCTCTGCACACCATCTTCTTCACAAACCATTGTTTTGGGGTTTGTTTCAATTTATTTCAATATTCAGCAATAAAATTAGCCCATTAATATTATTTACCTCAATTAATCTGATTTTTGCGATATTGTCATTATACGTATTAAAACGCATTCTTGTAAATAGAAATTGGGATTTTCCGGCTATCAATACAGCCACTTTATTTTTGATGGGCACTTTTGTATTTTTAAAATATTCATTTCAAGTAGAAGCATATACAGTCCCTATATTTCTATCTTTACTTGGTTCTCTTTATTTTGAAAAACAAAAATTTTATACTGCTGCAATTTGGTTAGGATTTGCATGCCTATTTCATCAGATTCACATTTTTTGGTTAATTGGCTTGTGGATAGTTGAATTTATAAAGAGTAAAAATATCTCTGCATTTATTTTAGGAATATGCATTCCGATTTTTGGATATATTACAGCTTCACTATGGTTGGAAGTACCCTTATTTGATATAGTCTTCCAAGATGTGAATGCAGGTTTGGTTACTACAAGCTTTTCAAGCAAGAATATATTCTTTAGTGGAGTTAACTTAATTAGATCAATTACTCAAGTTCATCCCGACCTTTTAGTTTATTGGAATATTTGGAATCCAATTCTTAGCGGTTTTGGTATAGTTTCAATGTTGATAATTGCTGTTGGAATTGTTGTTTACACTAAGGAAAAATCAATTTCTCTAAAAAAACTCCCCTTAAAAAACACCTATCTTTTTACTATACTTTTATTTATATCTTTCGCAGTTTATTCAGTGGGAAATATTGAGTTTATGGTGATGTTGCCTTTCTTGCTAGTATTGGGTATGCCAGCTCAAAAAGTGTTAAAAGGAAGTTCAATCTTGGTTTTTGGAATTATCTGTTGGAATGTCAGTCAGTTTATTTACCCTGAATCAAAGCACGGCATTCATAGATTGTCTGTTGTGAATAATTTCATAACGGAGAACACAAATTATGATAGTATTCATATTTTTGGAGACGACGCACATTTGTATGTGAATTATTGCGAATATTTTTCGAAAATCAATAAAGAAAACAATTTTTTTATCGGATCAGACTCAGTAATATCTGATTTAAATAATTATAATTCTTTTCTAATTCAAGCCAACAATAATCATATCAGTAGGTCTAGTTGGAATAAAGTCTCTAACAATAATTCTGAAATGAAATTTATTCTAAACTATACAGATTCAGGTAAATTGGGTAATCTCAAAATAGTAAAAATCACCAATTAAGGTGATTCACATTAGGAATATGATGTAATTGTTGGGCCTTAACCTCAAAGATGGTTCCCCCAAATTTATGTATAAGTCTATAATCGTGCGTTGCCATTAGTACGGCAGTTCCTTCAGCACAAATACTTTGTAATAACATCATCACCTCATCACTGACTTCTGGATCTAGGGCTGCAGTTGGTTCATCAGCGAGGACTACTTTGGGAGAATTCAGCAATGCTCTTGCAATTACTAATCTTTGTTGTTCTCCACCACTTAATTCTGCCGGGAATTTGTAACCCTTGTTTTCTAATCCCACTTTTTTCAATACCTCATGCGCCCTATCCATCATTTCACGTTTTGATTTCCAACCAGTGGCTTTCATCACAAACATTAAATTATCCTCAGCAGATCTATCTTGTAATAATTGGAAATCTTGAAAAACTATTCCCAATTCTCTCCTTAAAAATGGAACTTTACGTTCTTTAATACCGTTTAACTCATAACTAGAAACCTTTGCACTGCCCTCGGTAATAGGTATAGCTCCATATAAAGACTTTAATACAGTCGACTTGCCCGAACCCGTTCGGCCCACAAGGAACACAAATTCACCAGAACTCACTTTTAAATCAATATTCTTTAAGATAAGAACATTACCTTGATACAAGTTAGCTTGATTAATTTCTATTGGATATTCCACATCACAAATTTAAGAACTACTGCTTTGTGCATTAATCCAGATATACACACAAGTATAGAGTGTTCAATTATTTGGCAAACTCCAATCAATAGGGCTGCGATTCGATTTAGTAAAAAAATCATTGCACATAGAGAAATGAGAACAACCATCAAATCCTCTATAAACACTCAGAGGTGATGGATGTGAACTTTCGAGGATCAGATTATTGGGGTTCTTTATGTATGGTTTTATCTTTTTGGCATTTCCTCCCCATAACATAAAAACTATTCCGTCATTATGTTTGTCAAGTTTTTCTATACAAATTTTTGTAAATGTTTCCCAACCCCAATTGCTATGGCTCAATGGCTTAGAATCCTCAACGGTTAATATTGTGTTCAATAAAAACACTCCCTGTTTTGCCCAAGGGCTCAAATCTCCATTTAAACCAAAATCAATACCTAAATTACGTTTGATCTCTTTGAATATATTTTTTAATGATGGCGGTAGCGCTACGCCCATATTTACTGAAAATGCCAACCCATTAGCTTGCCCCGCTCCATGGTAAGGATCTTGGCCAATTATTACTACTCTTACATTTCTGAAATCACATAAATTAAATGCATTTAGAACCTCTTTTTTAGGAGGATAAATGATTTTTGTTGTGCTTTCGCTTACATATCGGTTTTCTAAAATCCTTAAACCTTCTAATAATTTAAAGTGTTCGAAAAACTTGTACCAAGATGAATTATCAGATAACCCAAACATATCAATTTAATAGTTCCTCTAATTCTTCAAGATCAATGTTTCCAAATATTGTATCTTCATCTGGGATTATGCTTTCGGCTAGCTTGGTTTTCTTCTGCTGAAGTGTGAGTATTTTTTCCTCGATTGTATTTTTAGTAATAAACTTATAACTAAATACCGATTTTTCCTGACCCATTCTATGAGCCCTATCCTCTGCCTGCTTCATGGTAAATGGATTCCACCATGGATCTGCCAAAAACACATAATCAGCAGCTGTAAGATTCAATCCTGAATTACCGGCTCTTAAGCTTAATAAAAATATCCTTAATGATTTATCTTCCTGAAATTGGTCAATTTGTTTTGCTCTCTCTTCTTCATCCATAGAACCGTCCAGATAACAATATTTCAATCCATGATCTTTAAGATAATCTCCAATATTTTTTAGATATCCGACAAACTGAGAAAATAAAAGGATTTTATGTCCATTTTCAATTGCCCTTAATATCATATGGAGTATTTCATCGTCTTTACCAGATCGACCTTTGTAATCGTGATCTTTTAACTTAGGATTTAAAGCAATCTGACGAAGATGCATCAAACCATTGAAGATTTTAAGACGCGATTTATTCATCCCTACCTCATTCACATGAGACAGAATTTCATTTCTATATTGACTCTTAACCTTTTCGTATAACTCCGCTTGATCTTCATTCATTTCACAGTAATGAATCTTTTCAAATTTTGGCGGTAACTCTTGCATCACCTGTCCCTTTGTACGTCTCAATACAAATGGATCAATAAAACGCTTGAGTTCATTTGTTTTTTTATCATTTCCTTTTGGACTCTTCTCAATAGGACGAATGAAATTCTTATCGAAATAAGTGTAACTGCCTAAAAGGCCTGGGTTCAGGAAATTCATTTGACTCCAAATGTCTAACAAAGTGTTTTCAATTGGAGTGCCAGTTAAAGCAATCCGTTTTTTTGCCTTTATTCGAAGCAAACTACGAGATGTTAAAGATGCAGGATTTTTAATTGCCTGACTTTCATCAAGAATCATACAGGGATATTCAAACTTATCCAATAAATCTATATCGTTCCTTAGTGTACCATAACTTAATACAACTATGTCAGCTTCAGAAATTTCTAATAATACCTTTTGCCTGTTGATACCACTATAAATCAACACATTCAAATCTGGTGTAAATTTCTTGGCTTCATTCTTCCAGTTGTGCAACAATGACTTAGGACAAACAACCATGCATGGTCCTTGAATTAAAGCCCCTTCATTAATTTCTGATTTATTATCTTGTAATTCTAGAATCCTCTTTTTTACCTTTTCAGATAAACTTTGTTTTAATGTTCTATGTTTATTGACAAAGTCCTGAATAATCGCAAGCGTTTGAACAGTTTTGCCTAATCCCATATCATCAGCGAGTAATGCACCTAACCCATTCTCTAACATGTAGCGTAACCAATCATAACCTTGCTTTTGGTAATCCCTCATCTCGGCATGAAAACCATCTGGTAATTCATAAGATGGTACTCCTTGATTCTCAATAGTTTCAACCCAATCTGTAGAAGGTAATTCTTCTTCTAAAAATGGCTCAAGCTCATCAAGTAAGGCTACATGTATCTTTTTCAGCTTGAAATTATCATCTTCAAATTCTGAAAAATTCAAAACTTTAGCAAAACGAGAGAACCATTCTTCCGGGATTATTGCTACTTGGCCATCTGGTAAAACAAATTCTCTCTTGTTTTGAAGTATATGGTTTTTTAATCGTTTGAATGGTATTTCAAAACTGCCAAAAGTGACTATTGCCATTACATCAAACCAGTCTTCACTAGTATTTACTTTAACTTTAAGATCTATTTCGCCTAAATAATAGTTTACCTCTGCCACATCTTGCTCTACCTTGAATCCATTGCGAACTAAGGTTTCTGAATGTTCATTGAACCACTCAATTAATTTATATGATGTTAATTCTGATGAAAGGGATAATAAACTACCTTCATTAGTTTCTAACCCCAAATCTGTTAACAACTGAATCTTTTTATTTTCATAATGATATGAACGTCTTATTCTATGAAAAACATAGGTATCGTCTGATTTAGTTAACGACACATTTACGCGCTTATCAACATGATATGGGAATAGCCATCCTCCATATTTAAAAAATAACACTGCATGCGCTTCTGCATCCCAAAGCTTACTTAAGCGTAAAACCGGAATAGCATCTAGTTTTTCAGTAACAATATTAAAACCTTTTGCAAAAACATCATGATTCTCGAGTAATGGCTGAACAAATTTTTCTAAATATATCGCTTCTTGTTTGGGGTCAATATGAATATATTTCTTCTCAAAAAATGGCTTTATTTTTTTACCATCTACATAGTCTTGGAAGAATAGTAATTGATCCCCAGCCAATAACCATGCAGGTTTACCCACCAATAAAATACAATTATTATGATAGATGGACACCTTTTGATCTTGGTGCTTGATGGTAACAAAATAATTCATTCCTTCTTCGTTCCTACGGAAATGAAATAGAACACTTGCTGGTTCATTACTGAACCGAACTTTATGTCCCATCGGTTCGTTTAAGTTACCTGAACGATACAGGGGGAAATCTTTTATAATTACAAGGATATCAACGAGTTTTGACTCAATATATTCTTGAATTCTTTTTTTTGTGTCTTCATTAAAATGCTTGGTAAAAAAGTCCGATGATCTAACTTGTTTACTACCGGTGTAAAATTTCTTGATTATTGAATCTACCTCATAACTTTCAATCAAATTCACTGCTCTTTTTTGAGCTTCATCCAAACCAAAATAATCACAATTTTTACTGCGAATGCGTTGATAAGTTAACGATGGGTTGCCGTTTTCCAGTAACTGCACCGCGTTTGCTTCGACTAAAAAACCAAAATATGGGTGCTCAACAAATGAAAATATAACCTCAAAACTTTTAGTATTGACAACTTCCATGCTTCAAATTCTACGCAAATAGTTCGCAATATACTTACTTTCGTAGGGATTTGGGCTATTTTTAAAGCTTGATTGCTAAACTATTCGTTAAACACTATTAGACCATAAATGTGAAGGATAAGATTACTATTTACAAAGAAATTCATGAAAAATGGAAGTATCTTTATGACCCTCAATCACCTTGGTACACCAATTTATCAAATGCAGTGGCATTATTACATGAAAAATTAGGGTATTTCTGGACCGGATTTTATTTAGTTGATAATAATTTATTACAACTAGGTCCATTTCAAGGGCCTACTGCTTGTACGCGTATTTCAAAAGGTAAAGGAGTTTGTGGTACTTGTTGGGAAGAACAAACTACTCAAATTGTACCTAATGTACATGAATTTCCTGGACACATTGCTTGTAGCTCACTTTCAGAATCCGAAATTGTCATTCCATGCTTCAACCAAAATGGTGAAATTTGGGCTGTCCTAGATATAGATTCCAAGATTCTAAATGATTTTGACTTAGTTGATAAACAAGAATTGGAATTTTTTTGCGCATCTTTGGAACAAATAGACCATGATAGAAACTAAGAAACAGAAAAATATTGCCCTGTTAATCATAGTGGCTTCTATGGGTTATTTCGTAGATATTTACGACTTAATCTTATTTAACATTATAAAACGTGAAAGCCTTAATGCGCTTTCAATCGATTTCAATACTTACGAAACTGCGCTTTTCCGTTACCAAATGGCCGGAATGCTTATAGGTGGTCTTATTTGGGGAATCTGGGGTGACCGAAAGGGAAGAGTGAGCGTTTTATTTGGTAGTATTTTGATTTATAGTATTGCTAATATAGCCAACGCATTTGTTACATCACTAGAAGCTTATAAACTTTGGAGGTTCATTGCTGGATTAGGCTTAGCTGGTGAATTAGGTGCAGCAATAACCTTGGTTAGTGAATTAATGCCGATTAAAAAACGAGGAGTTGGAACTATGATTATTGTTACTTTCGGTGCATTAGGAGCCGTAGTTGCTTTCCTAGTTTCTAACCAAGGTGACGCTATTGGTAATTTGGTTTCCAAACTTACAGGAACACCTATCGCTAATTGGCAAACAGCATATATTGTTGGTGGCCTATTAGGACTAATCCTTCTTGTACTTAGAGCTGGAACATTTGAGAGTCATATGTTTGAAGATCTTAAATCCTCAAATGTTTCAAAAGGCAATTTCTTTATGCTATTTAAGAACCGACAGATATTTACAAAATATCTAGCTTGTATTGTTATAGGATTGCCGGTTTGGTTTGTTGTTGGAATATTAATAGTACTTGCTCATAGATTTCTCCCTGAAATTACTGGTTCAGCGGAAATTTTAGATATTTTACCTACTAAAGAAATGGTACTATGGAGTTATGTGGGCTTGTCTGTTGGGGATTTATTTAGTGGTATATTGTCACAGCTTTTACAAAGTCGTAAAAAGGTAATTCTCATTAATTTAGTTTCGATAATTGCAGTAATGGCACTGTATTTATTTGGCCCCATAGGTTCTGCCAATTATTACCGAGTATTAGCAACCATATTAGGAATTAGCACTGGTTATTGGGCCCTTTTTGTAACAAACGCAAGTGAACAATTTGGTACTAATATACGAAGTACTGTAAGCGCAACAGTACCCAATTTTGTGCGTGGCGGAGTATTATTAATTACATGGAGTTACGAATGGTTTGAGGGAATATTTGAATCAGGAGGCAATTTACCGAGGCACGGACATTTTTTCGGAGGGGGTTGGCTATTCAGAAGGTTTGATGATATTCTCCATTTTCATGACCATTCTGCAAGTTGGGCAGCTTTTGTTGTAGGATTGATTTGTGTGATTGTTGCGATTTGGGGAACTTTGCATGTAGAAGAGCCATTCCATAAGGATTTGGATTATTACGAGAAATAAAAATCATCTTGAAGAATAATAAAAAGCTCTCATTTGTTGAGAGAATTGTTTTAGCAATATTAGAAGATTCAAAAAGGGGAACTTTAAACTCAAATCAAGTTCATCGTAAAATACCTATTGATACTGATATAGGTAAAGATCAAATCTTCTCTGCTCTATTATCGCTAACTCAAAAAAAACGCATTGTACAACCGAGCAAAGGTCATTTTCAATACATTTCTCCTGAAACTGAAGAATTATTCAAGGTTATTTCTACCTATTCCGGTGATAAATTATTGAAAAATGAATCTGGTGAAATAATTAGAGCTCCGAAAGAATGGTTGCGGAACTTTCTTCCTGATGATTTTGTACTTGTAAGTTACAGAACAAAAGGCAAGCGAAAAGAAGTTATTGACATTACCCTTAAACAACGCACACCAAAATTAATCCTCGGTGAATTAGATATTTTCAATGGTAATGCTTTCCTATTAACAGAAGAACCGGGATATCCAGATATCAAACTACAAGATAGTTTAACCGATGATTTGGATGGATTAAAAGCTTCCGTAGAAATTGTAGAATTCAAAATCAAACAACGACACCCTGTAGGAAAACTAATTGAAATTTTAGGAAAACCCGGGGATCACAATACTGAAATGCACGCTATTGTAGCTGAATTTGGTTTTAAAACTCAGTTTCCAAAATCAGTGATTGATGAGGCCGCATCATTCCCTGAAAAGCCGTCTCAAAAAGAAATTATTGTACGTAAAGATTTTAGGAATAAAACTACATTTACCATAGACCCTGAAGATGCTAAAGATTTCGATGATGCTCTTTCAATTGAAATAGATAAAAACTCCAATAGAATTTTGATTGGTGTGCACATCGCTGATGTTGACCATTATGTAAAGACAGAAAGTGAGTTAGACAAAGAGGCATTTCAAAGAGCAACATCGGTTTATTTAGTTGATCGCACAATTCCAATGCTGCCTGAAAGATTAAGCAATGATTTATGTTCACTAAAGCCGAATGTAGACAGGCTTTGTTTTTCAGTAGAGTTTGAACTAAACATAGAAACTTATCAAATCGAGAACTTTTGGATTGGTAAAGGAATCATACATTCAAATAAGCGTTTTTCATATGAAGAAGCCCAAGATTGCATTAATGACGATTCCCTCAACTACCATCATGATTTAATTCTTCTGAACAAAATAGCAAAAAATTATGAAAACGCTCGATTTCAAAATGGTGCATTAAAATTTGAATCAAAAGAAATCAGGTTTAAACTTGATGAACATTTGCTACCTACTCAAGTCTATGAAAAGCAAAGGTTAGACACTCATAAGTTGATTGAAACATTCATGCTCCTTGCAAACCAAACTGTAGCTAAATATGTTTTTAATCTAAAAAAACCGACACCAGCATTTATTTATAGAAGTCATGACGAACCACCAATGGATAAATTGCTTGAGTTTGCTAAGTTTTGTAAGTTAATTGGATACCCAATTCATATAGACAATGAAAATTTATTACGAAAATCTTTCAATGAGTTGGCCACCCGGACTAAAGGTAAACCTGAAGAAGAAATAATTCAACAAATGTCTATTCGTACTATGGCGAAGGCGATTTATACCGGGGTAAAAACTTCACATTTTGGCTTAGCCTTTCAGTTTTATACTCATTTTACTTCGCCAATACGAAGATATCCCGACCTACTTGCACACAGGATTTTATTTAGACTTCTTTTAGATCAAAAATCCGGTTATTCTGAAGATGAAATAGAAATTATTGCCCAACATTCTTCAAATATGGAACAAAAGGCTGCAGATGCAGAAAGAGCTAGCATAAAATACAAACTCGCTGAATTATTGAAGAATCACGAAGGAGAAATACACGATGCTAAAATTACAGGTATTACAGAATGGGGAATTTATGCCAATTTAATTGATTTTCATGCTGAAGGAATGATTAGAATTTCTGAGATAAAATTCGATCAGTTTTATTTTGTTGATGACAAAAGAATTGTGATTGGTAAAAGAACCAAACGAAAATTTCAGCTCGGAGATATTATTACAGTTCGAATTAAACGAGCCATTCCTTCAAAAAGAAGTATAGACCTAACCTTGTTAAAAGACTAATGGAATTAAGCAATTTTCAACAGATTTACGAATCCTATTTAAAAGAAAACCAATTTAACGGATCACCAAATAACCTCTACGAACCTATGAATTACATAATGGGGTTAGGAGGAAAAAGAATAAGACCCACTCTAGTTCTAATTGGTGCACACATGACGGGTGTTGAAATAGAAAAAGCTCTTCCGTTAGCCCACGCAATTGAAGTGTTTCATAATTTTACATTATTACATGATGACATCATGGATAATGCAGATCTTCGGCGAGGCAAAGAGACTGTTCACGTTAAATGGGATAATCCTACTGCTATATTGGCTGGCGATAATATGCTTATTCTGGCTCTTGAGTATCTACATTCTTATCAAGGTCCTAATAAGGAAGTAATTATTGAAATTTTTCTAAAAACTGCCAGAGAAGTTTGCGAGGGTCAACAAAACGACATGGATTTTGGGCTCAGAGAAAGTGTAGTTTCAGAAAATGAGTATTTACACATGATTGAACAAAAAACTGCAGTTCTATTAGGTTGTAGCCTTCAATGTGGTGCATTAACAGGAGGGATTTCACTCGAAGAATCAAATGATTTTTATGATTTAGCAATTAACATGGGACTCAGTTTCCAAATGATGGATGACTACCTTGATTCATTTGGTGATTCTTTCAAAACAGGAAAATTACAAGGGGGAGATATAAAAGAAGGTAAAAATACTTGGCTTAAAATTAAGTCATTTGAAATTGATCCTGTGATTAGTTCAGAGTTTTTTAAAATAAGCCCTGAAGAAAGAATAAACAAAGTAGTTAAACACTGGAAACAAATTCAATTAGACAAATTAATATTGGAAAAGGCGAAAATGTACCAAGATAAAGAGTACTATCTAATGAATAAGATTGGTTCATCTGGTATTAATTGCTCAATTCTTAAAAACTTAAGTGCTCTACTTATTAATCGGCAATATTAATGCATTAACATAACAGTTCCAGTCTTTCTATATGTCTTGCCATCCCAGCCTTTAAAGAATAACTGCCAAGCATATACTCCATCAGGCAAGGGTTTGCCATTTTTTGTTCCATTCCATTGAGCATTTTTCTCACTTGATTTCCATATCTTGGCACCCCAACGGTCATATACATTCATTTCATATGACTTTACAAAAATGGGAGTTGTGCCCCAAACATCATTTAGTCCATCATCATTAATTGTTATTGCATCAGGCACCCAAACTTCTGGAGGTTGTATAAGATAAATCCAATTTGATTCAGTTTCTGCAAAATATGGATTACCGGTTGAAGTTGGTTTTTTCTTAGCAGTAACTCTATACCAATATCCACCCCAAGCATAATCTAAATTTCTATCTCGAAAATCACGAACTGACGATGAATTTATCACTACTGACTTAAACCATTTCTGACCATCATGCATACGTTCTAATGACCAATCTTGTACACCTATTTCCCACCCTTGGTAATCAATCCAACTTAAATCAAAATAATAGTCTGGAGACGCTTTTGATTTTCCTGAAATAATAACGTTACAACCTGGGTTTGAAGGTGAAGAAATATGTCCACATTGATCAATAACCAATAGTTGGTAGCACATCGCATCATTATCTACGTTTAAATTAGAATCATATATAAATGTATCCGTTGTTATAAAGTCGGGTGTGATGAATTTTGGCTGTGTACCTCTTGGATATTTATAAACTTCATATTCTTTAAAATCTGGCTCCTTGCTCTTTTCCCATCTTAAATCTACTCTGTAATCTAACGTTACTCGAGCTTCAATCATCTCGACACTTTCTATTGGATCATTTAATTCTCTGATAGTGCACCACTTATTACTCGATTCAACTTCAACACCACAAGTATTAACTCCTATCATTCGATAACAGTAGTTATTCTTGTTAGGCAATACTACTTGCTTATCTAAAAATGACCCCGATTTATAATTATAAATAGTATCAATATTTTCTACAGACCCATCAGGATTTGTTTTTTCAAGTATGTAATATGCGAAGAAACGTGAAGATTGGGTTTCCTCAGGCCAGGAAATCTTCATTTCAGTAGTTTGCCTGTCATAACTGACACAAATAGCTTTAGGTGGTTCAACTTTAGGCGGTTCATTTACTAGTATTTTTAAATAAGCATAAGTGGTATCTGCCTCAGGACATCCACAATCTAAAATTTGAAACTCAATAATAGCTGTATCTTTTGACCATGAGTTGCAAAACGTTTGCCATACTAGGTGAACATTTGCTTTTCCAATACCTTCATCAGAGACAATACTTATAACATCCAATCCACTCATTCCTCCTGAGTCAATAATTTTATAATTCACTCTAACCGTATCAAACCAGTCATAATCGTTAGCTATTCTTGTAATATCTATTAAGTCAGTAGCCACAACTTCAATAAAGGTATCAGTCATAAAAGGCTTCTTATTTAGATTTTCAAAATCAATCTTGAATAAAGCATTATTACAATTAGGACTATTCATTTTATTGCTGTAGGCACCTGGAGTCACTGGATATATCCCATTTCGTCTACAACCTGCACAAACACTTTGATATATTATTCCTTTTTTATCAAATCTGCTTGTTCCCCCATCAACATGTTCCTCAGCTTCTAACCTCCCTGTACTAATACCTCCAAAAAAAGTAGCAAATGCTAATTCATGTAAATCACGAGCAAAAACAGCTACATAAAAATCGCTACCATCCGTATTTTTTTGTATTGCATCACTGGTAACCTTCAAATTTCTGGTATTTCCTTTATTTCTATGAGTTTTACTCGCACCGGTGGTAACATCATAAAGCGCATTATTAGTGCTTCCTCCCCACCCAGATACAAAAATTCGCTCGCACCTGTCTACTAGGAATGCTGAGGGACTAATATTTGGTAAATTGGAATTTGCTCCGAATGTAGATTGTAATTCAATATCTTTAAGATCTTTGGTAAATCGAGTTATGAATTGACCTGTTCCTCCATCATAATATTTGGCATTAATTTTTGGCAACTGTCCTTCAGTTTGCCCAAAAATATATGGTCGTCCAGAATTATCAGTTTGTACAAAATACGATTGATCATATGACGCGGATCCGTAATATCGTCCCGTAAGAAATTTACCTGTTTCAGAACTAAGTTTTAACAATATGCCATCAACATCCCCAATTTTATTATTTATCCAATTTTTACCATAATCGCCAGGGAATGATCCGGAATGAGTTCCACCAGTAGCGAATAAATCACCAGAATCGCCTAATGCAATTCCGTATATAGCATCGAAATATGGATTATCCGTACCAATAATATGTGACCATCGCATACTGCTTAATTCAGAATTAAAAGAAAAAACAACACCATTAGATTCTTGCTCTTTATTCCTCGTTCTGTTAAATCCATCAACTTGATGAACAAAATCTTCAGAATAAATCATGCCACCCACATAAACATTACTATGATCAGTAATTATTTCACCTCTAAACTCATCTGCGTAGTTATAAATAAGCGGGAATTCATTTACACTTCTATTGGAACGATCCGCCCCAACTCCGTCCAAGCCAGTTCCTCCGAATAAAGTACTCGCTCTTAAAATACCCATTGAGTCAAAAGAGGTAATAAAGAAGTCATAATCACCATTATTCTGCTTTTGATATGCGTTTTTTGTAACTGGAAAATCCGTACTTCGACTAGTACCCATTACATATAAATTCATAAATGAATCTACCACCATTGAATGAGGCTGTTCGTTATTATTTCCACCCAAATATGTACAATAAATTAGTTGATTGCCTTTTGAATTGAATTTTAAAATTGCGCAATCTCTGCTACCGCCATATCCTAAACTTTCTTCTCGACCTCCTCCAAAATTTTCTTGAAAGGCCCCAGTCGTAGTAGGAAGTCCGAAATCAAAAACTGTTCCACCGGCATACCCATTACCCAAGTCATCATAAGTACCGGTACAACCAAAATTATCTGCATAAGACCCGGTATAAGTGCTAAAAATCAAAATTGGATCCACAACCACTTGAGAAATGCTGCGTTTACCAATTTCACTTTCCCAATGCACAGAAACTGTATCCTCTGATAGCTTGTAAAAGGCGGTTAATTTTTCACCTGTTTGTTTGTCAAATACTAAAGGAAGCTTTTCTGACCAAGAAAATTCACCTCCAGTAAATTTTAATTCCGTTGGACTAATTTTTTGAACACTAGCACCATGAACCAAATACCTTATTTCTCCAGAAAAATCACTAGAAACTAACCAGTTGTATTTTATACCATTATCAGATGCTATAATTTCAATATCAACTCCATTAAATACTTCTGATATATTTATTTGCGAATAACGATGAATATTTGAAATATGATGAGTTAAGGAAGATTTGTAATAGTTATAAACTTCGGAAGATTTCTCCCCATTGAATTTAGTAGTTTTAATTTTAGCCCCTATAAATTCGTAATGAAAACTAAATCCTTTAACCTGTTTTTGATGGATACTTTTATCATGTAAAGGTTCAAAATCATCTGGATTAATCATTCTAATCCAAAATCCGTCATTTGCAACCCAAAAATCACCAAAACCCAATTGAGCCTTAGCTATAACTTTTTGAGGGAATTGACCTTTGTTTGGAGTGAAAATAGGAAAATCAGCATACACCTGATTGACCACAATTAAGGTTAAAAAAAATGATATTTTTGAAATAATCCTTTTCAAAAGCAATACGAAGTTCAATAATATCAATGAACTCTATTATAATAGACCCAAAATTAATGAATTTTGTTTTCTTAATGATTATAAAAAATCAGGAAAACCGGCTCTAGAATTTATAAAATTAATTGCTTCAATAATTAAAGTAACTTTGTGATGTGATTAGAATTGGTAAAACGCAAACATTAGAATTGAAAAGATCTTCGCCACATGGTTGGTATTTAACAGACAATCATAATAATGAAGTTTTACTTCCAAATAAATTTTGTTCTGAAGATTTTGAAAGTGGTATTAAAATAGATGTTTTTATTTTCCGAGATTCAGAACAGCGACTTACCGCGACAATCCAAAAACCAAAATTAGAGTTATATCAATATGCCTTATTACCAATTGTTGCGACCAGTAGAATTGGTGCATTCGCAGATATGGGCTTAGAAAAACATTTATTAATTCCATTTAAAGAAATGCATGAACGATTACAACAAGGTGAAAATGTTATGATCTATATGTTTCTAGATAGCGTTACTGAAAGATTAGTAGGTTCTGCAAGAGTCACTAAATGGTTAGAAAAGGAAGATATACACCTCAAGCGCGGAGAAAAAGTTCATTTCCAATATTTTGAATCACATAATTTAGGATACAAAGTAATTATTAATCAGAGATACCAGGGTATTCTTTACAAAAAAGAGGTAGTGCAACCTCTGCAATTGGGAAATGAAGGTTATGCTTTTGTTGAAAATATTCGTCCCGATGGCTTGATCGATTTAAAACCTTTGGGATTGGGCCGGGAAAAATTATCTGATACTTGTAATATGATCCTGAATTATTTATCTCAAAATGACAATTTCATGGAGTATAACGACAAATCTTCGGCGGATTCTATTAGAGAAGTTTTCAATATGAGTAAACGCACATTTAAAGAAACTCTAGGCGATTTGTACAAAAAACGATTAATAACCATTCGTGAGCGCGGTGTTTACCGAAACAACCCCAACAACCATGGTGGTTAACTTTTTTAATCTTCCCCTTTTTTGTTTTCGGTAACTTTTATTTGTTCTAAAATCTGATCTACATCAAGCTCTGTTTTCCGTAATACTCCCTTACAGAATTGAATTAACTCGCTCGCTCTCTTGACCTTTTCTGTTAATTCATCCACGGTGATTTCACCTTCTTCCAAGTCATTAACAATGCCAATGAGTTCTTCATAAGCATCTGTATAATTCAATTTATCATCTTTCATGTTTTAATTTGTTTACGGTTGAAATAATTTTATTAACTGCTGTTTGTGTGGTTATTTGATCTCCAACTTTAATCTTAGTGGTTGGTTTAATAATTTGATCATTCAATAAGGTAATAGAATAACCTTTTTGAAGTAATCTTTGAGGATTCATAACTTCAATTAGTTTTTCTTGATGTTCGAGACCACTAGTTTTAATTGCAATAAATCGGATACTATTCTGTTGCAACCCTTCCCTAACCCTATTTAGATTTATTAATTCTTCACGATGCTTTGATTTTGCGAAGAAAATCACATCCTCGGAAATACTTTGCAAATTCATCAATCCCAATTTCATTGGAGTTTTAGATACTTTATATAAATTTTCGTTTATGTTTTCCTGTCGCTGTTTGTAATCATTCAGTATGTTTTTCGAAAATATTTTTAATAGGTTAGTTGTATTATAAAAGTTCGAACAATTAATCTCCAAAATATTACGTGACATTTGAGCAATTTGAGAAATATAATAATCTAAAGGGGTTTCAAAATCTTCAAACCGCTTTAAAATAAACGTGGCTAATTCTGTTGGTGTTATACCATTTTGATATGAAATCATTTCAGCGACAGTAAAATTTGTTGAATGCCCAATACCTGTTAAAACAGGAATCGGGAACTCAGCAATTCTCTTAGAAAGTTCAAAATCATTGTAACAGGTCATTCCAACTTCTCCTCCACCGCCTCTAATAATTGCAACAGCATCAAAACTATGGGAAACTTTTTTAATTTTATCTAATTGACCAATTATTGAACCAATAGCAGAATCTCCCTGTAAAACTGCATTAAACACCATCAAGCCAACTTTATACCCTTTGGCATGTGATAACAATACAGACTTGAAATCGGAGAATCCTTTACTTGTTTCGGCACTAATAACAGCAATATTCCTAAATAGTACTGGCGGTTTTAATGACTTATTAAGATTAAATAAATTAAGTTTCTTGAGCTTTTCGATAGTTTCAAACTTTTCCCTTTCCAGTTCCCCTAATGTAAAAACTGGATCTATATCTTTAATATTAAAGGATAGTCCAAAAATTGGATGAAACTGAATCTGAACGAACATCAAGGCGGTTATACCTTCTTTTAACGGTTCTTTTAAAACTTCAAGAAAGCGCCTGTTTACATTTTGGAAATCACTTTTAAAAAGTGTAGCCCGCATTTCAGCTACTATTTTCCCGTTTTCTTTTTCTACTAACTCAGGATAAGCATGGCCGGTGTGTCCTTGAAAGTTGATTTTATTAATCTCAGCCTTTACCCAAAAACTGGTTTTGAAAACATTCGATACCACCTCTTGGATTTTACTATTTACTTCTTTTAGTGTAAAAAACTTGAGTTGTGACACTTAACAAACTTAGTACTTTTCATTTATTCTCATGTTGAAAAAAGTTCAAAGTATGGATTTTAATTATGGAAAAACTGTGCATTCAGGACATACTAAAAGCAATACTTTTGTAGGAGTGGTTGAAACATCTGCATCTGACATAGCTTTTGATATCGTAGAAAATACAAATAGGAATGTTTTTCTAACGGGAGAAGCCGGTACCGGAAAGACCACATTTTTAAGGAGAGTATTACAGCAAACGGAAAAAAATTGTGTAGTAGTAGCGCCTACCGGTGTAGCTTCTATTAATGCTGGAGGAAGCACTATACATTCTATGTTTGGATTACCCACAAGAATGTTCTTGCCTACATTAGAGCCTGTTGATCCCAATAATGCTCAAAATATCAACATGATAAGAGAACATTTTCATTATCCCAAGCCAAAACTGGATATTTTTAAGCGTCTAGATTTATTAATTATAGATGAGATCAGTATGGTAAGGTGTGATTTGTTTGATGCAATTGATGAATCACTTCGTTTTTCAAGAAGAAATAATCAAGCATTTGGGGGAGTTCAGGTTTTATTAATTGGTGATTTATTTCAATTACCTCCTGTAGTAAGAAACCATGAGAAAGACAGTCTCTTTCAATATTATAAATCGGAGTTTTTCTTTGATTCTCGAGCATACGATGAATTAAATATTTTACAGTTAAAATTAGATAAGGTATATCGCCAAACCAACAGTGAATTTATCGGATTATTGAATAGTATTCGAAATGCGGAATTAGATGAATCTGATTTCATGTTGCTTCAAGAAAGATTTCAACCAGAATTTGAACCCACAGAAGATGGATTTGTAACCTTGTGTTCTCATAATAATGTCGCCGATGAAATAAATCAGCGTAAATTGAAAGAGCTACGATCTGAGCCCACTCAATATTTTGCAGAAATAAGAGGTGATTTTTATGAAAGTCAATATCCAATGGAAGAATCATTGACTCTAAAACTTGGTGCGCAGGTGATGTTTATTAAAAATGATATTTCCGGCGAAAAGAAATATTATAATGGCAAGATTGGCATTGTTTCAGAATTAACAAAAGACAAAATAATTGTTGAGGACCCAGAAAAGGGCAATTTCATTGAGGTAGAACGAGTAGATTGGCAAAATTTAAAATATCAATACGATGAGGTTACCGATTCAGTAAGTCAGGAAGAGGTTGGAAGTTTCAAACATTTTCCACTTAAGTTAGCTTGGGCCATCACTATTCATAAAAGCCAAGGTTTAACCTTAGACAAAGTAATTATTGATGCCGGCAGATCGTTTGCCCCAGGTCAAGTATATGTTGCATTGAGTAGAGCAACTTCATTAGACGGCATGTATTTAAAATCTGGAATTACTGGTAGAAATATATTCTTAGATGAACGGATTGTAGAATATTCAAAGCAGAATGCGCCACTCCAAGAATTACCCGATATTTTAGATATTGAAAAAAGAAAATTCGGACACCAAAGACTCTTACAAAAATTCGAGTTCGACCAATTGCGATCATTTATTTCTGGTTGGTGGAATAGATTAATTCGAAAAAACGATAAAATTCCTGATGACATTAGCGGATTAAATGATTCAATTTTTCAGATAGTACATGAATTAGAGCTTATAATGTCTAAATTCAGAAAAGAGATTAATACTTTATTTAATGAGTATCCAGACAATGAAGAATTAAGTAAAAAACTGGAAGATAGAGGATCGAAAGCTATTGATTTCTGTTTAAGTAAGCTTGACAATATCGCAATAACTCCACTCAGTACTGCCCTAGCTAATTATCAAAAACGTGCAAGAACTAAAAAATGGCAGAAAGCTTTCAATGAATTATTAGAGGCCCTAAACTCTAAGCGTGGATCACTTCAAAAATTACAATTCCTGAATAATAAGCTCTGCTTAAACGATTCGAGTAGTCCATCAATTGCTATATTAGAATCTGTTAACGATTCAGGCGACAGTAAATCAATAACCTTTGAAGTATTAAAAGAGACTGGAAATAATATTGAATTAACTGCAAAAAAACGCGGACTTGTTGTATCTACTATTGAGGGCCATATTGTTGCTCTCATTCAAGATAAAAAGCTTTCACTTTATGATTTTATTGATAGCAACACTTTAGAAGAGATGAATAATGCAATTACGGATGTAACTATGCCTTTGTCCGAATTGAAAGGGGATTTAGGTAATAAATACAGTTTTTTTCAATTAAAGTTATTCCGTATTTCCAAATTTAACTAACATGAAACTATCGATTAAACTATACTTATTGTCATTAGCACTTCTCTCCTTTAACATAATTAATGCACAACAATTAGCTACTAAATTAAAAGAAGTCAATAGCCATGGTATACCAAAAGAAACCTCGGGTTTATGTATTATAAATTCGACTCTTTTCAGCATAAATGACAGTGGAAACCCCTCAGAAATTTGGAGCACTAATATCGATAGTGTTTATGCAGGAACTTCTGTTTGGAGACCATTTAAAATCAGTGCTAAAAACATTGATTGGGAAGCAATAGAGACCGATGAACTGAAAAGCCATATTTACATTGGAGACTTTGGAAATAATAAGGGTAAACGTCAAGACCTTAAGGTGATTAAAATACCAATAAATGGTAATATTATTCAAAAGGATTCTTTGATTAACATCGAATTTAGTTATGAAGACTATTCATTAGAAAAAATTGAAAAATGCATTTCCGTAAAAGGGCGAAAAATGCATAATTTCGATTGTGAAGCATTTTGGATAGCTGATAGTTCAATATATCTGTTTACAAAAAACTGGGAAAATCGTGAATGCAATGTATATCAAATACCTAATATCGGAGGTAAGCATATTGCTAAAAAAGTTGGTCAATTTGACCCTGGAATGCTAATTACAGATTGCGTGAAAGTAGATGAAACCTTATATTATTGTGGCTATACAATTACAGGAAACCAATTTATCGGTAGTGTAAAATGGGGTTCTTGGGAAAATTGTACGCGTAAAAAATTAAATATACGACCTGCACAATTCGAGGGTATAACATGGGATGAAATAAGACAAGACTTTATATTATCTTCTGAAAGTCGAAAATCTCAAAAAGAGAGTTTATTTATCAGAAATTAGCTAAAGCTTAAACCCAATACCACCTGATGCAATGTTTGGTTTTACATCAGTGTTAAATTCTTCTACATCCTTGAACTTTAACGTTTGCACCATTTTATCAGTTCTTTCTTCAACAGTCATTTCTGAAAGTCGCAAATGCTGGTTGCGAATGGCTTCTTCAATAAATTTCCTTACTGTTCTTCCATTACCGAAATATTTATCACGCGAGCGGTATAGAAATTCGATATACTTCATTATATGCTCTTGTGCTTTAGGTTCTGGTAAAATACTTTGATCTGTCAATTGATTCATAGCGATTGTAAATAGATCATCTGCATTAAAATCTTGGAATACAAATAACCTATCGAAGCGAGATTTTAATCCAGGGTTTGATTCCATGAAACGTTGCATATTTTGAGTATATCCTGCGGCTATAACAATAAATTCACCTCTATGATCTTCCATCCTCTTCAGAAGAGTTTCCACAGCTTCTCTTCCGTAATCATTACCCCCACCATCGGTTAATGAATAAGCCTCATCAATAAATAATACTCCACCCATTGACTTATTAATCATGTCGGTCGTTTTAATGGCTGTTTGACCGACATAGCCCCCAACCAAACTTTGGCGATCACATTCTATGAGATGTCCCCGTTCGAGAATACCCAGTGCTTTATATATCTGAGCTAAAATTCTAGCTACTGTAGTTTTACCTGTACCAGGATTTCCTGAGAATACAGAGTGTAAAGAAAAGGTTTTTCTTACGTCTTTACCCAGTGATTTATAGAATCGAACGAGCTTTACCAATTCCTCAATTTCTTGCTTAACCTGTTCGAGTCCAATCATGGCCTTCAGTTTTTGCATAGAATCTTTCAGCAACTCTTCATCAATTGGAATATCGGGTAGAATTCTATTTTTCTCTGCAAATATTTTCTCTAGATCTTGACTTTCTATAGTGGACAATTCTTCGGAAGAAAGGTTTTCAGGTTCCGCGGTTTTCATTATCCTTAATCCAAGATTAATTTTGGCCTCATCTAACATAGAGTTCACTAATCTAGCATTACCAAAAAAGCGGTCTCTATCTCTGTATTTATCGGTTAAGAACTTTTTAAGCACCACAGATGCAGGGTCGGATAAACTAACTGATCTCTTTTCAGCAGCAAATTGAGCAATTTCTACCAATTCTTGTGGAGTGTAATCTGGGAAATCATATTTAACAACAAAACGACTATGCAAACCTGGGTTCGAATCCAAAAACACCTCCATTTCTGAGGGATATCCTGCAACAATAACAGCAATATCGTCAGCATCTGTCAATTCTTTTAATAAGACCTCAATAGCCTCTTTTCCGAAGTCTTTATTATCGTCACCTTTTCTAGCTAATGAATATGCCTCATCGATGAATAAAACACCATCTTTTGCTTGTTTTATGGCTTCTTTGGTTTTAGGGGCTGTTTGTCCAATATATTCTGCGACTAAGTCGCCCCGATCAACTTCATGGACGTGACCTTTTTTAAGCAACCCTAATTCTTTGTATATCTGTCCTAATAATCTTGCAACAGTGGTTTTACCAGTCCCCGGATTTCCCATGAAAACCGCATGAAGGTTAATTTTATCTGTTTCCGCAAATCCTTTTTCTTTGCGGAGGGCAACAAATCTAAGATAGTCTGCATATTCACGAATTTTTTGCTTGATTGGATTAAGACCAATTAAACTATCGAGATCTTTCATGACCTCCTCAATTCCCTTTTTCTCTACTATTTCGGGAGATAATGATTTCTCTTCCGGCAAATTTGGTCCTTCAGGTAATTGATATTGAGTAAATGGCAATGAATCATGCTCTTGCGCTTCTACAAAATCATCTCCAATTTCAAATTTCACATGTGCCATCATTTGCGACATGAATATTATTTCAAGATAATAGGAGCCTCGATTCCAAGTCCCCAATATATCAGAACCCCACCCTACACTTACGGTAAACTCATCACTGTTGGGCTTCATGAAATACAATTTATTTACTCGGCCTTTTAAGTATCCTGAGCTAGTTCTATAATTGATAACAAGTTCTATGGGAAGATCCATATGCCTCCTTGTTAAATTTTGTGCCTTTATTTCAACCCATACATATTTTGTATTAATCACGTTAAATACAGTGTAATACTTTCGATTAGCAATTGGCAAGTTATTATCTGGTCCTTCGTATAATTTAATCGATTCTATCTTAAAATATGGATTAAATCCAGGGCGAACTAAACCTATACTTTCAACGTAAAATATTTTCTCAGCTATTTTTTTGTCTTCAAACCATGCTTCCCAACGATAAGCTCCCGGGCTCCAATATTTACCCGGAATTTTCACACCCCATCCTTCTCGAACAAATATTGTATTTTCTGTAGGTTTTATTTTGCGTTTGTAGTCTATTGTAAACAATTCATTGTTTTCTTCATTAAAGCACTTGAGATACATTGATAAATCCCAATCTTCCATATCAAACTTCTTGTTATACAGGGATATCTCACAATACACATATGTCAGTTCTTGAGAATCAAAAACTGATCTGTATTTTTTAGTATCATTGGCTAACCATTCAGTGCTGGCATAGGTTTTAATATCGCGGTATTTAAAAAATTCGTTTGAAAACATGCGTTATTCAAACTTACGCAGAAAACGAATTAATTCTATTCTGTTTGTCGAATAAAATTGATTTAAATGACCATAATATTTTATCTGAATTTTGTTGTAAATATTCAAAACATAAGTTATTTTTGCACTCCTTTTGGGCAAGACCTCGTAGCTCAGCTGGATAGAGCAACTGCCTTCTAAGCAGTAGGTCATAGGTTCGAATCCTATCGGGGTCGCACTTAAGACAGCAAAAAACGGGGAGTAGCGCAGCCCGGTAGCGCATCTGGTTTGGGACCAGAGGGTCGCAGGTTCGAATCCTGTCTCCCCGACAAAAAAGCCTCTTAAAAGAGGCTTTTTTTATTATTCGTCAGTGATTGTTACCCCTCAATTCTCATAAAATCGCGTTTACATCATAATTACGGATATGTATTGGGACTCTCTAAAAATCCTAAAAGTAATTGCTACAGACGTAACTTTGTTGAGGTAGGAAGTTTCTATTTTATTACAAATCAAAATTCATTCCTGAACTGATAATACTATAATCGCGTTTTGCGTTGTATTTGTATAATTTAGCAGGTCTGTGGGTAACGCCAGTTTGTTTTAATCCTGTATCTAATATAAATCCAGTAGATAATATTTTCTTTCTAAAATTACGAACATCGAATTCTGTTTCTAATATTGCCTCGTATAATTTTTGTAATTCAGATAAGGTAAAATATTTAGGTAGTAACTCAAACCCTACTGGCTGGACGCGGATGCGCATCTTCAATTGTTGCTTTGCAAATTCAACAATCTCATTATGGTCAAACGGTAACTCAGGAAGTTTTGAAATTGGAAACCAATCTGCTTCTTCCGCCCATGATTGCGCAGAAACTTTATAATCTTCTGATTTAATTAATGAGTAATATGCAACCGTGTAAACCCTTCCGAATGGGTGTCTATCAACACGGCCAAAAGTGCGAATCTGTTCCATGAAAATATCATCTAATCCTGTTAATGATTGGAGTACATTTACCGCAGAATTATCAAGATCAGATTCTAGGTTAATTAAATCTCCTGGGAGTGCCCAATAATTTTTATAGGGTTCGGCTCCTCGATATATCAAAAGAATTTTTAGAACCTCATTATCGAAACCAAAAACAACATTATCGACGGAAACCGCCGCTTGGAAATATTGGTTGAGATTATCGGGTCTTTTAGATTCAGACATGGTGATATTGAGCAATATTATTGTATTTTCTACAATAATTCAAATCTAAACCTGAACTTCAACAACAAATAATAATTTTTGTCTTATTCTACAACAAAATGCAACTTTCGTAGTCCTTTTTTTACTTCATCCGATTTCATGAAATATTTCCATAATAATCCACTTCTAAAGTTCTCCATCATACAAACTATTGGACCTTGATCTATGGCTAAATACCATGGTTTAAACCAGTTCTCCTGATCTGAAAAGGCATCAATAAATCCATACTTTAGAAAAATCTCTGGCTTATTCTCATACCAATTCATCATAGCTTTTAAGGAGTATTCAGGTGTATATGGAAATGAGCTCAATGCTGCAGTAGGTGAAATTACGCCGATATCTCTGCTAGAATCTGCAGCATGTCCTGAATAAAACCTTACTGAATAACTCGAAGTTAAGCCCCAGCTACTATCCGAATATCCTTTGTAATTCATAGGGTTTCTAGTACACCATTCTATACAATTCAGTATGTGATTTGTACTTTCAACGCCATAATTTGAATTGATGTAATTGTCTTTGATTGAGAAGGGGTTTAATCCTAAATAGGAATAGTGCGACCAAAATAGAGGACCTCCATTTTGAAGATTACCTTGGTGGCGCAGATTTAATTGGTGATAAGCTTGTTTTTGATTTTTACCAACTCTATGTATATTCCCAGAATCACACCAACCGTAATAATAATGATTAAAATCAATTGCATTTGATGGATGGGATGCACCCAGGATATAAATTATTAAGCATTCATTATACCCTTTCACTGGAAAGTTCATATCCCAATGATAATCTGGACTCCAATGCCAATAAAGTACGTTTTGATTATTTGTATACCATTTAAAATCAACATCTAACCACAGCTTCTGGATCCTATCTACAAGATTCGCAGCTAAGGGACGATATCTTGTTGAAATATGATTCATTTCAATAAGATACATTTCCCAAGTGAGCAATCCTTGCAATAAAAACGCACTTTCCACCAAATCTCCACCATTATCCTTCTTCCCAAATGGCTTTACTTTCCCAGTTTCTCCGTTTAGCCAATGAGGCCAAACGCCATGAAACCGATCACAATTTTCTAGAAAAGATATTATTGTGTTCATCCTTTCTAATGCACTATCATAAGTAACCCATCCTCTTTCTATCCCTACTAATATTGCCATAATTCCAAACCCTGAACCTCCAGTAGTTACAATATTGTAATCATTATCTGGGTAATTTCCGTCTAAATGAATTCTTTCGCGAGCCATTCCTGAATTGGGCTCCGCACCTTCCCAAAAATATTGAAAAGTGGCATACTGTACTGAATCGAAGATTTGTTTTTGATATGTTGTTAATGAATCATAAGTAAACTCATGAAGTTGTTTAGAAATTACATCATCACTGAATGTGGAATACTCGTTTAATTTAGTTTGTTGAGTGTAGCAGGATTGAGTAAGTACTAGAATTAAAAAACCAGAAAAATATTTAAGAAGATCTCGATTCATTCTTGAAAAGATAAGGTTAAATCATAAATTGTACACCAAAATATCAGATAAAATGAACCTTTTAAAAAATCTATTATTAATGGCCACTTTTGTTTCTATTTCCATTACACAATCTCAAAATATTGAAACCAATTATATTGACTTCTTTCAAGCTAATACCTTCATCAATAATAGCTTGGATTCATTACCTTACAGAATCTACATACCTACTAATACTACAAACAAAAAACTCCCAGTTTTATTATTCCTTCACGGCCGAGGTGAAAGCGGCA
>Ga0222714_10000171_pt1 | contig 75741 bp, 63 predicted proteins | sample C33_3DmetaG_FD_165048 | JGI IMG/M metagenome (GOLD analysis project Ga0222714, IMG submission 165048) | Estuarine water microbial communities from San Francisco Bay, California, United States - C33_3D | ecosystem: Environmental > Aquatic > Marine > Unclassified | place: USA: California...
GACGTCGGTGATGCGTTCGATCTCCGACTTGCGGTAGACCATGGTGTCGATGGCCTCGATGTCGCCGCCTTCGATCTCCTTGGTGGACTTCGGGCCGAAGTAGAGGCCGCCGGTGAGCTCGCGGATGCAGACCATGTCGACGCCGTTCGGGATGCGGTCCGGGCGGATGGGCGAGGTGTCGATGAGGTTCTTCAGGAGCAGGCCGGGGCGGACGTTGGCGTAGAGCGTGAAGTGCTTGCGGAGGGGCAGGAGGGAGGCGCGCTCCGGCTGCTCGGCCGGGGGCAGCTTCTCCCACTTCGGGCCGCCGACGGAACCGAAGAGGATGGCGTCCGCGGCGCGGCAGGCCTCGAGGGTCGGATCCGGCAGGGCCTTGCCATGGTTGTCGATGCCCGCGCCGCCCACGTCGTGCGTGGAGTGCTCGAGGGTGTGGCCTGACTTCTTCAGGATGGCCTCGAGGACGGGCAGGGCGGCGGCCATGACTTCGGGGCCGATGTAATCGCCGGGCAGGACAGCAATCTTCAGGTGCATGGGAGCGGGGTCGAGTCAGATGGGCGACCGCCCTCTGGGCAAGGACAAGAGATGGGCCCGTGATCCTCAAAAACCGTCCCACGGTGGTTGCCTTCCGGCTCGGACGCCGCCTAGTCTGCCCCCTCTTATGAGCGACAGTCCTCTCGTCATCGGCAAGTACTCCCTCGGCATGGGCGACCGCTTCGCCCACGAGGCCGAGGCCCAGCTCGCCGCCTGCGTCGCCGCCCGGCGGCTCGGCGTCGAGATCGTCCCGGTCTGGAACAAGTCCAACCGCGAGCACAACATCATCGGCTCCGAGCCGACCAGCACCCGCGCCGCGGCCGACGCCGCCGTCAAGTCCCTGGGCTGGACCGCCCCCTACTTCCTCGACGCCGACCACATCGGGCTGAAGACCGTCGACCGTTTCGTCGGCGTGTCCGACTTCTTCACCATCGACGTCGCCGACTTCATCGCCCAGCCGGCCGACCCCGCCGCGGTCAAGGCCTTCGTCGACCGCCACCCCGAGCTCGTCGGTACGCTCACCCTCGCCGGCATCGACCGTCCGTTCACGACCACGCGCGCCGACGTCGAGCGCACGGCCGCCAAGTTCCTCCTGGCCGTCCAGGAAGCCGGCAAGGTCTACCGCCACATCGTCTCCGTGAAGGGCGTCGGCCGCTTCGTCCCCGAGATATCGATGGATGAGACCGACAGCCCCCAGACCCCGCCCGAGCTGCTCGTCATCCTCGCCGCCATCGCCGACGAGGGCGTGCCGATCCAGACGATCGCCCCGAAGTTCACCGGCCGCTTCAACAAGGGCGTCGACTACGTCGGCGACCTCGCCCAGTTCGAACGCGAATTCAACGACGACCTCTGCGTCATCGCCCACGCGGTCAAGCAATACGGCCTCCCGGCCAACCTGAAGCTCTCGGTGCACAGCGGCAGCGACAAGTTCTCCATCTATCCGGCCATCCGCCGCGCGCTGGCCAAGCACGGCGCCGGGGTGCACGTGAAGACCGCGGGCACCACGTGGCTCGAGGAGGTCATCGGCCTAGCCGAGGCGGGCGGCGCCGGCCTGGCGCTCGCCAAGGAGATCTACGCTGAAGCCCTGTCGCACGAGGACGAGCTCTGCCAGCCGTACGCGACCGTCATCGACATCGACCCTTCCAAGCTTCCTGCCGCCGCGGTCGTCAACGGCTGGACCGGCGAGCAGTTCGTCGGCGCCTTGCGCCACGACCAGAAGAATCCGCTCTACAACGCCCACATCCGCCAGCTCATCCACGTCGGCTTCAAGGTCGCCGCCAAGATGGGCCCTCGCTACCTCGATCAGCTCAAGGCCTGCCGCGAGTCGTGCGCGCGCAACGTGACTGGCAACCTGCTGGAGCGCCACATCCGCCCGCTGTTCCTCTGACCGGGAGGGCGGGGGCGCCGGCCTGTCCGGTTCTCAGGGGATTCCGGCTGCCCTCTTGAACGCCTCGATGGCCGGCTGCGAGGCCTCCCGCGCCGTCAGGTAGGCGTCGAGCGCCGCGTCATAGGCTTCGAGGGCTTCCTTCGCCTCGTCCGTGCGTCGTCCGGCGATGCGTTCGGCGTCCTCCAGATTGCCCCGGGCCTTGTCGAGGATGCGCTTGAGGGGCGGCTTCCGGCTTTTGGGGGCCTTGTCGTAGGCCTTCTCCGCCTTGTCCACGTCTTCTTTCGCGCGGGCGTGCGCCTTGCGGACCAGGTCGGCGTCGTCCTCCTTCTTGATCGCCGTCTCGCGCGACCGACGGGCGACGGAATGCAGGTTCACGAGGTTGCCCAGTTTCGCGTCATCGATGGCCTTGCTGAGGTCGGCGGTCACGCTCGGCTTCACCTTGGCTTGCGACCGCTCGAAGTAGGCAACGGCGTACTCGGCCCCGGGCGTTCCTTCGACGGTCATCCGGGGTGGGGGCGGCGGCAGTTCGCGCACTTGCTGGGCTTCGAGGAGGGATGCGACGAAGCACGCCGCACCGAGCAGTAGGGTGTTTCTCATAGAGTGCCGCGGGGTGGCGGCCCAAGTTTTTTAGATTCATGCCGAGGGCAGTAAAGCCCTTAAACACCCCGCTCAGCCGGACGTCTGATCCCTGGCCCAGGCCTCGGCGAAATAGGTCAGAATGAGGTCGGCTCCGGCCCGGCGGATACCCAGCAGGCTTTCGTCCCGGACGGCCCGTAGGTCGAGCCAACCCTGGGCGGCGGCGGCGTGCAGGGCGGCGTATTCTCCCGACACCTGGTAGGCCGCGACCGGCAGGCGGGTCGATTCGCGCACATCACGGATGATGTCCATGTAGGGCCCCGCTGGCTTCACCATCAGGATATCGGCGCCTTCGGCGGCGTCGAGCGTCGCCTCGCGGACGGCCTCGCGACGGTTGGCCGGGTTCATCTGATAGCCGGCCTTGGAGATGGCCCCCTCGCCGGGCCTGCGCGCGCTGCCCACGGCGTCGCGGAAAGGACCGTAGAAGGCGGAGCAGTATTTGGCGGCGTAGGCGAGGATGCCGGTGCCGTGGCGTCCGCAGGCATCGAGCCCGGCGCGGATCGCCTTCACGCGACCGTCCATCATGTCGGAGGGCGCGACGAAGTCGGCGCCCGCCTGGGCGGTGAGGAGCGACATCTTGACGAGCGCCTCGACCGTGCGGTCATTGTCGACGTCGGCTCCGGTCGCGTCCAGCACGCCGTCGTGCCCATGGGTCGTGTAAGGGTCCAGCGCGATGTCGGCGAAGACCACTGTGCCGGGCGACTTGGCCTTCACTTCGCGGATCGCGCGGTAGGCGAGGGCGGAAGGATTCAGCGCCTCGGCGCCCTCGGCCGTCTTGCGGCAGGGGTCGACCTTGGGGAAAAGGGCCACGCCGCGTACGCCGAGCAAGAGGAGCTCCGCGCACCGGGTCCCGAGGGACGCCAGCGGGATGCGGCTGATGCCCGGCAGGGAGGCGACGGGCTCCGGCACATCGCCGTCCGTCACGAAAAGAGGCTGGATCAGGTGGCGGGCCTCCAAGGTCGTCTCGGCCAGCATGGCCCGGATGCCGGGACTGGCTCGTAGTCGCCGGGGGCGTTCAGGCTGGTCGAGTGGCTCCGACATCGGAGGGTCTGGATAGCCGTCGGGCTGAGCCAGGGCAACGGCGAAGCCGGGCGGCGGGGGTGGGACACTTTGTCAGGCCGCTTCCCGATGGCACAGGTCCAGCAGACCCTTGGCGCATTCAAAACCCTTTAAAACAGCGACTTTGCCTTGGCACATCCCCTGCCTCTGAAGGGTAACAATCCACCCAGAAAAACCCTCCACCTCTTATGAGCAAAATCATCGGCATCGACCTCGGCACCACCAATTCCTGCATGGCCGTCCTGGAAGCAGGGGAGTCGGTCGTCATCCCCAACTCCGAAGGCGCGCGCACCACGCCCTCCATCGTCGCTTTCACGAAGGGCGGTGACGTCCTCGTCGGCCAGGCGGCCAAGCGGCAGGCCGTCACCAACCCCAAGAACACCGTTTTCTCGGCCAAGCGGCTCATCGGCCGCAAGTTCGCCGAGGTCAAGGCGATCGCCTCGAAGCTCCCCTACAAGGTCGTCGAGGGCAAGAACGGCGACGCCGCCATCGAGTGCGAGGTCGACGGCAAGCCCCGTGTCTTCACCCCCGAGGAGATCTCCGCCAAGGTCCTCGCCAAGCTGAAGGCCGACGCGGAGGCCTATCTTGGCGAGAAGGTCGCGCAGGCCGTCATCACCGTGCCGGCCTACTTCAACGACTCGCAGCGCCAGGCGACCAAGGACGCTGGCACCATCGCGGGCCTCGAAGTGCTGCGCATCGTCAACGAGCCCACCGCCGCCTCGCTCGCCTACGGCCTCGACAAGAAGGGCGACGAGAAGATCGCGGTCTACGACCTCGGCGGGGGCACGTTCGACGTGTCGATCCTCGACATCGGCGGCGGCGTCTTCGAGGTGCGCGCCACCAACGGTGACACCGAGCTCGGCGGCGACAACTGGGACGAGCGCGTGATCCAGTGGCTCATCGACGGCTTCAAGACCGAGTCCGGCATCGACCTTTCCAAGGACGCCATGGCCCGCCAGCGCCTCAAGGAAGAAGCCGAGAAGGCCAAGATCGCCCTCTCGTCCTCCAACGCGGTGGACATCAACCTGCCTTTCATCACGGCCGACGCCTCCGGCCCCAAGCACCTCAACGTCACCCTCACCCGCGCCCAGCTCGAGAAGGTCTGCGACGACCTTTCCGAACGCACCCGCAAGCCCTTCGAGGCCTGCCTCAAGGACGCCGACATCAAGATGGCCCAAGTCGACGAGCTCGTCCTCGTGGGCGGCATGACCCGCATGCCCAAGATCGTCGAGATCGCCCGTTCGCTCGCCGGCAAGGAGCCCCACAAGGGCGTCAACCCCGACGAAGTCGTCGCCATCGGCGCCGCCATCCAGGCCGGCGTGCTCAAGGGCGACGTGAAGGACGTCCTCCTCCTCGACGTGACCCCGCTCACCCTGTCCATCGAGACCATGGGCAGCGTCGCCACGGCGATGATCGAGCGCAACACGACCATCCCGACCAAGAAGTCGCAGGTCTTCTCCACCGCCGCCGACAACCAGCCGGCCGTCGACATCGTCATCGTCCAGGGCGAACGGCCGATGGCGAAGGACAACAAGCAGCTCGGCACGTTCAAGCTCGACGGCATCAAGCCGGCGCGCCGCGGCGAGCCGCAGATCGAGGTGACCTTCGACATCGACGCCAACGGCATCCTGCACGTCTCGGCCGTCGACAAGGGTTCGGGCAAGGAGCAGAAGATCTCCATCACGGGCTCTTCCGGTCTCTCCAAGGACGAGGTCGAGAAGCTCCGCAAGGAAGCCGAACTCCACGCCGAAGAGGACAAGAAGGTCCGCGAGCTCGCCGAAGCCCGCAACCGCCTCGACGCCGGCGTCTTCACCGCCGAGAAGTTCCTCGCCGACAACGGCGAGAAGATGCCCGCCGAAGCCAAGACCGCCGCGGAAGCCGCGCTCAAGGAAGCCCAGGAAGCCCTCAAGAAGACCGACGCCACCGCCGAGGACTTCGAGAAGGCCGCCACGGCCCTCCAGACCGCGCTCATGGCCGCCGCCCAGTCCGTGCCGCCCGCCGCCGGCGAACAGCCGCAGGCCGACGCCGGTCCCGCCCCCGAAGGCAAGAAGAAGGCCAAGGAGGGGAAGGTGGTCGACGGCGACTTCGAGGTCGTCGACGACGAGAAGAAGTGAGCGCGGGGTGAACGCCGCCGTCCGGGCCGGAGTCCATGGACTCCGGCCCGCTGCTTTCGGCGGTGTCGTCGGAGGCCGTGAGCCGGACGTGGTGGCGCGCCGTCGGCGCTTGCCCCGGCACGACGGGGCGCTACCTGTGTCTGCGTGGACACTTCGGAGAATCTTTTCCAGCGCGCCCTCGCGATGATCCCGGGCGGGGTCAACTCCCCTGTCCGCGCTTTCCGCTCGGTCGGTGGTACGCCTTTCTTCACCAAGTCGGCCCACGGCGCCCGTCTGACGACGGCCGACGGCCAGGAGCTGGTGGATTTCGTGCTGACCTGGGGCCCGGCCATCCACGGCCATAACGACCCGGACATCCGCGCGGCGATCCGCGAGGCCCTCGACCGCGGCACGAGCTTCGGCACCCCGAACCCCCTCGAGGTCGAGATGGCCGAACTGATCCTGTCCTGCGTCCCGGCGGTCAAGAAGGTCCGCATGACCAACAGCGGCACCGAGGCCACGATGTCCGCCATCCGCCTCGCCCGTGGCTACACCGGCCGCAACAAGATCATCAAGTTCTCGGGCTGCTACCACGGTCACGTCGATTCGCTCCTCGTGAAGGCCGGCTCGGGCGCGCTCACGCAGGGCAATCCCGACTCCGCCGGCGTCACGCCCGGCACCGCCGCCGACACGCTGGTCGCGGAATATAACAATTTGCCGGCGCTTTCCGCGCTCTTCGAAGCCAACGCGGGCCAGGTCGCCGGGCTGATCGTCGAACCCTTCCCGGCCAACGTCGGGCTGATCCTGCCCGATGCGGGCTTCCTCGCCGGTCTCCGCGATCTCTGTACGAAGCATGGCGCGGTGCTCATCTTCGACGAAGTGATGACGGGTTTCCGCCTTTCCCTCGCGGGCACGCAGGGCCTGCACGACGTGGTCCCGGACCTGGTCTGCATGGGCAAGATCATCGGCGGCGGGCTCCCGGTCGGCGCCTTCGGGGGCAAGGCCGAGATCATGGACAAGCTCGCGCCGCTCGGCCCGGTCTACCAGGCCGGCACGCTCTCGGGCAACCCGCTGGCCATGGCCGCCGGCCTCGCCGCGGTCCGCAAGCTGAAGGTCCAGGATCCCTACGCGCGTCTCGACGTCCTCGGCCGTCGCGTCCGCGACACGCTTCTCGCCGCCGCGCAGGCCAAGGGCATCGCGCTGCAGGTCCCGCAGGTCGGCTCGATGTTCTCGCTCTACTTCAACTCCGAGAAGGTCCGTAACTATGACCAGGCTGTCGCTTCCGACGGCGACCTGTATCGCAAGGTCTTCCGTACCGCCCTCGGCAAGGGCGTCTACCTCGCGCCCTCGCCCTATGAGACGGCTTTCCTGTCGACCGCGCACGAGGGCGCGGATATCGACAAAGCCTGCGAAGTCCTCGACGCCGCCGTGCGCGCCCTCTGACCATGCCCAAACTCGCCTTCATCGGATCCGGCAGGATGGCCGGCGCGATTGTCCAGGGCCTGCTCCGTTCCAAGGCCTGCCGCCCGTCGGACATCGCGGTCATCGGTGGTCCGGACTCCACGGCGGCCGACCTCGCGAAGGCCACGGGCGTCCGCGTGGCCAAGGGCCCCGAGGACCTGCTCGAGGGTGCGGATGCGGTCGTACTGGCCTGCAAGCCCCAGCAGTTCGAAGGCCTGGATGAACGCTACGGCCCGCTCTCGGAGGGCAAGCTGGTGCTCTCCATCCTCGCCGGCACGCGGCTCGAGACGATCGGGCGCTTCTTCGACGTCGCCCGCAACGTGGTCCGCGCGATGCCCAACACGCCCGGCGCCATCGGCCGCGGTGTCACGGCCCGCTGCTCCTCGGTCCCGCTCTCGTCCGAGGACGCACGGCTGGTCGGGTCGCTCCTCTCCGGTCTCGGCGAAATCGTCGAGCTGCCCGAGTCGATGTTCGACGCGGTCACGGCGGTTTCCGGCAGCGGCCCGGGATTCTTCTTCGAGTATGTCGCGGCCTATGAGCAGGCCGCCGTGGCCCTGGGCTTCACGCCCGAGCAGGCGAAGCTCCTCGTCCGTCGTACCTTCGAAGGCTCGCTCGCGCTGCTCGAAAGCACGGGCGACACGCCGGACAATCTCCGCGCGCAGGTGACTTCTCCCGGCGGCACGACCAAGGCCGGACTTGACGCGCTCGCCTCCGCCAAGTTCCGGCAGGCCGTCGCCGCCGCGCTCATCGCCGCCAAGAAGCGTGGTGAGGAGCTGGGGAAGAAGTGAAGGCGTCCGCCGGAGGCGGACGCAGGGGCGGGGTCAGTCCGCGGGCTGATTGACCCGTCGCCACAGGTCCCAGGTGTTGAGTCCGGCCAGCGGAACGAGTCCGAATGCGAGGACCGAAAGGAACGACATGGCGGGATGGATGATCATGCATCCTAGGGTGAGCTGACCCCAGGGTTCGGTCGGCTCAAGGAGGGTCCAGCAAAGCTGCGCGTAGAGGAAGCCGTAGAGGGTCGCGCCGATCAGCAGCGACAACGGACCCCATAGGAAGAGCGTCTTGGCGCTGCGTCCTTTGAGAAACCGGCGGAAGAGCGCGGTGATGGCCGCTCCGGTCAGCATGCTTGCGCCCAGCATGGCGAAGCACACGCCCCACTGCATCGGATATAGCCTGAAGTTTTCCGGTCCCTCGTAGTCATTGAACAGAGGGGTCGGGTTCATGATGACGATCGGTGCGAGCGCCCAGAGGGCGCCGTAGAGGAGGCCCAACCGGTGGTTTCGCCAGAAAGCTCGGAGGATTTCCATGCCCAGGAAATTATCCGAAGCCTGAACGCGGGCGAGCGTCGTAAACGACTCACAAATGCCAGCAGGCGCCCTTATCCCGGCAGGGAGGTGACGCCTAATCGGCTGATGGGCAGGGCGTTCAGCCAGCCCCTTCCGGCTCACTTCTTCTTGGACTTTTTGACGGGCTGTCCGCCAGGCAGCCGCTTCTGCCCCTGATTGGGCAGGGGACCTGCCAGAGGCGGGGTCTCGAAATACTTGCCGTCCTCGACCATGCGGGGGTCTCCTGTCTCACGCAGGATGGTGAAGAGGCGGTCGGTCATCTCCTTCAGCACGGCGGCGTAGGCCGGGTCCTCGGCCACGTTGTTCATCTCATGCGGATCCAGACGGAGGTCGTAGAGTTCGAACATCGGCCGACGTCCGTAGAATTTCTCGAACATCGCCGCCCACTCGGGCGACTTGCGCGCGCCGACGAACCAGGCCTTGGTCGGCCCGGCGTCGTCGTCGGGGATCGTGACGAAGGTGGTCCGGGCGACTTCGTCGAACGTCGGCTCGTCGGGGCCATCGAGGCGGTAGTGGTCGCCCAGCGGCCAGCGTTCGGGACGGAAGTTGACGATCAGCGCGTGGTCATGCGTGCGCAGCACGCGCTGCGGATAGGGGGAGTAGTCGGGCCGGGCGATCTCGACGTGACGCTCGCGGCCGGCGACGATCCAGGTGCGGGAGGGGTCGACCAGACCCTGGCGGTCCGACCTCAGCACGTTCCAGAGGGAGCGGCCGGTCATCACGGCCAGAGGCTTCACGCCGCCGGCTTCGAGGAAGGTGGGGGCGAGGTCGGGCAGGGTGACCATGTCGTCTACCACGCGTCCGCCCTTCACGCCCGCGCCGGACATGATGAGCGAGACGCCGGTGCCGAAGGCGTAGAGGTTGCACTTGCCGTGCGGGAACCCCGGCGCGCCGTGGTCGCCGCTGACGGCGATCAGCGTGCGCCCGCGCTCGCCGGCCTTCTCCAGTTCCTCGAGGAGCACGCCCATCGCGGCGTCCAGCGCCTGCACCTCGCCGAAGTAGTCGGCCAGGTCCTCTCGCACGACGGGCACGTCGGGCAGGAAGGGCGGCATGCGCCCCTTGAGGGCGTCCGGATCGATGTTCCAGAGCTGCTTCCCGCTCCCCCGGGTCCAGCTGCGGTGGGTGTTCGTGGGGCCGAACCAGTAGGCGAAGGGCTTGTCCGCCGGCTTGGCTTCGAGCATGGCCCGGAAATTGCCCCGGACCTCCTCGAGGATCTTCCCGCGAGCGGCCTCGGCGGTGGATCCCTTCGTCATGAGAGCGGTCGCGTTCTGGGAGAAGGTGTTGAAGGATCGACCCGCCTTCTCGTAGGCGTGCGCCTGTCCGCCGTAAGGGGCGTCGGCCGGCGACCCGGGGCTCCAGACCTTGTAGGACTTTCCGAGATGGTAGCCCGCGTCGCGCAGCAGCAGCGGATAGGTCGGGATGGACTCGTCCCAGACCGCGCCCTGCAGGATCGCGCCGCGGCCGGTGCGCCAGAAATGCTGGCCGGAGAGCAGCGAGCTGCGGCAGGGCGTGCAGGAGGGCGCGTTGACGTGCGCATTGCGGAAGAGGACGCCCTCCTTCGCCAGTCGGTCGAGGTTGGGGGTGCGGAGGATCTCGTTCGGGCCCCCGCGCCGGTCGTGCTCGGCGTAGAGGCGGCTGAAGCGGCCCCAGTCGTCGGCGAAGAAGAAGAGGATGTTGGGGCGCGGCTCCGCGGCCGGGGAGAGGGCGGCGAGGACCAGGCAGAGCAGGGCGGGGGTGCGCATGGTCAGCGGGAGGGCTTGATCGGCGTGGGCTCGAAGTCGGTCCGATTGACCCAGTTGGCGTCAAGGAGCTCGCCCTTCACGTAGCGGTTGTAGAAGTTGCGGCGTCGTTCGTCGGCGTGGGGGAAGGCCTCGTATTCGGCGCCGCGTCCGAGCGCGCGAAGGTCCCCCTGGCGTTTCAGCTCGGCCCACATCCTCGTGCGCAGGGACTCGGCGTCCTTCTCGCGTGAGGCGGCCAGGTTCCTGACGCAGTCCGGATCGGCCTTGACGTCGTACAGCTCCCGTCCGGGCCGCAGTCCGAAGCAGAGGTCCCAGAAGAGGTCGGAGCCTTTCTCGCGACGGGCCTTGAGGATGAAGCTCTTGGTGGGGCTGGCGTCCGTGTCCAGATAGCCGGTCTCGGGGTTGCAGGCGGGCCAGCGCGACGGCTCGGCGTTCTCGAGGTAGACCGCGTCGGCGGTGACGATGCCCCGCACGGGGTAGCCTTGGTCGTCCGGGCGGCCAAGGTCGTTGCGTTCGCGGCCGATCAGGGCGAAGTCGCGTCCCGTGAGGGGGACGGAGCCGTCGGACTTGAACACATCGAAGAGGCTGCGTCCCGAAGTCGGGAGCAACCCCGACTGCTCCCAGGGCAGGCCGGCCGCCTCGAGGAAGGTGGGCGCCAGGTCGGCGAAGCTGACGAAGGCCTCGACCTTGCGCCCCGCCTTCGCGATGCCCGCCGGCCAGCGGACGGCGAAGGGCAGGTGGTTGGCGTGCTCGTAGGTCGTCCCCTTCACGCGCGGGAACGGCATGCCGTTGTCGGAGGTCACGATGACGAGCGTGCGGTCGAGCTCGCCGCGGGCCCGCAGCTGTTCGAGGACCTTGCCCAAGTGGGCGTCGGCGTGCTCGACTTCCACCGCGTAGTCGAGCATGTCGCCGCGCACGGTCGCGTTGTCGGGCCAGTAGCCGGGCACGCGGTCGACGTCGGAGGGCTTCTTGCCGAAGCGGGCGTGGCTGCCCTCTTCGTAGGCCCGGTGGGGCTCGAAGAAGCCCATCCAGAAGAACCAAGGCCGGTCGGCGGGCGCGTCCTTCAGGAAGTCGGCGAAGTTCGCGGCGTAGTCGTTGGGCGACATGCCCTTCGCGGGGGGCGGCAGGCGACGCTTCGCGTACTGCTTGCCCGTCATCGGCCGCGGCGATCCGTCGGCCTTGACCGACTGCCCGGGCCCCCAGACTTTTCCGGTCGTCGCGTAGAAGTAGCCAGCCTTGTCCAGCGCCTCGGGCAGGACGCCGACCTCCGGCGGGAAATAGGGCCAGTGGTTGGCCGCGGCCCCGAGCAGCCAGGGGTGCCTCCCGGTCATGATGCTGGAGCGGGAGGGCGCGCATTTCGCCGTGGGGGTATAGGCGTTGAGGAAGAGCAGGCCTTCCTGCGCAAGCCGGTCGAAGTTGGGCGTCTTCACCCACGAGCAGCCGTAGGCGCCCGCATGGCCGGTGCCCCAGTCGTCGGCGATGACGAAGAGGATGTTCGGGCGGGCCGGCGCCGCGGACAGGCCGGACAGGGCGAACAGAAGGGCGATGAGGGCTCTCATGGGGTGGTCGGATGCTGGCGGGTCCGCGGGCCCGGGGCAAGGGGGACCTCGGCAAAGAAGGAGGCCGGACGGCTTGCGCCGCCCGGCCTCCGGGAAAGGGCTGGTTCAGCCCCTCAGTTCTTCTTGGACAGGTCGCGCAGCTTCACGTTGCGGAACCAGACCTCGTCGCCGTGCTCCTGGAGGAGGATGTGGCCGTCCTTCCATTCGCCGAAGTTCTTGCCGTACTTGGGGTCGGCGTACTTGCTCTTGGCGACCAGCGCCCTGAACTCGGGGGTGGAGCGGTCGTAGGCCACGACCTTGCGGCCGTTGAGCCAGTGCTCGACCTTGGAGCCGGTCGCGATGACGTAGGCGTTGTTCCAGTCCCCGATGCGGTTGGCACGCTTGCCCGTGGCGGTGATCAGGTCGTAGAGCGAGGAGACCGTGCGGTTGCCGTCGCGGCCGAGCTTGGCGTCGGGGTGGACGGCGTCGTCGAGCATCTGGAATTCCAGGCCGAAGGCCGAGCCCGCGCCTTGGTTGAGGTCAGGCTGCACGAAGTACTTCAGGCCGCTGTTGGCGCCCTTGCTGAGCTTGAAGTCGACCGAAACCTCGAACGCGGAGTAGCGTCCGGTCGTGATGATGTCGCCCGCGTTGGCCGACTCCTTGCCGTCGCCCTTGGCGGTGTGCAGCATGCCTTTCTCGACGGACCAGCCCTCCTTGGGGAAATCGGGCCCCTTGGCGGAGCGCCAGCCCTTGGAGGTGCGACCGTCGAAGAGCAGCGTCCAGCCGTCGGCCTTTTCGGATTCGGTGAGGGTGTTGTCCGCGATGGGCGTGAGGCTGATGTTGCGCCACTGCACGGTGGTGCCGGCCTTGTCCTTGTCCTTGCCGATGCCGTGGACCTGGAAGGCGATGAAGCCCGTCTTGTAGCCGTCGTCGCGCGCGTCGACGCGCTGCACGCCGTTGATCCAGGTGCGGATGCGGTTGCCGTTGGCCTCGACCTTGACGCGGTTCCATTCGCCCACCTTGGTGACCTGCTGGCCCTGCTTGGAGAAGGCCTGCTCGTCGCCGCCGCCGAAGCCCGGGAAGATCCAGCCGCGCCGGCCTTCCTCATAGAGTCCCGCGGACCACATGCGGGGGCCGACTTCGGCCTTCTTCACGTTCTTGGGGTCGGTGTCGATCTCGGCCTGGTAGCCGTGGACGCGTCCGGCGGCGACCTTCTTCTTCTTGCCGTCGGAGCCCACGAACTCCTGCTCCTTCTCCAGCGCGCGGCTGCGGAACTGCACGCCGGAGTTGAGGCGGGGGTCGTTGAGGAACTCGTATTCGAGCACGAAGTTCGAGTACTCCTTCTCGGTCGCGAGGAAGGTGTTGGGGGTGTTGAGGGTCGAGGTGCCGACGAGCACGCCGTCCTTGACGGCGTAGGTGGCCTCGCCGCCGAGGCGCTTCAGGCCGGTGAGGTCCTTGCCATTGAAGATGACCGGCTTCGCAGCGGCCTTCGGCGCACCCTTCTTCTGGGCGCCGCCGGGGCCCGGCTGCTCGGAGGCGGCGCAGCCGGCGAGGGCCACGGCCGCGAGGAGGGCGATGATCTTGGAGTCCATGATGGGGATGTCTGGAAATGAAGGGGCGGAGCGGTCTTGCGACGCGCTCCGCCCCGGGTCGTTCAACCGATGGCCGGGATGCGGAAGGGCGCGCGTCCGTCGCGTCGGGCGATCAGGTCGGCGTTGGCGCGGGCTCCGTTGGCTCCGGTGAACTGCTGGGTGGAGGGATCCTGCGTGAGCGCGGCCCCGAGGACGGCCTTCGAGGTGGCGAGGTTCACGCCGTTCTTGCCGAGGTGGTCCTGCATGCGGACGAAGGCCTCGGAGAGCCCGGCGTCGGCCTTGATGGCCTCGGTGATCTCGGCCGCCGACTGGCGCTTGCCGAGGCGGAACGAGATGTTCGCCGAGTGGACGAGCGACGTGGAGATGTGGCACTCACGGACGGGGGCGTGGATGCCGGCGTTGGTGCCCTTGCGGATGTGGTCGACCCAGTCGGCGTGGTGTCCGGATTCGCCGCCGGAGAGGTCCACCTGTCCCACGGACTTGCCGTAGGCCTTGATGACCTTGCCGTCCTTGCCGTAGGCGACGGCCGAGTTGTAGTCGGGGACGACGATGGTGGCGTTCTCGCACTCCACCACGATGCCGATCTCGGGGGCCTTGGGGAACTTGCCGTAGCGGTTCATCGCGGCATTCTTCGCCTTGCTGCTGGCCAGGCCGTAGACCTCGGTGATGAGGGGCGCCTTGGCGTAATTGTGGACGGAGATGAAGGTGTTGGGGGTCTCGGCGCAGTCGCGGTAGCCGAAGCGTCCGCCGATGGAGACGACCGAGGGCGACACCTCGGGCTCGTTGAGGAACCAGCGGGCGATGTCGATCTCGTGGATGCACTGGTTGCAGAGGTCGCCGCCGCCCCAGTTCCAGAACCAGTGCCAGTCGTAGTGCACGGGGCCGGAGCTCTTGGTCTCGTTGTCGGGGTCGGTCTGGTTGCCGCGGACGGACTCGGCCATGGGCGAGGGGCCGCACCACAGGTCGTAGTTGATCGAGGAGGGGATGTCGCGCTTCTTGGCCGGCCCGATGGACTTGCGGCGCTTGTAGCAGATGGCGCGGGAGACGAGGACCTTGCCGTAGACGCCGCCGTGCACGTCCTTGATGGCGGCGCGGATGCCGGCGCCCGAACGGCTCTGGGTGCCGGCCTGGACGATCAGGTTGGAGTGTTTCTCGGAGGCGGCCACGAGCTGGCGGCCCTCGTAGATGTTGTGCGAGAGCGGCTTTTCGATGTACAGGTGCTTGCCGGCCTGGAGGGTCCAGATCCCCTGGATGGAGTGGAGGTGGTTGGGTGAAGCGATCGACACGGCGTCGATGTCCTTGTTCTCAAGGAGCTTCCTGAAGTCTTCGTAGCCCTCGGCGCCCTTGTTGGAGGACACGCCCTTGGCCAGGACCTCGGCGTCGACGTCGCAGAGCGCGACGAGGCGCACGCCCTTGATGCGCTTGAGTTCGCTGATGTGGCTTCCGCCCCGGCCCTTGAAGCCGACGACGGCGACGCGGAGGTCTCCGTTGGCGCCCTGGGCGTTGGCGTGGTTGCAGGCGCTCAGGCCCGCGGCGGCGGCCGCAAGCGCCGAGTTCTTGATGAATGAACGGCGGTTCTGTTGGGGGGACATAAGTCTGTGGTTTGGGGTGGGGTTCACCCCAAAAGATGTCCGCCCCGGAGTCGAGAGCGTTCCTCGGCCCCGGCTCTCTTCATGTGGGCCCGTCCCCGACCCGGGGCCGGGCGGCGGACTGTGGCTAGGATTTGAAGATGAAGGAGTTAGGAGCCGGCGGCCTTGATTCCGACGCCGGGCCGTCCGCCTCCGGACTCACTTCTTGAGACTGTTGAGGTATTCCCGGATGGCCTCGAACTGTTCCTCGGCCTTGCCGTTGAAATGCTCGGTCAGCTGGGTCAGGCCGTCGCCGTCGGCGAACTTCGGCATCTTGGTCTCGGGGTCGAGTCGGTTGGGGTTCAGCAGCCAGCGGTGGAAGTGTCCCTTGCGCAGGCGCTGGGCGGACAGGGCCAGGTTGATGCCCGGCGCCTCGAAGACGGCGGTGGCCTCCTTCTCGCCGACGTCGTGGCAGGTGATGCAGTTGAAGCCGCCGTCCATGCCGAGGAGCTTCTCGCCGACGGCGATCCGCCCGGGGTCGGGCGTGGGCTCTCCGGGCTCCTTGGGGCCGAAGCCGTGCTGCTGGCCGAGCCCGAGCGCCATGCCCGGGGCGTGATGGGCGAACCCGGGCATGACCCCGATCAGCCACCACCGCGGCTTGTCCTCGACGCGTCCGGCGATGAACTCGGTCATCCAGGCGGTCTTCAGCTTCTCGCCCTGCCAGGTGAGCGCGGGCACCGGCGCGTCGGGCACGGGCTCTCCCTCGACGTGCTCCTTGGGCGGCAGAAGGGAGCGCAGCCGTTGACATTCGTCGTCGAGTCTCCGCCAGACGGCGCCGTTTCCGTCGATCGCGTGGCAGCCCGCGCAGTTGAGGGCCTTGAGGTTGCGCGTCGCGAACTCCGCCGGCACGTCGACGGCCAGTCCGGCGGCGACGTCCGATTTCAGGAACGCGAGCAGCGCGTCCCTCTCGCCGGCGGACAGGCCGTAGGCGGGCGCCTTCCCACGCGCGGCCGCGTCGGGAGCGAGGCAGCCCTTGGCGCCCGCGGCCACGGCCTGCGCCAGCGGGGGCTGGGTGGTGGCGGGCATGCCGGCGTGGCAGTTGAGGCAGCCGGCGGCCACGATCAGGCCGGCTCCGCGCGCGGCGTCGCCCTCCCTGGCCGCGGGTTTGGCGGCGGGTGCCTTCGTGAGCAGGTAGGCGGCCAGCTGGCCGGCCTCCTCCTCGGTGAGGCGGAAGTGCGGCATCCGCGCGGCGGGCCAGTTCTTCGCCGGGTCGAGCAGGTAGTCCTTGAGCGCCGCGTCGCGCCACTTTGCGCGCACGTGCGAGAGCGGGATGCGGGCGAGCGGGTCTTCGCCCGCCGCGTCGGGCTGGCGGTGGCACCCGACGCAGCCGAGGTTGGCGAAGAGCGCCGCCCCGGCCGGGGCGAGCGCGGGGTCGGCGGCTGGTCCGGTGGCAGGCGTGGCGCCCTGTGTCAGCATGGCGGCGAGGTCCGCGGCCTGCTGCTCGGCGTCGGGGCCGTTGAGCGCCGCGGGCATGAGCGCGTGCGGGCGGAAGGAGGCGGGGTCGAGGATCCAGCGCGTCAGCCACGCACGGTCGAACTTCGCGCCGAGGTCGGCGAGCAGCGGCGCGTTCTGCCCGAACTCCGGCATGCCCGCGCCCTTGGCGGGCAGCCTGGCGTCCTGGTGGCAGGCCGCGCAGTTGAGGTTGGCGAAGAGCGCGCGTCCTTCCCGCAGGAGCAGCGCTTTCGCCAGGCTTTCGTCCGCGGCGTGCGCGAGGGCGGTCGGCGGGAACGCCTCGCGCGGGAAGTCCTTCGAGGCCCAGCCGGCCCGCAGGTGCGCGTCGGCTTTTCCGTCGGACTCGAATTCGGCGACGATCGCGTTGGGCCCCTTGTTGAGCTGCATCGACTTCGTCCCCGTCCCCTCGAGCGCGGCCTGTCCGTTCACCGTCAGCCTGAATTTGCCGGACGTCTCGGCCCAGAGGGTGAAGATCCCCCGTACGGGCGCCTCGACCGTGCCTTCCCAGCGGGCCTTGAAGGGACCGGCCGGGAGCCAGGGCGTGACCGGCTGGCCGGCGGGCACCTGGAGCGCGAGCAGGCGGTCGACGCGGCGGTCCGTGCGGCCTCCGGCCTCGAACGAGACGTGAAGTCCCCGGGCGGATTCGGCGGCGGCCGCGGCGAGCGGCGCGAGGAGGAGCGTCAGGAGGCGGCGGAGCGTCATGGCGGCGTGATTCAAGGGTCGCCCATCGGCGGTGCTTGGCAAGCGGACAAGAAAGAAGAAGGCCCGGAGGTTCCGGGCCTTCGCGCACGCCTCACGGCGCGGTCACCGGGCGAAGCTGCGGTAGTCGGAGCCCTTGGCGTCCGGCACGACGTTGATCGTGTTGGACACCTCCTCGGGCACGCGCGTGCCGTCGACGGCCCTGAGGGCCATCTTGATGCGCATCTGCATCACGGGCTGCAGGCCGGGGATCTCGAGGAAGACCTCCTTGCCGTCGTCGGAGAGCTTCACGGACTTCACGGCCACGGAGTCGGTGCCCTTCTCGCCGGGCTTGCTGACCTTGTAGTCGGCGGAGCCGTATTCGGAGGAGTACTTGTAGTTGTACTGCTCGACCGACCAGTTCTGGAGGTCGGTGGCGGACTTGCGGTCGAGGGCGCCGGTGAAGCCGATGGTGACGCCGTCCTTGGTCACGTGGAGGCGGTCCTGCATGGTCACGGACTTGCCGGTGTAGCGCACGCGGTGGATGGCGCCGTCCTTGACGCCGTTGGTCTGCCAGCCCTTGAGGCCGGAGAGGTACAGCTGTCCGTCGCCGGGGTTGAAGCGGCCGCGCATGATGCCGGTGGAGAACTTGAGGGGGAACTTGACCACGCCGCCCTGGGCCACGTCGCCCACGCGCTCCTGCAGCACCCCGAAGAGGGAGGATTTGCCGTAGGAGAGGTAGAGCATGCGGCCCTCGAAGGGCCCCCACTTCTTGGAGGTCACCCAGGTCTGCCCGCCGTTGGAGTTGTCGACGTCGTAGGGGATCCAGCACAGGTGCGGGCTGTACTGGGTCGGGGCCTTCTCGCGGTGCGCGAGGTCGGGGACCTCGATGAACTCGCCGGGCCTGGAGAAGTGGATGTAGTCCGCCGGGACCCAGGTGCCCTGGTTGTCGCCGTTGGAGATCTCGCCGTTGGGCCCGACGCCCATGCCGTTGGGGGCGCGGATGCCGGTGGCGTGCACCTCGAACTTCCTGCCGTCGGGCGAGACCTTGAAGATCGAGCCGTGGTGGTCGCTGAGGGGCCCCCAGCCGCGGCCTCCCGGATTCACGGGACCGCCCTTGAGGAAGTAGAAGTTGCCCTGCGGGTCGGTCTGCAGGTCGAAGGTGAACTCGTGGAAGTTCGAGGTGACCTGGACGTCGTTGTTGAAGTTCTCGTAGCGGTCGGCCTCGCCGTCGCCATTGAGGTCGCTGAGGCGGGTGATCTGGTCGCGGCCGAGCACGTACATCACGTCGTCGACGATGCGCAGGCCGAGGGCGTGGAAGATGCCCGTGGCGTGGCGGCGCCAGGTGACCTTGGAGTACCGGTCGTCGGACGGGGTGCCGATCCAGACGTCGCCGCTCCAGGTGGAGAAGGCGATGCGCCCGTCCTTGAAGAAGTCGATCGCGCCGACGCGGATCCAGGAACGGTAGGGGTTCTCGAGGGGGACGTTGAGGTTGTCGACGAGGTAGGGGGCGTTGAGGACCTCCTTGACGCGGTCCGCGAGCACCTGCTTGGCGGCGGCGTCGGTCTCTCCGGCCAGCTGCTGGCGGAGGGCTTCGGCCTGCTTGGCCTGGTCGTCCTCGCCGAAGGTGGTCTCGGTCACGACGGTCTGGGTCCAGTGCGCCGGTCCGCCTTTGGTGAAGGCGACGAGGTCGGCGGGCGCGGCGGTGCCGGCGGCGGCCTTGAGCAGGGCGTCGTTCTGGCCGACGGCCCCGTGGGCGAAGGAAACCTTGAAGCTGGTCCCGGCCTCCGCCTTGACCTTGAGCGTGAGGGAGGAGGTCGTCTGGGCGAAGGTCGAGCCGGCGGGCAGGCCCCGACCGACGACGGCCGTCAATTCGTCCGCGGGAGCCTTCGGCGCGGCGGTCGGCGCGGCCTTCTTCTTGCCCTTGGGGGCCGGCGGCGGCGTGGGCGCCGGGAACTTCATCGTGAGGACGGCGGCGGCCTTAAGATTGGTCGTGGCGATGGAGCCGCCGTAGGGCAGGTCCTGCAGGCGCACGTGGGAGTTCAGCACACCCTTGAGTACGGTGAAGGAGCGGCTCACGACGGGCACGCCGCCGACGGTCTCGAGCTCGGCGCTCTCCAGCACCTCCGCCTCGCCGACGCTGTAGTGGAAGGTCACGCGGTCTCCGCAGAGGAAGAGCCCCAGGTACTTGGAATGCTCGCGGGGCAGGGGACCGAGCGGGATCTTGGACATCACGCCTTCGGGGCCCTTGGGCAGCGCGCGGGGGTCCTTGAAGGAGCCGTCGGCGCTCCAGCCGGGGCCAGGGTTGGTCTCGAAGTGCATCTTGGCGTTCTGGGCCGGACCGGGGTTCGGTCCGTGTCCGCCGTCGAAGGTCACGCCCTTGAAGCGCATCCAGCCTCCGGTCCAGCCACCGGCGCCGCGGAGGGTCTCGGTGTCGAAGGCGTAGCCTCCCGCGCGTTCGCCTAGGTTCACGACGACGGCCTTGTTGGCCGCGCCGCCCTTCTGCTCGAAGGGGTTCTTGCCCTGGGCGTTGTCGATGGAGGCCGACAGGAAGCGGCCGTAGTCCATCGCTTCGTGCTTGGGGAGATTCTGCTGCGCGGAGGCGACGGCCGTGAGGGCGAGCAACAGGGTGGTGGTCAGGGTTCTCATCTGATTGGAAACGGGGTGGGGCGGGGGTAGAGTCTTGGATAAACGGTCAGCCACTGTCCAATGTTTTGGGACGACGCGGTCGTCGAGGCCTCGGCCGTCGGTCTTCCGCAGCCACAGGGCGGAGGCCCTTGAGCGTATTCGGCCTAATACCGCGGCCGTCTGACCTTGCGGGCGTTTTCTCACAGGCTTTGCTTTGATTTCACCCCCCTTGCCCATGACCCTTCGCCTCCGGCCTCTGCTGCTCCTCGCGTTCCTCGCCCTGCCGCGCATCGCCATGGCCGCGGCTCCCGGTTCCGAGCTGGACCTGGTATTCAACACGACGACGCCGACGAACGACCTCAGGGGCGACCTCTCGGCCCAGGTGCTGTTCGCGCAGAGCCAGGTGATCCCCGCGCGGCCGCGCCCCGACGACCGTCAGCCGCGCCTGGTCAGCCTGCGCCGGACGCTGCTCATGGTCCGCCCGCAGAGGTCCGGCTCGCCCTCGCCGCTCGCAGTCACGGTCGTCAGCGGCGCGGGCAGGACGCTCGGCACGCTCACGCTCGACCCCCCGGGGCTCCTGCCGAAGACGGCCTACTTCACGGAAGGCGTGCCGGCGGGCGGCGTCGACTTCACGGTCAAGGACACCGAGCCGGACGAGGTGACCGCCGCCGCCGACATCGCGCGCCTCTCCGAGGCCGATGGCGTCGCGCTGCGCGAACGGCTCGCCCGGCACGACTTGATCGAGGTGCGGACGGGCGACGGACGCTGGACGCGCCACATCCGCCTGCCCGCGGGCAAGGGCCTCGACGGCAAGGCGGTGCGCATCGTCGCCGACGCGGGCTACGGCTCGACGATCCATTACGACGGGCGCCAGGTGAACGTGGGTCGCGGTCAGACGGTCCTGCTCAAGTGCGCCGGCGGACGCTGGTTCCGCGACGGCGAGCTCGACAACAACCGCCTGCGCTACGCCGCGGACGCGTGGAGCGCGGTCCTGCCCGGCGAATGGATCCTGCCCGGGGTCTCGTTCCGCTTCCGGCAGGGCTCCCTCGCCGGCGAGCTCACGGGCGTCGCGGTCGGCGCGCCGACGCAGCTGCTGCTGCACACCATCGACATCGGGATGCTCACGGCGCCGCGCGCCGCCTTCGCGTTCGCCAAGGACCCCGAGGCGCACCGCGAATACTTCCAGACCCTGCCGGCGACGCGCCTCGTCGTCAGCCAGTACGCGCCCTTGCATCTGACCGAGGTCATGCTGCCGACGGGCGAGCTGCTCAAGGAGCTCGATCCGGGCAAGGGCGGCTGGCACGAGGGCACGATGCGCCAGCGCATCGGCAAGGAGCTGGTCTCCCACGGCATCGACAACGCCAACTACGGCCTGCACAGCACGGCCGGCGTCGGCGAGCGCAGCCATCCCTACGTGGTCGCCCAGCTGGCCGCGCACAACAACCGGGGCGTCTACGCGAACGGCGTGCAGGTGCACGGCGGCTCGGGCGGGGGCGGCATCGTCACGCTCGACGACTCGCTCGGCAACGAGTTCAGCCACGAGGTCGGCCACAACTACGGCCTCGGCCACTACGTCGATGGCTTCAAGGGGTCCGTCCACCGCAGCGCCGACCAGGTCAATTCGACCTGGGGCTGGGATGCCGACCGCAACCGTTTCCTCCCGAACTTCGCCGCGGTCCGCAGCGGCAAGGCCTCCGCGCTCGAGGGCCAGTCGCAGGAGCCCTTCGACGGGCGTTCGTTCGGCTTCGACGCGATGGCGGGCGGCGCCCCGTTCTCCTCGTTCAACCGGTTCACGCTCTACACCCCGAACACCGCGGCGATCATCCAGAACTTCCTGGAGGGCAAGGCGGTCTTCGACGGGCGGTCGCCCACGGGCTTCAGCCGCTGGAACGCGGACGCCGCGAAGATGGAGCCCTACGCCCACCGCCTCGCGACGGCCGCTCCGGTCTCGGCTCCGATCAAGGGCCTGGACGAGGCCTCGCTCGCGGCGCTCTTCGCGGAGCATGCGTGGGTCAGGGTGGCGATGGGGGACGGCAACTGGGCGAAGGCGTTCACCGTGCCCGCGGCTTCGCCCGCGAACAAGGGCCGCATCCTCTCCCTGGAACACGGCGCCGCCTACGCGACGGACATGATCATCAACGGCGCGGCGGAGCGCATCACCCGTGGCACGTCCCGCAGTTTCGTCTCGGACGGCAAGCGCTGGAACGAAGGGAAGGGCGACGAGGGCTCCTTGGTGCGCAAGCCCCTGGTCTTCGGCGCGGCGGTGGTGACGCTCGTCGGCTACTACGATCCGGAGCAGAAACTACGGAGCTACGTCTATCCTCCGCTGCACGGCGCCCTGGGCTTCTGCTACGCCGACGACAGCGCCGCCCTCAGGCCGACGGACTGCCAGCTTGTCGTCGAGTCGCGTGCCGTCACTTTCCGTTTCCGTCTCGACGGGAAGCGCATCGACCTCGCCTGCATGAACAAGTTTCACGTGAACGTCCCTGCCGCCGCACAGCCGCGCAGCGTCTCCCTGGTGATCGGCGGCAAGGTCGTCGACAGGCGCTCCATCACGCCGACGACCGAGAGGCTCGCCGTCACCGTCAACGGACTCTGGCCCGCGGCGAAGTGAAGGCCGCCGCGCGGCGGCCCGAGGCCCGTGCCGCGCTCAGGCCTTCCAGCAGCCCGGCAGGTGATGGTCCAGCACGCCGACAGCCTGCAGGTAGGCTTGGACGATGGTCGGGCCGACGAACTTCATGCCGCGCTTCTTCAGCTCCTTGGAAATCTTCTCGGCGAGAGGCGAGGAGGGCTGCGGCTTGCGCGTGCGGCTGACGACCGGACGGCCGTCGACATGCGCCCAGAGCCACGCGGCGAAGGATCCGTGCTCGGCCTGCATCCGCAGGAAGACGCGTGCGTTGAGCGCGACCGACTCCAGTTTGCCGCGGTGACGCACGAGTCCGGGGTCCTTCATGAACGCATCGACCTTGCGGGCGTCGAACCGCGCGTTTTTGCGCGGATCGAATCCGGCGAAGGCCTCGCGGTAGCGTTCCCGCTTCCGAAGCACGGTGATCCAGGACAGGCCGGCCTGCGCGCCCTCAAGGATGAGCTGCTCGAAGAGCAGGCGGTCATCCCGCACGGGCACGCCCCATTCGCGGTCATGATAGGCCACGTAGAGCGGGTCGTCGCCGCACCAGAAGCACCTCGGCTTCGGACGCGGCATCAGGCCTTGATGGACAGCCCGCGCAGCCAGGCGATCCAGCCCGCCGGCAGCCCGCGCGCCAGGGCGCCACGCACGATCTTTTCATGGTAGAGGCGGGAGGGCAGGTGAGGGCCGGTCGGATCGACGACCTTGAAGGCGTAGCACTCCAGCGGGCAGTCCTCGACCCCGCCTTCCAGCACCGTGAGCTTCACGCGCCGGTAGGCCGCGCCTTCGGCTTCCATCAGCCGGTTCCAGTCATCGGCCGTCATCTCGTAGATTCCGCCCCAGACGCCGGGCGAATCCTGGTCCTCGAGGATGTCGGCTGCGCCTCCGCCCCAGGTCTGGCTGGCATGCGTGAAGGCCATGCGGTGCTTCGGCAGGAACGCCTTGCCGCGGTATTGGGAGCCCGGACAGCGACGTTCCATCTGGGTCGAATCCAGATTGGAAGCGTAGGCGAAGTAGAACCGGCTCATGCGCGAGGACTCGTCACTTTGCCCCGGAACGCGGTCAAGGCAATCCCGACCGGGGCGGAAGTTCAGCGCGCGACGTCGTCGCGGCCGAGCACCGTGATGCCGTGCCGGGCGAGCACGGAGGCCGCGAGCTCCTGGGCCTCGGTCCGCACGATGAGGCCTCGCCGGCCGCCAGGCCGGAAGAGGAAGGGATAGACGTAGTGGATGTTGATTTCCGCCGCGAGGAGGGCGGCGGTCACGTCCTTGAGCTGGGCCTCGGACTGCAGCTCGATGGCCACCACCGGCAGGTCGTCGTGCGCGAAGTTGTGCTCCGCCAGCACCTTCTCGGCCTGCTCGGGGTAGTCGACCACGATGCGGATGATGGTCGAGTCGGTCGTGTCGACGAGGCACAGGGCCACGATGTGCACGTCCGCGGCGCCGAGGGACTGCACCAGTTCGTTGAGGCGCCCCACCTTGTTCTCGACGAAGATGGAGAACTGGCGGATCGGGCCGAGGTCCGGCTGGCTGGGCGTGTCGTGGGCCACGGAAGGTGATGATGGGCCCGCGTCCCGCGGGATTCCAGCCTTTATGACCGACTTGATGGTTGATTGTCCGGTACCACGGCCGATGTTCGCAGCGTGTTCACGTCCGCCCTCGCGTTCATCCTTGCGCAGGCCCCGGCCCGTCTGCCCGAGACGGTCGTGGTCGAGACGCGCCAGACGGTCGAGTTGGCGGAGGTCTCTCCCTCGGTGTCCCGGATCGACGGAGCCGCGGCGGTGGAGGCGGGCTACACGACGCTGGGCGGCCTGCTTGCCTCGGCTCCCGGGGTCTGCGCCACGGAGCAGTCGGGCGAAGGCTCGCAGGCCTCGCTCTTCATCCGCGGGATGAACTCCACGCACACGGCGATCCTGCTCGACGGGCGTCGGCTGCCCCAGGGCTTCTCGGGCTCCTACGAGCTTGGCCGCTACCGCGTCTACGGGCTTTCCTCCATCGAGCTGCTCCGGGGCCCCGCCTCGGTCGCCTACGGCGCCAACGCCATCGGCGGGGTGGTGGACATGCGTCTGCCGGATCCGCTGCGCTCGCCGTCCGGCGGCTCGGCGCTGCTCGAGGGCGGTTCCTACGGGCGCGCCGCCGCCGCGGTGAGCATGACTTCCAACGACGCCGCGTCCGGTCGCGAGGCCGCGCGCGGGCTCGCGGTCACGGCCACAGCCACGCGCGACGACGGCTGGCGGGTCAACGGCGCGCGCGACGCCGCGACGGCACTCCTCAGCGCGGGATGGCGGATCGCCCCGGGCGTCGTGGCCGACCTGGTGGGCTCGGTCGACCGGGGGCACGCCGGACTGCCCGGACCCGGTCCCGGTGCCTCCGGCGACCCCAATGACTGGCAGCGCGACGGCGGCTGGCTGCTTTCGCCCGGCGTACGCTTCGACAACGGGACGGTCCGTGGTGCCGCGTTCTGGTCGCGCGCCGGCTCCTCGGTGACGAGCTTCATCGACGCCACGGCCCCGTTCGCCTTCACCTCGCACCAGCGCTACCTGCTCGAACGCGATGAGCTCACGGCCTACGCCGACTGGGCGGTGCGGCCCGATCTCTCCTTCGGCGCGGGCGTCACCTACGAGCGCAACGATTACGACCAACGCATGCTTTCCCCGGGCGGCGTGGACTGGCGCGACGTCCAGGAGTCGTTCGGCGGCTGGCTGCGCGCGGACTGGCGGCCGTCCTCGGCCGACCGCATCCGCGCCACGGTGCGTCAGGACGCCTTCACGGAGTATGACGGCCGCACCTCGGGCGAGCTGGCCTGGTCGCATCGGCTCAGCAAGGAGCTTGTCCTGCACGCCAAGGCCGGCACGTCGTATCGCACGCCTTCGGGCAACGACCTCGCTTACGGCACCGCCGGCGGCCTTCCGCTGCGTCCCGAGTCGTCGGTTGGTTATGAGATCGGCCTGCGGCACGAGGATCTCCTGCCGGGCGCGCTCTCGTGGACCTTCACCCTCTTCCGCAACGATGTCGAGGACCTCATCGACTTCGACCCGGCGAACTTCTACCTCGCCTACAACATCGCCGAGGCGCGGACCCAGGGCGCGGAGTTCTGGCTCGAGACCCGTCCCGCGAAGGGCGTGCGACTGTTCGGCTCGGCGACTCTTCTGAGCACCGAGGTCCTTTCCCCCCTCGGCTATCTCGGAACCGCGGCCCAGGGTGAGCAGCTGCTCCGTCGGCCCGACTTCGCGCTCAGCCTCGGCGTTGAATTCATTCCCCGGGAGGACTGGGTCTTCGGCCTGGCCGTCACCCATCTCCGCGGCCGTGAAGATTTTGACTTCGCCGCCTTCAGCCGCGTCGACCTCCCTGACGCCACCTACGCCCGCCTGTGGATCCGCCGTTCCATCGGTGAGCACACAGAGGTCTCCCTTCGGGTCGAAAATCTCACCGGAGAGGATGCGCCGCCGGCCGCCCTTGGCTTCGGCCCGCAGCCCCGTTCCGCCTATCTCGGCGTCACCCGGCGCTTCTGATCATGGGCGACGGGGAGCGACGGCTTGACCTCGCCCCGTGCTCTGACTATCCAACACGTCCCTTGAACTGACAAGGGACCTGGAGAGGTGGCTGAGTGGCCGAAAGCGCCCGTTTGCTAAATGGGTATACCCCAAAAGGGTATCGTGGGTTCGAATCCCATCCTCTCCGCCACTTTGACGCATCAAGTCCGACCGGGGCTTGGCGTGCGTTTCATGCCGTAAACCGCATTATTTCGGTCTTAACTACCAGCTCTGATCGGCCCGACGTTACAAAAATGCTACTAAAGATTGAGTGGGCTGGTCCGGCTATGATCAAGAACTAGGACAAATTTACCGAACCAATCCCGAGGCCCGCCCGAAAGGCCGTGCCACGCTTGACTTCGGTCAGGCCGCTCGAATTATGAAGTCAGTGCCTGTCGCCCGTTCCAGACTCTTCGCCTGCCTCGCCCTGCTACTGTGGTCGACGGTCGGTGTTCTCGCGGCCGATCATTGTGCCTGTGACGATGTCTCGGCCGATTGCGAGCATGCCGGCCAAGCCTGCGCCCAGCCCGATGATTGTTCGGATTGCTTGGCGCCTTCGAATGCGGTCGCACTTACGGACGCGCCGGAAGTCTTGCTCCCGCTCGCCAATGTCTCGGTGGGTGCCCCTTTGTTGGTTTCGGTTTTCGCGTATGGCGAACAATGCGCCGTCGAGTCGAAACGCCCCGTTTTCATTGTTCATTCGTTTGCCGGTCGTCCGCCAGCCTTGAGGCCGGGGACGATGTGTCTGCGAGTCTGAGCAGGTAGTTCCGTCGGCGGTGCGTCCGCCCTTCACGCCTGCGTCCGCGACGGCAGAGGGCGTGCCGTATCAACACCCCGTCGTCCAAGGGGGCACCCTGGGCTGTGCCCGCATGCAAACAAATCCATGACCCTTTCCCGCATCTCCTTCTTCTTCCTTCTGGCCCCGCTGATCGTCCGCGGAGCCGAACCCAATCCCGTTCCGGTCGAGGTCGTCGACCTTGTCCGCCAGGCCGTCGAGTCCAATCCCGAGCGCCAGAGCTATGTCGCTGCCCTGGCCGCTGAACGCGAGGCAGGCTCTTCGGCTTCCTCCAATCCCGATCCCGTCCTCTCGGTCGAGGTCGGCCGCAAGCGACTGCGCGATGCGGGCGGTGCTTTCCTCGACGAGGGTCAGGTCTGGACGGCGTCGCTGAGCCAGACCTTCGAGTGGCCTGAACGGCTGCGCCTGCGTCGCGCGATCGCGGACCGGCAGGTCGAGGTCGCCAAGCTCGGACTGGGGCGCTTTGAGCAGGCACTTGAGGCCAAGGCTACGGTGCTGGCTTATCGTCTTTCCCGTGCGCAGGTCCGTGCCCAGGCCTGTGAGGAGGTCGCCGAGCGCTTCGCCGGCCTGCGCAAGGCCTTGGTCGGCCGCGACCCTTCCGGCCCCGCCCCGACCATTGAGCTGCGATCGGTCGAGGCCGCCGACGTCGTCGCGCGCCGCCGATCCGAGGAGGCGCGTTTGGCGCTGCAGCAGGCCTTGCTGGAGATGAACCAGTTGCGCGGCGCGCCTTCGCTCGCCCCTCTCGTCGTCAAGGCGCCGGTGCTCGCGCTCAAGGACGCCCCCAAACTCGACGAGTTCCTCGCTTCCGCGCGGGATGGCAACTTCTCCTATCGGATGCAGGTCCTCGAGTCCGAGCAGATGAGCCTGCAGTCGGACCTCGCGCGTTCGGACAGCGTCCCGGGCTTCACGGCCGGACCTTACGTCTCGCAGGACCGCGTGGGTGGGCGCGAGACCATCGTGGGCCTCCGCTTCGACATCCCGCTGCCCGTGAGCGGCCGTTCCGGTTCCGCCGAGCGCGCGGCCAACGAGCGCAAGCGGCAGTCGAAGGCGGCCATCGCCGCGGCCTGGCGTGACGTCGAGAAGGACCTCGGCCAGACCTGGCTATCCTATGCCTCCAAGGTCGACCAGCTGCGCATGCACAAGGATGACCCGGCGGTGCGCTTCGCCGAAGCCGCCAAGCTCGCCGAAAGCCATTTCCGCGCGGGGGCTCTCTCCCTGCAGCTCTTCATGGACGCCCAGGCGGGTTACCTCGAGGCCGTCGACTCCGCTTTGGTGATCCAAGAGCAGGCCGTCGAAGCCGGCTTCCGCCTCCGCGAACTGAGCGGCGTGAACTTCAATCCCGTCTCCGCCCGATGAGAAACGTCTTCCTCGCATGCTCCCTGGCTGCCTTGGCCGGTTGCGGCAAGCCCGCGACCTCGGTCGGGACCGAAAGCCACGCACCGGCGGCTAAGGCCGCCGAATTCAAGAAGGGGCAGGGGCTGCTGCTCACCCCTGAGGCGGTCGAGTTCATCGGCCTGCGCAAGGCCGAGGCTCAGGCCAGCGGCGAGCGTGTGCTGGTGCCGGTCCAAGCTTTGCTTCGAACCTCCGAAGGCAGTTTCGTCTTTGTCCAGAACGGCCAGCGTTGGTTGCGTACTCCGGTCAAGATTGGCGCGGAGTCCGTCGGCACGATCCAGGTCGCGGATGGCCTGCTCGAGGGCGACGTGGTCGCCGTCGAGGGTGTGTGGGATCTCTGGCTCGCCGAACTGCAGGCCATCAAGGGGGGCGTCGGCTGCGCCGACGGACACTGAGATGGTCGCGGCCCTCGCCCGCTGGTCCATCCGCCGCCGCGGCGCCGTGCTGACGTGCGCCCTGCTGCTCAGCGTCCTCGGTTTCTGGTCGGCCTATCGCGTTCCGGTGGATGCCATGCCTGATATCACGGGCCCGCAGGTGCAGATCAACACCGCGATTCCCGCCCTTGCGGCTGACGAGATCGAGTCCCGCATGACCATCCCGCTGGAGTCAGAACTCTCCGGCCTGCCTGGTCTCGTGGAGTTCCGTTCGCTCTCCAAGGTCGGCCTCTCCCAGGTTACGCTGATCTTCGAGGACGGCACGGATATCTTCCGCGCCCGCCAGCTCGTGACCGAGCGCATCGGTCAGGCCTCCGTCAACCTGCCGCCGGGCGCCGTGCCCGTGATGGCGCCGATCAGTACCGGCCTGGGTGAGATCGTCTATTACTCCATCGGTTACACGGCGGAAGCAAAGGCGCCGGCCGACGAGGCCACGTGCCTGCGGGAGCTTCGCCTGCTGCATGACACGCGGGTACGTCCGGCCCTTCGCTCCACCCCTGGGTTGGCGGACGTCAACGTCATCGGCGGCCATGAGCGTCAGATGCTCGTCGAGCCGGACCTCGCCAAGTTGGCCAAGGCCGGCGTGCCCATGTCTGAACTGCTCCGAGCCGTGCGCCGCAATACCGAGAACGCCGGCGGCGGAGTCGTCTCGCTGGGCGGGGAAGCCTTCACTGTCCGGGCCGACACCCGTGTGCGAACCGCCCAGGACTTGGCCGGCATCCCGTTGCGTCCGGCCGGTCTTGGCCCCGCCGTGACCGTGGGCGCTGTCGCTGGTGTTTCGATCGGCAACGCCACCCGTATGGGCGCGGCCACCGTCGACGGCCACGAAGCGGTCGTCGGAGCTGCCATCATGCTCGCCGGCGAGAACTCCCGCGAGGTCTCGCGCCGCGCGACGGAGAAGCTCGCTGCCATCGGTGCCCACCTGCCGGAGGGCGTGAAGCTGACCGTGCTCTATGACCGCTCCGACCTCGTCGGGTCGACTATCCGCACCGTCGAGACCAACCTGCTCGAAGGTGCGCTTATCGTCATCGCGGTGCTGCTCTTGCTGCTCGGCCACTGGCGGGCCGCGCTGCTCGTCGCCCTGGCCATCCCTCTGTCCTTCCTGCTGCTGCTCACCGGCATGGCGGCCTCGAAATCGAGCGCCAACCTGATGAGCCTGGGCGCGATCGACTTCGGGCTCATCGTTGACGGATCCGTCGTGATGGTGGAGAACTTCCTGAGACGGTTGGAGGAGCGGGTCCGCGCCCTCGGCCGTCCCCTGACGGAGGATGAACGCACGTCTGAGCTTTCCGCCGCGGCCGGCGAGGTCGCCGGTCCGATGTTCCTCGGCGTCACCGTCATCACGCTCGTCTATGTGCCGATCTTCGCCCTCGAGGGCATCGAGGGGAAGATGTTCAAGCCCATGGCCGGAGCCGTCGTGGTCGCCCTGGCCGCCTCGGCCGTCGTCGCCCTCACGGTCATGCCTGCCTTGGCGTCCTTCTGGCTGCGCGCCGAGGGCCACGCGGAGGAGGGCGGCTTGATCCGTCGGCTCAAGTCAGGTTTCGCGGTGATGCTCGACTGGTGCTTCGCTCATCGGACCGCCGCCGTCGCGGCCTCCGCGTTCGCCGCCCTGGCGGCCGCGGTCGGCTACACCCGCCTCGGCGCCGACTTCATCCCGCAGCTCGACGAGGGGTCCATCACGATTCAGTTTGTCCGCGCCTCCAGCCTCGACCTCCGTTCGTCCGTGGACCTGCAGAAGCGTTCGGAGTCCCTCTTGCGAGCCAAGTTCCCCGAGATTGACCATATCTTCGCCCGCATCGGGACGTCCGAGATCGCCAGCGACCCCATGGGCCCGAACGTCTCGGATACCTACGTCATGCTCAAGCCGCGTGAAACCTGGCGAAAGGAGGGCGGCTCGCCTGTCACCAAGGCGAGGCTCATCCAGCTGATGTCCGAGCTTCTCGACCGCACCGTCCCTGGGCAGGCCACGATGTTCTCCCAGCCCATCCAGATGCGCTTCAATGAGATGATGGCCGGCGCCCGCGCCGACCTCTCGCTGAAGATCTTCGGGGACGAGCTTTCGGACTTGGAGTCCGTCGCCACGCAGGCCGTCGAGGTCCTGCGCAAGATTCCCGGAGGCGGCGACGTGGCCTTCGAGGCCGCTGGCATGCTGCCCTCGGTCGACATCGTCCCCAGGCGGGATCAGTTGGTCCGTCGCAACCTGCATTCCGAGGAACTTAATGACATCGTCTCCACCGCCCTAGGTGGCGCTAAGGCCGGGCAGATTCCCGCCCAGGGACGTCCTGTGGAGGTCGTCGTGCGGCTGTCTGGTGCGGAGCAAAGTTCGCCGGCGCGTATCGGCGACCTGTCGGTCTCGGCGGAGGATGGCTCCGGCACGATGGTCGCGCTTTCTAAGGTCGCCGACATCAAACTGGTCGAGCGTCCCGGCACCATCACCCGCGAGGATGCTCGGCGACGCCTGGCCATCCTGATCAACGTCCGGGGCCGCGACACCGAGGGCTTCGTCCGCGAGGCCGAGGCCCGGCTCAAGGCCGAGGTCAAGCCGGTCGGCGGCGTCTACTGGGAGTTCGGCGGCCAGTTCGAGAACCTGCAGCGCGCCCGCGAACGCCTTGCCCTGGTCGTGCCCGCGGCGCTCGGGCTGATCCTGCTTCTCATCTACGCCGGGTTCGGTAGCTTCCGCCAGGCGGTCCTGGTGTTCACCTGCGTGCCCCTGGCCGCCACCGGCGGCGTGCTCGCCCTCTGGCTGCGCGGCATGCCGTTCACGGTCTCGGCCGGCATCGGCTTCATCGCCGTCTCGGGCATCGCCGTGCTCAACGGCATCATGCTGATCAGCTTCATCAACCAGCTCCGTGAGTCCGGGGTCCCGCTACGTCAGGCCGTGACGGACGGCACGCTGACCCGCCTGCGTCCAAAGCTCCTGACCGCGCTCGTCGCGTCCCTCGGCTTCGTGCCGATGGCGCTCTCGACCGGCCCCGGCGCGGAAGTACAGCAACCGCTGGCGACCGTCGTCATCGGCGGCATCTTCACGTCGACCTCTCTGACGCTCCTGCTCCTGCCCGTCCTCTACGACTGGGTCGAGTCGCGTTTCCGTTCCTCTCCCACCCAAACACCCGACCAACCATGAAAACCATACTCCTGTCACTGCTCTCAATCGGCGCGCTCGTCGCCGCCGAACCCGCCAAGCCGGCGACCGCCGCGCGTCCCGGTCGCGCCCTGGAAGCCCCCGGCGTGCGCGCCGACTTCCTGATTCAGCCGGACCGTAAGGCCACGGTGACCTTCGTCGACGAGGCCGGCAAGCCCGTCGCCCGCGGTGACCGCACTATGACCGTCAAGGTTGACGGAAAGGATGTCGCGTTGGAGGCCCAGCCCAACGGCTTCATCACCAAGGAGCCGCTGCAGGCCAAGGAGCCGGCCCAGATCGTCGTCCAGATTCGCGCCAAGGCGGACGCCAAGCCCGCCAATTTCCGGGTCACGCTCAACACCTCGCTCTGCGGCGAGTGTAAGCGCCCGGAGTACGGCTGCGTCTGTGGGCACTGAGAGGCCCTTTCCGCGAATTACCACCGATTCCCAAATCTATCACTTAAGTTGACTACAGCAGCGTCTACAGGTACACCAAACCCTCATAAACACTAAAGAAAACACACATATGGCCCCCCTTCGAATCCCATCCTCTCCGCCACTTTGACGTCGTTTACCCCTGACCTGCCGGGCGATCCATCTGACTTCGGCACGGGACTGACGCCAGGGCTCCATCAATCATCATCGGCCGCCGCAGGGCGGATCAGGCAGGAGCCAAGTTCCGCCGCTTCCTCCCCACGGTCCGCAGTCCTGGCCAGACTGGGCCTACTTGCCGGGCTCCCGGTCGTAAGCGGCCAGATGGTCCGCGATTTCGGCCAGTTGCCGGTAGGCGTCGCGATAGATGTCTGCGGAGTAACTGGAGGCGATCGGGCCGGCTGCCGTCCCGGTGATGTCGGCATGGATGGCCGAACCGCCGAACGATCCCTGAAGTTCGCAATACCTGACCCTTGCCGCCGTGAGCTCGATGAATTTGTCCCGCTCCTTCTTGGGCAGGTGCTTCTTGGCGAGCGTCTTTCTGACCGTACGGTCGATTTCGAGACGCCAGAGGCGGAGGGCTTCGTAGCCGGCTGACATCATGTCGTAGGTGCTTTTGGCTCTCAGGGACGACAGGTAGGCGTCGATCGGGTGCTTGAAGCCGCCCTGCTCCCGCCACCCGCCGTTGACCGGGAAGCGCTTCTTTGAATCAGGGTCCAACAGCGACGCCCCGTTCTCATCGTCATAGCAAAGCTGGAGCTTCTTGCCCTTCTTCCAGCCGGAGACGACCTTCCATTCCTCGTCCTTCAGGTCCAAGGAAAGCACCCGCCCGTCAGCGAGATGGCTTTGGTTCACGTCGTGATAGCTGTCCCAGGTTACCGTCTCCGAATGAAGGCAGCCTGCCGGCGGCTGCGGCTTCCGGGCGGCGCGCATCTTGACGACGTCATTCACCCAGCCGTCCCACTCCGGCTTGGTCGGTGTCGCCCAGGTCACTACCGCCGGTTCCGCGGCGTGCAGGGAGGCGATCAGAAAGCCTGCGATCATCCAACGAAGAGGCATGGGGAGAAGTTAGCCAAGCAAATGGCCGGCCTCAAGATATGGCAAGCGAGCAGCGACTGACAGCCTTTGCAATTCCCCGAATGGCGCACCTGCCGCCGCAGGGTGAGGCAAAGGGTCAGGCCGTCACGCGCGAATCACTGACCTGGGTAGCGCCGGCTTTCGATGATTTCAGTAATGGGGCGCTTTGATGACGGCCTGACCGGTCCTCAGGGGTGTCGTTGGCTGGGATTTATTTACTTACATGCCATGCGTGCTTTGATGACGGGATGCTTCGTGCCGTCTTTCTGATGATTGTCTGCTGCTTGGCCGTGTTGGGCCGGGCGGAGTCGCTGCGCTCGGCGTCGGGGTGGGCATCCGGGGTCGGGCTGGCCGACCGGATCGGGGACCGTCCCGAAGACTGGTCGCTGTTGACGACTCATTTCAGCCACGTGACGCCGGAGAACTGCATGAAGCCCGCGGCGGTAAGTCCGAAGGAAGGGGCCTGGAATTTCACCCAGGCCGACCGGTTCGTTGGCTTCGCGAACGACAAAGGGCTCAAAGTTGTGGGGCACTGCTTGGTCTGGGCCAAGGACGACCGCACGCCGGCTTGGTTCTACCGCGACGGAGACAAGGAAGTCTCCAAGGAGGCGCTGCTCAGCCGCATGAAGGCCTACGTCGACACGGTGGTCGGTCGCTACAAGGGCAGGATCGCCGCGTGGGACGTGGTCAACGAGGCGCTCGATGACGGGAAGGCCGACCTGCGTGAGTCGGGCTGGACCCGCATCGCCGGCGAGGAGTTCATCGCGCTGGCCTTCGAATGCGCGCACGCCGCGGATCCGTCCGCGCTGCTGATCTACAACGACTACAACAACGAGCTCGACGGCAAGCGCGAGAAGATGCTCCGGCTGCTCGCGAAGCTGAAGGCCCGCGGCGCGCCGGTCCATGCGGTCGGGCTCCAGGGGCATTACGAGATCGACCGGGTGCCCTACGAGGCGTTGGAGAAGACGCTGGTCGCGCTCCGCGGCATCGGCATGAAGGCCGTGGTCAGCGAACTGGACATCGACGTGATCCCGCGCGGGCGCTGGTGGGCCGACGGCAACAGGCACCGGGCCGAGATGGCGAAGATCAATCCGTACGCCGACGGCTGCCCGCCGGACGTCCTCGCGCGGCAGGCGGAACAGTATGCGAAGCTGTTCCGGCTTTTTCGGAAGTATGAGGATGTCATCATCCGCGTATCGTTCTGGAACCTCCACGACGGCCAGAGCTGGCTGAATGACTTCCCCTGGAAGCGCGTGAACCATCCGTTGCTCTTCGACCGCAAGGGACGGCCCAAGCCCGCCTACGAAGCGGTCATGAAGGAGCTCACGGCGAAGGACTCGGCTCCGCCGCCGGTCAAGCAGGCCCATGCCGAGACGTGGAGGCGCTTCATCGACGAGCATGGGATCATGCGCGATTACGCGGGGGAACTGCCGACGCCGGAGGATTGCCGCCTCGGCCGGCCCAACGCCATCGGCTGGTGGAGCCCGATCGAGAATGGGCCGATGTTCACCGGCATGTACCTGCAGGCCATGGTCGAGCGGGCCCGGCGCAGCGGGGCTGCCTCAGACAGGGAGGAGGCCCGCCGGCTCGCCGGAGGGCTGCTCAAGTGCGCCTCGGTCTCGGACGTCCCCGGCTTCGTCGCCCGAGGCGTGGGTTCCGACGGCCGATGCCACTACCCGCTGAGTTCCGACGACCAGATGCATCCGTGGTTCCTCGGCCTCCAGGCCTACCTGCGGAGCGACATTCCCTCCGCCGAGGAACGCGCGACCCTCGTGGCCAAGGTGCGCGAAGTCGCCGACGTGCTGGAGTCGACCGGCTGGCGCGTCCCGTGCGACGGCGCCTTCAAGGGGGACTTCCGCGGAGGATACAAGGGCGAGCATTTCCGGGACGCCGCACGTTATCTCCATCTGCTGAGGGCGACGCATGAGATGACCGGCGACCCCTCCTGGCTGGAGCGGTATCGCAAGGCCTTGGACGAGAGGCCTGCGAACTCGGCCGAGACCCGCCGTGAGATCTGCGCGCTCGGGTGTCCGCGCGACCTCGGCTTCATCCCCAATCTGCAGAAAGGACAGTTCTGGATCTACGTCGGCACCCAGGCGGGCCTCGCGTGGCTGGCCTCGGTCGAGGAGGATGCGCAGACCAGGGAGGCCTATCGCAAGGGCCTCGCCGTCACCGCGCAGTTCGCCATGCCCGCCCTGGCGACCCACGCTCAGTTCGACAACGCCGACCAGAAAGTCTTTGGCAACGCCGACTGGCGTCAGGTCTACGACCAGTGGTTCCCGCAGCCCACCCAGAAGGACGCCGAACGACTCGCCGGCATCGCGAACCCGCAGAAGCGGGGGCTGCGGAAAAGCTACGAGGCCGCCTGGATGCGCAACCCCCTCGCCGCCGCCGCCGTCGTGGCTTTGGCGGGCGCCCCGCAGGAGCGCGCTGCCTTGCTGAAGGCCATCGGGCACTACGACTACGCTCGGCTCAATATGGCCGAGTTCTTCTTCGCTGAGGTCGCCTACTACGCCTTGCCGGAGCTCAAGTGAACCTCGGCTGCCGCGGCCTGCCTTCGACTTTCAGATCGACCGCGCGAGGGCGAAGTCCTTGTCGGTGAGACCGCCGGCATCGTGGGTGGTCAGGCTGAGCGTGACGCGGTTGTAGGAAATCGTGACGTCGGGGTGATGGTTCATCGCCTCGGCCGGGCCGACGAGACCGTTCACGAAGGCGACGGCCTCGGGGAAGCCCGCGAACCTGTAAGTGCGGGTGAGCGACTTACCGTCACAGGCCCATCCGGGGAGGGTGGTCAGGGCGTCGTCGATTTCAGCAGGGGTGAGAAGCATGGGTAAGCGCGCTTGCGGACGAAACCTTGAGCGCTCGCAGGTTTTATAGGAGAGTCAGCTGCCGTTCAACCGAATGCTTCTCCGTTGTTCCATCTTGCTCCTGTCGATGGTGTGGTTGGCTCCCGGCTGGGCCGCTGAAAAAGCCCAGGAAAAGGATGCCACGTCCGGCAGAGCTTGGGTGACGCGGGCCATGAAGGCGCCCGGGGTCACGCACCATGTGTTTCGCAGCGCCGCAGTGAAAGGTGACGTCAGCTACCACCTCTACCGTCCGGCCGCCTATGAGGCCGAACCGACGAAACGGTTCCCCGTGGTCTACTGGCTGCACGGCTCCGGCGGCGGGCTGCCCGGCATCGCCTCCGTGGCGGCGCGCTTCGACAAGGCCATCCGCGAGGGCAAGACGCCTCCCTGCCTGGTGGTCTTCGTTAACGGACTGGAGATGGGCATGTACGTCGACTGGGCCGACGGCTCCGCGCCGGTCGAGTCGATGATCATCCGCGACCTGCTGCCCCACGTCGACGCCACCTGGCGCACCGTGGCCAAGCGAGAAGGGCGCCTGCTCGACGGCTTCAGCATGGGCGGCTACGGTTCGGCGCGACTGGCCTTCAAGCACACGGACCTGTTCCGCGCCGCCTCGATCGTCGGGGCCGGCCCGATGCAGCCCGAGCTCAGGAACACGCCCCGTGCGAGCCGCATCCAGGCGGCGGACCTGCTGAAGGGCGCCTTCGGGGGCGACCAGGCCGTCTTCCTTGCCGCCAGTCCTCGGACCTTCGCGCAGCGCAACGCCAAGGTCATCGCGAAGGACACGCTCGTCCGCATGGTGATCGGCGACAAGGATGAGACTTTCGGCAACAACGAGGATTTTCACCACCATCTGGAGTCCCTCGGCATCCCGCACACTTGGACCGTGATTCCCGGCGTCGGACATGAGCCGGATCGCGTTTTCACCGCCTTGGGCGATGACAACTGGTCCTTCTACCGGAAGGCTTTCGCCCTGGCCGCTTCGGCCAAGTGAGAGAGGTCACTTCCCCTCCAGTTTCTTGAGATACTTCGCGGGGTTCTTGCGGAACTTATCGATACAGGGCTTGCAGCAGACCTTGATGACACGCCCTTCGTGCTCGAACGAGGCCTGCTCGCCCATCGAGTCCAGGTCGTTGTCGGAGACGATGCAGGTCTTGAGCGGGTAGGGCTTTGGGGCCGCGGATTTTTCCGCGGGCTTGGGGGCGGACGGTTGGTCCGCGGCCGGCGACTGCAGGCAGAGCAGGCCCAGCAGGGCGATGAACAGAGGCTTCATGGATTCAGAATCTGGCGATGATGCCGGCGCCCGCGCCGAAATCGGAGCCGTAGCCGGCGGTGAGTGAGAAGGTCTTGTTCAGGAGGAAGCGGAGGTCCGCGGAAGAGAAGGTATCCGAGTTGCGGCCGTGCCGCAAGGCGAGGTCGAGGGAAAGCCTGTCGGTCAGCTGCAAGGATTTGAGCAGTTCGGCGCGGGTTTCTCCCCCGGCCTGCTGGGTGAGCGTGAGTTCGAAGAAGTAGGGCAGGCGCAAGGTCGCCCCGGCGAAGACGGACTCCCTTCCACCCGGCGAGGTGTCCGAGCGGTACCCTGCGATCAGGGCGAGACGCGTGTTCACGTAGCGCTGGTAGTAGGCCTCCCTCTCATGCCAGTCGCCGGAGCGCACGCCTTCTTCCCACCTCAGGTAGACATTGTGAGGACCGGACTGCACGGTGGCGAAACCGGCGACGTGGGCGCTCGTCACCGCCACCTGGCCCCAGGCGTAGGTGGTCGGCATGGCATGGGTACCGGCAGGGTGGGGCGGCTCCGAGCCGTCCGCGGTGGTCACGCGGATCGTGCGGACCATCCCCGTGACGTGGTGGTAGAGCAGATGGCAGTGGATGAGCCAGTCCCCCCGCCCCTCGTCGGCGGTGAATTCGATGCTGCGCACGCTCATCGGCGGGACGTCCACCGTGTGCTTGAGGGGGGCCGTCCGCGGATCCGGATCGTCGGCATCCACGAGGCGGAAGAAATGCCCGTGCAGGTGGATGGGGTGGTGCATCATCGTGTTGTTCATCAGCCTGAGCCTCACCGTCTCGCCCTCCTTCACCCGGATGCTTTCCGCGGACTCCGGATCGACGCCGTCGAAGCTCCACGCATAACGGATCATGTCTCCGGTCAGCTTGAGGGTGATCTCGCGCGACTTGGCCGGCTGCGGACCCTGCCAGGCCGCCCGCATCTTCCGGTAGGGCGACAGGGGGCGTTCCGATTCGGGGGCGCCGGGCTCGGGGTCGAGCTGGTCGAGGATCGATGAAAGGTAGGCGTTCATGCCGTAAGGGTCCGGGCGGGGCGGCGGCACGGCCGCATGCGACGCTCCCTCTCCCATCCAGGCTGAGACGTGACCACTGCCGTCCTGGGCCGTCGAGCGCACTTCCCATGAGCCCGAGGCCGGCACGGTCAGCAAGACGTCATAGGTCTCAGCCGGCCCGATCAGGAGACGCTTCTGGTCGAACGGCGCCACGTCCTGACCGTCGCCGGCGATGATCCGCATGGGGCCGGCCGCGTAATCCAGGTAGAAATAAGTCGCGGCGCTGGCGTTGATGAAGCGCAGGCGCACCTTTTCGCCCGGCCGGCCGGGCAGACGGTGCGCCTTCTTTCCGTTCATCAGGAAGGCGCCGAAGGCCACGTCGGAGAGGTCCATCGGGGGCACCAGCGCCTTCTGACTGTCGAGGTAGTCTCCGAGTCGGCCGGCCCGCCACGCCCCGAGCAGCGACTGCGAGGTCCCCTTGCGCAAGGCGTACCAATCGCTGCCGCGGAGGAGCGTCCGCTGCACCTCCGTCGGGGACTCGTCCGTCCAGTCGGAGAGCACGATGACCTCGTCATGCGCCGCGAGGATGCCCGGTGCCTTCGGCTCGATGACGATGGCGCCGAACACGCCGCGCTGTTTCTGGTGCCCCGTGTGGCTGTGATACCAGTACGTGCCGTGCTGCCGGATCAGGAATTCGAACGTACGGGACGAACCCGGCTCGATGGGCGGCGTGGTGACGTGCGGCACGCCGTCCTCCAGGTTCGGGACCAGGAGCCCGTGCCAGTGGATCGAAGTCGACTGGTCGGCGAGCCGGTTCACGACCTTGATCCGCGCGACGTCGCCTTCACGGAATCTCAGGACTGGTCCGGGCGTGCCTCCGTTCAAGGTCAGCGCCCGCACGGGATCGCCGGCCGGACTGAGGGTCGTCTCGGCGACCTGGAGCTCGTACTCCACGACTTTGGCCCCGGGGTGCAGGGCTGACGCCTTGGGCGCGCGCTCCAATGCGTCGAGGTAGGCCTGTCGGCACGCCTCGCAGGCGTCCGCAGCCGCGGCCGCCCCCACGAGGAACAGGCTTGCCGTCATCTCCCTGAAGCGGGAGCGGAGTTGGGCGGGAGTCACGGGCATCTCTTTGCAGGCTTTTCCATGGTCTTCCGAACATCCCCGAGGTCAAACGTGCGCGGCCCAGCGTCCGCTTGACGGCCCGGACCTTGGGTGAAAATATGTTCACCCCATGCTTTCCGCCCCCCGCCCGCTCGACGCCGAGGCCCCTGACCTCGTCCTGCCGCTGATTCTCTCGCCTGTGCCCGCCGGCTTCCCGTCGCCGGCCGAGGACCACTGGGAGCCGAAGTTCAACCTACACGCGTATCTCGTCACGGACCGCACCGGGATGTTCTTCATGAAGGTCGAAGGCGCCTCGATGACCGGCATCGGCATCATGAACGGAGACCTCCTCGTCGTCGCCAAGGGGCGCCGCCCGCGCGAGGGCGCGGTCGTCGTGGCGGTGGTCGGCGGCGAATACACCGTGAAGACCCTCGCACGCGCGGCGGACGGGACGTGGGAGCTGCGCGCACACAATCCCTCCTATCGGCCCATCAACCTCCTCGACGGCGAATGCTCCGTGTGGGGCGTCGTGACCGGCGTCGTGCGACGCTACGCCGGCGGCTGAGCTCAGCGCTTCCTGCGGTCGTGCCAGGCCCACTCGAGCGCCTGTGGCAGCAGCTGAGGACGCGCGTTGCCCACGCCGTGGCCTGAGTCGAGGCAGTAGAGATACTGGTAGCGGTAGCCCTTCTCGGCGAGCACCTTGGCCATGCGGTGGTTGGCCTCCACCCAGTCGTGCATGCCGTCGCGCATGACGTTGGGGTTGAAGTTGTCGCGGTCGCCGACGCACATCCAGACGCGCAGCGGCTTGCGGGGCGCGGCCGGGATGATCGTCGTGTGGTAGCCCCAGGCGCCGTCCGGCGTCGCGGGATCGAAGGGCCACTGCTGGTTGACGAAGGTGCCGGAGAGGGAGATCACGCGCCGCCAGAGGTCGGGGCGGTACCAGGCCATGGTGAAGGCGGCCGCGGCGCCGGAACTGACGCCCATCGTGGCGCGGTCCTCGGGGTCGCGCGTGAGACGCACGCCGGCGTTCTTCTCCACGAGGGGCAGGACCTCCTCCTCGATGAACTCGGCGAAGAGCGGCGAGAGGGTGTCGTATTCCTTGCCGCGCTCGTGGCCCTGCGCGTCGCCGCCGCCGTTGGCGATCATCACGCAGACGAGGGGCGGGATGCGGCCGGCGTGGATGAGGTTGTCGAGGATGCGCACGAGGTTCTGGTCGGACTTGCCGACGCCGGGGCCGTCGTGCGTGACCAGGAGGGGCATGACGTCGCCCGCGCGGTGCCCGGCCGGGACGTAGACGGAGATCGCGCGGCGGTAGTCGACCGTGTGGGTCTCGACGATGAGCGTCTTCGGGTTCTTCGGGTCGGGCACGCCGAACTCCTTGCGGGCGATGCCCGGGTTGAAGCGGCGGCAGTCCTTGGACTCCATCACGAACTGCGTCACGCGGCCCTTGGGCGCGGCGGGATTCTCCTTGGTGGCCTCCGCCGCGGCATACTGCGGGCCCACCAGGTAGTCGCCGACCGTGTCGACCGGCGGGACGGCGCCGGGCTTGCCGTCGAGGCGCACGAACTTGGGCGCTCCGGGCGCGTCAAACGGCCGCGTGGGCGGCTGGGGTCTCGCCGGCGCGGCCTTCTTTTTCTGCTGGGCTGGCAGGGGACAAGCGACAGCCAGGAGGAGGCCGAGCGCGAGCAGGCGGAGCGGGGACATGCCCTCTGTATCTCCCTTGGGGCGCCCGCGGGCGAACCAAAAACGGCCGTCCGGCCCCGGTCGGAGGCTTGCCACCTCCGGCCCTCGGCGGGCAGACTGCGCTCCCTCCCATGAACCCCCGCATCGTCGCCCTGCTCGCCCTCGCCGCCGGACTCACCGGCTGCGCCAACTACGCCGTCCAGCCGGTGCTCCACCCCGGCACGGAGAAGCGTCATGAATCGTTCAACGAGATCTCGAAGAAGGGCGAGGCGAAGCTCGTCTTTCTCGGCGACTCCATCACCCACGGCTGGGACGGCAGGGGCAAGGCCGTCTGGGCCAAGACGTGGGCGCCCCTCGGCGCCGCCAATTTCGGCATCGGCGGCGACCGCACCGAGCACGTCCTCTGGCGTCTCGACCACGGCAACTTCGACGGCCTGAAGCCGAAGCTCGTCGTGCTGATGATCGGCACGAACAACACCGGACACCAGGGCCGTCCGCAGAAGGAGCTCGACGGAGCCGTCTACCGCTGCACGCCCGAGCAGACCGCCGAGGGCGTCAAGGCCATCCTCGGCCGTCTCGAGCAGAAGTGCCCCGACGCCAAGGTGCTCATCCTCGCGATCTTCCCCCGTGGCGCCGACCGCAACGACGCCTTCCGCCAGCAGAACGAGCAGGCTAACGCCATCCTCCGTACCTACGCGGACGGCAAGCGCGTGCACTTCCTCGACATCGGCGCGAAGTTCCTCGAGCCCGACGGCACGCTCTCCAAGACCATCATGCCCGACCTCCTGCACCCCAATGAGAAGGGCTACGAGATCTGGGCCGCCGCGCTCGAGCCCAAGGTCAGGGAGCTCCTGAAGTAAGCAAGCTCCACAGGACATGAAAAGGGCCGCCCAAAGGGCGGCCCTTTTGTTGGCCGGGTACGGTCCTTCGGGTCAGCGGACGACCTTGTCGACGTTCTTCTCCTGGAAGACCGGGGGCTTGCCGTCCGGGCCGGCGACGCACGTGAAGACGATGTCTTCGGCGTCCTCGATCTTCACCGACGCCCCGGCCGGCAGGCGGATGTCCTCGAGCCGTACGTCGCGGAGGCGGTTGTCCGTCCCCGCGAAGCCGTTGAGGATGATGACGGGTTTGGAGACGTCGGCCTTCGTGAGGTCGATGTCGCGGAAACGGTAGTTCCGGAAGACGGGCTTGGTCGGCGCGGCCTCGCCGTCGCGATTATAGTTCAGGTCCGACAGGATGCTGATCTTCTGGAGGTCGCAGGAGCGGACGGTGACGTCTTCGATGAAGCCGCCGCGGGCGGGGATGGCCTTGATCTGGAAGCCGTGGAGCAGTTTGCCCGCCACGCAGTCCTCGACGAGCACGCCGCGGATGCCGCCGGACATCTCGCTGCCGAGGGAGATGCCGTGGCCGCGGAGGAAATTGCAATCGAAGATGCGCGTGCGCTCGGTGGGACGCGCGATCCGGTTGCCCTCGGGATTCTTGCCCGATTTCACCGCGATACAGTCGTCGCCGGTGTCGAAGGAGCAGCCGAAGATGAGCGAGTCGGACGAGGAGTCTGGGTCGAGCCCGTCGCCGTTGCGGACCCTGCTCTGGATCGTCAGCCCGCGGCAGGTGATCCGTTCGCTGTAGATGTAATGCAACGTCCAGCAGGGGGACGAATCCAGCGTCAGCCCGGCGATCTCGACGTCGGCCGCGTTGAGCAGGCAGATCAGGCGTCCGCGTCCGCGCATGCCGCGTTCGGCGATCATCGCCTTGGCCAGTTCGGCGCCGCCGCCCGAAAGCCGACCTTCTCCGCGGATGGATAGGTTGCGCACGCTGGCGGTTCCGGCATGGTCCATCTTGCCGGCGTTGAGCAGGCTCGCGTAGGTCTCCATCTCCCAGCCCTCGAAGCGATTGCGGACGAGAGGGAGGTAGTCCTTGGGATTCTTCGAGCCCTTCAGGACGCCGCCTTTGGCGATTTCGAGCGTGAGGTCGCTCTTGAGCCGCAGGGCGCCGCTGAGGAAAGTCCCCTCCGGGATGAGGACGACGCCGCCGGGCGGGCAGGCGTCGATGGCCGCCTGGATCGCCTGCGTGTCGAGCGTCTTGCCGTCGCCGAGGGCGCCATGGGCGGTGACGTTCACGATGGTCTCCTTGGCCTTGGTACGCAGGCGCAGGGACGTCCAGATCGTCGGCGATCCGTCGGCCTTGACCTCAAATACGTAGCCATGCTCGGGCTTGAGGTCGCGTGCCGTCAGATGGCATCTGTCCGTTTCGGCGATCTTCACGCCATCCTGCGTGACCACATATTTCAGGCCTTTGACGGCCCACTCCGGCCTGTCCCAGACCAGCGTGGCCTCGTCGGAGCGGATGGAGCCATGGGCCGCGATGAGCTTCAGGGGCCGGGGCGCCTCGTCGGCGCCGAAAGCCGGGAGAAAGGCCGACAGGAGGGCGAAGAGGGCGGAGGCGATGCGCATGGACGCAACGTCCACACCCCGGCCTTCCTGCCAAGCGATAAACCGATCAGGCCCGCTTCAGCGAGGCCATGTCGATCACGAAGCGGTAGCGGACGTCCTGCCGGATCATGCGGTCCCACGCCTCGTTGATCTGCTGCATCGGGATGAGCTCGATGTCCGAGACGATCCCGTGCCGGGCGCAGAAATCGAGCATCTCCTGGGTCTCGGCGATGCCGCCGATGGCGGAGCCCGTGAAGTTGCGTCGGGGCATGATCACGTTGAAGGCGTGGACGGCCAGGGGTTTTTCCGGGACGCCGACCAGGCAGAGCGTGCCGTCGACCTTGAGCAGCCCCAGGTAGGCGTTGAGGTCGTGTTGGGCCGAGACGCAGTCGAGGATGAAGTCGAGCGAGCCGGCGTGCTTGGCCATCGCGGCGGCGTCGGTCGAGACCACGACCTCATGGGCGCCGAGGCGGAGGCCGTCGGCGACCTTGGCGGGGGAGGTCGTGAAGAGCACCACCTGGGCGCCGAAGGCGCGGGCGAATTTGACGCCCATGTGGCCGAGGCCGCCGAGACCGACGATGCCGACCTTCTGGCCGGGGCCGGCCTTCCAGCGTCGGAGCGGCGAATAGGTCGTGATGCCGGCGCAGAGCAGGGGGGCGGTGGCGGCGAGGTCGAGCCCTCCGGGCACGCGCAGGGTGAAGGCTTCGTCGACGACGATGCCCGAAGAGTAGCCGCCGTAGGTGTGGCCGCCGAGATGCTTGTCGGGGCTGTTGTAGGTGAACGTGGCGCCCGTGAGGCAGAACTGCTCCAGCCCTTGCTGGCAGCTCCGGCAGGTGCGGCAGGAGTCGACCATGCAGCCCGTGGCGCCGATGTCGCCCACCTTGAACTTGGTCACCTTGGCGCCGACCCGTGTCACGCGTCCGACGATCTCATGACCGGGGACGCAGGCGTAGTTCGTGCCGGGCCATTCGCCGCGGGCCGTATGCACGTCGGAATGGCAGACTCCGCAGAAGAGGATCTCCATCTCGACGTCGGTCGGGCCCGGGGCCCGGCGCGTGATCTCAAGCGGGGCGAGCTTCGAGGAGGGGGAGGCGGAGCCGTAGGCCTTGGCTTGGGTGGGCATGGAACGTAGCGAACCCGTTCGGATGTCCTTCGCAAGCCCGGGCCTCAGAGGGCCGTCAGCCGTACGTCGTCGAAGGACATGCCCTTGCCGTTCACGGTGAAATGAAAGCTCGTTTTGGTCGGGTGGGCCACGCCGGGAGAGCGAAGTTCGCCAGCGGGCTTTCCGTCCAGGAAGACCCGTAGCAGGTCGCCCTTCACTTCGATGCGCACGGAATGCCAACGTTCCTGCTCCAGCTTGACGGCCACGCTGGCGGAGCGGCCCTTGAGCAGTTCTGCGGACTTCTGTTTGCCCTCGGGTGTCCGGCGGAGCTCGTAGAGGTCGTTGCGCATCACGCCCTCCTTGTCGTCGCCCAGGGTGATGCGGCCCGGGGTGAAGGCCACGCGGAGGATGTGTCCGGCGTGCGAGCCCTTGTGGGCCTGATCGTCGAACACCGCGTTGAAGCCGGTCGACCCTTCCAGGCGGAAGCGGAACTCCGCGGCGACGTCGCGCATGGCCCGGTGCACCCTGCCGACCGCGCCGTGGTCGGCTCTGGCCTGATGCGCGTGCAGAACGCCGTCCTTGACCTCGAAGGCTGGGATGACCGATTTCCACTCGCCCAGGCCCTCGTGGGAGAAGTCGTCCTGGAAGAGCGGGGTGGGGGCGTTCAGGGCGGCGAGGAGCAGCAGCAGGTCCATGCATCGGATGCTGAGCGCCCGGTCGTCCGGAGCAAGGCGGGGTTGTCATCTCCCCGGTCCGGGCTTTCATCCCCGCATGCGTCTCCTCCTGTCCCTGCTGGCCGCCTCCGTCCTCGCGGCCGACGCGCCCGTGCCGGCCGGCTCGCTGATCGTCAGCACGCCCTTCGACCAGCCGCAGGGGCCTACGCGCAAGAAGCCCATCAACGGATGGAGTGCCGGCATCGGCGAATGGAGCGTGAAGGACGGGGCCCTCTTCGGCGACGAGCTCAAGGAGGACAACCACCACTCCTCCTGCACCTACCGCCTGGACGCCGGCGGCCTCGTCATCCAGGCGCAGTTCCGGCTGGGCGGCGCGCAGTCGATCGCGTTCGGATGCCGCGACACCGTCGCCCCGAACCTGCATCTCGCCCGCACGTTCGTGAGCAAGGATGCGGTCTGGATCACCCACATGAGCGGGATCGCAAAAACCACGAAGTCCACCAAGGTCGCCGAGCTGAAGATGCCGGTCGATCCGGCGAAGTGGCATGACATCCGCATCGAGATCGTGGGCGACCGTTACCGCGTGCGACTCGACGACAAGGAGCTCGAGGCGACGCACCCGCGCTTCAAGGACCGCAAGGGCCTCGTGGCGCTCATCACCAAGGGGCAGGGCGCCGCCTTCCGTCAGGTCACGCTCCGTCACGCCGGCGAGGCGCGTTGAACTTGGCCGACGGCCCGCCACCGCGGCTGCTCGAGGTAGCCGGACCGGAGTTGGGTCCCTGGATCCCGGCCCTCGGCGGACTCCGCATCCGGGTCTTCCGGGAGTACCCCTACCTCTATGAAGGCGACGAGGCCTACGAGCGCGGATACCTCTCGGTCTATCTGCGCAGCCCGCGTTCTCTGGCCGTGCTGGCGCTCGATGCCGACGGACGGCCGATCGGTGCGACGACCTGCCTGCCGCTGGAGGATGAACAGGAGGCCTTCCGCGCGCCCTTCGTCGCCGCGGGGCTGAACCCCGCCGCATTCCTCTATCTTGCCGAGAGCGTGGTGCTCCCGGAGCATCGTGGACGCGGCCTGGGACGGGAGTTCTTCGCCCGACGCGAAGCCCATGGGCGTCGGCTCGGGCTTTCGTCCGCGGCCTTCTGCTCGGTCGATCGTCCGTCCGACCATCCCGCGCGTCCGGCGGGGTGGAAGCCCCTAGACGCTTTCTGGTCCGGGCTCGGCTACGCGCGCCGTCCCGAGCTCAGGGCCGTTTTCCCTTGGAAGGAGTTGGGCGAGACGCAGGAATCTCCCAAGACCCTCACCTTCTGGACCCGCACATGGCACGACTGAAGATCGACCTCCGCACCTTCGACGTCGGGGCCCGCGTGCCCAACGCCGAGGCCTTCGTCGACCGCGTCGCCTCCCTGGTCGAGGAGTCATGGAAGTCCGGCGCGGACGTCGTGCTGCTGCCCGAGCTCCTCTGGCTCGGACTGGAGCAGTTCGTGAAGGGCAGGGGCGCCACCCGAGCGGTCGCCGGGCTCTTCTGGGCCGGACTCTGGCCGGGGCTATCCCGTCGTCTCTCCCGAAAGGACAAGGCCGTCGTCCTGGGCACCGTACCCTTCATCGACGCCCGCGGCCGTCTGCTCAACCGTGCTCCCATTCTGGCCGGCGGAAGCCGCCTGCATCAGGACAAGCTGCATCTCACCCCATGGGAAAAGGCCTTCACGCCGGGCGAGGGCGTTCGGATCTGGAAGTTCAAGGGCGCGCGCCTGTGCGTCGTGACTTGCCTAGACATCGAGGTGCCCGAGGTCGCCGGAGCCCTGCGCGGAAAGGACGTCGACGTCATCCTCGTGCCCAGCGCCACCGAGACCGTCCTCGGCGTCGAGCGCGTCGGACGGTGCGCCGACGCACGCGCCGTCGAGCTCTGCTGCCAGGTCGGCGTGAGCCACCTCGTCGGCCGCGCCCGTGCGGAGCTCGTCGACGACAACGTCGGCCGCGCCGCCTTCTTCTCGCCCTCGCAGTTGGCTTTCGCGGGCGCCTTCCGGCAACTGTCCACCCCGCCCGCCCGGCGCGGCGACCACGTGCTGTCCGTGCACGCCGACCTCGCCGCCCTGCGCCGCGCCCGCGCCGCGCGGGCCGAGACCAATCCCGCCCGCCTCCGCGCCGGCCGCGTACGCGTCCTTTCCTGAACCATGAAGCTCATCCACGACTACTATGCGGCCTTTAACTCGGGCGACCGCGAGGCGCTGCTCGCGCTGCTTCACGCGGAGGTCGTGCATGAGGTCAATGAGGGCGCCGTCGAGCGGGGCGTCGATGCCTTCCGCGCCTTCCTCGGGCGCATGGACCGCTGCTACCGTGAGCAGGTGAAGGACCTCGTCGTCTTCAACGGTCCTGATTCGTCCCGCGCCGCGGCCGAGTTCTTCATCGAGGGCGAGTATCTCGTCACCGACGAAGGCCTCCCGCCCGCGAACGGGCAGAAGTACCGCCTGCGCGTCGGCGCGTTCTTCGAGATCCGGGACGGCCGGGTCGCCCGCGTGACGAACTACTACAATCTCGCCGACTGGATGCGCATGGTCGGGGCCTGAGCCGGCACCGCCTGCCCGTAACTTTAGGTCCTCCGCGGGGTTTTCAGGGCGACCCCATGCTTACGCGTATCTCACTTTACACGTTGGTCGGCCTGCTCCTTTGCCGGCTTGACGCGGCGCCGGGGGCGATGGAGGGCGTCGAGCGGAGGTCCGTCGTCATCTTCGCCGACGGAGTGAGGATGGCGGGCGATCTTTACACGCCCTCCGACCTTAAGCCCGGCTCCCGGCTCTCGTGCTCTGCAACGGTACGGGCGGCGTGAAGACCCGGGTCGGCGCCCGCACCGCCCCCGCCTTCGTCCGTGCCGGATGCATCGTCCTCTCCTTCGACTACCGCGACTACGGCGTCTACGGAGAGAAGTTTGCCGAAGTGACCGACATCGAGGTCCGGTGGCTGCAGGCGACCCTGGCCTCTGCGGTCCGTTGAGCGGCTCGGCTGGCATCCTGATGGCGGGACTGATGCCAGACCTCCGGCCCGCGACCGCCCCGGCAAAGGACGTTTGCCAGAAGGGGTCGCCCTACTTAGACATCGGGGACGCCCGTCGTCCCCCGGGACGCCCCGCATGAACCCCGTCCTTGCCGCCCTGTTGGTGCTGCTGCTCGCCGTCGTCGCCGAGGCCATCCACGCGCGCCGGGTGCGGGCCGTCGCCCGACTGGCCTTCGGCCCCGACGGAAGGCCGCGCGCGTGGGCGGGGGCAGCCCCTTTGCTGCGCTGCGCCGGCCTGACGGCGTTTGCCTGGGGGCTCGCCGTCACGTGGCAGCTCCATCAGGCCGCGCAGGAGGGCAGGGCCCCGGGGCCGAAGGATCCGCCGCGCCTCGTTTTCGTCGCGGACCTCTCGCCCAGCATGTACCTCAAGGACGCCGGCCCCGAGGGTAAGGTCACCCGCCAGGAGCGCATGCGCGAGGTCGTGGAGACGGTGCTGATGCGCGTCGGCGGCGACATCCGCTACGGCGTCATCGGCTTCTACACCCAGGCCCACTCCGTGGTCATGGACGCGCGCGATCCGGAGCTCGTCCGTAACGTCTTCGACGGGCTTCCCCTGCAGTACGTCATGAAGCCCGGTTCCACCGATCTTGGCGCCGCGGTCAACGCGGCCGTCCGGCTCGTCGAAGGTCTGCCCGAGGGGACCGTCCGTCTCCTGGTCTTCACCGACGGCGACACCGTCCCCCTCCAGCCGGTGCTCCCGCGCCCGCGGTCGATCAAGGACGTGCTCGTGCTCGGCCTGGGCGACCCGCGCAAGGGCACGTTCATCGCCGGCCACCAGTCTCGGCAGGACGCGGAGGTGCTCGCCTCCCTCGCCCGCGCGCTGCGCGGCGCCTACCACGACGTCAACGAGAAGCATCTTCCGACCGACGCGCTGGGCGACCTCGTCGTCCGCACGGCCCCGCGGGGGGCGGGGCTCGACCTCGCGGGCCTCGCGCTGCTGGCGATGACTTCGGGGGCGGCGACGCTGTCCTTCCTGCCGGTGGCCCTCCAGTACTTCGGCGCCGCGTGGAAGGTAATCCCGGCGTCGGCGGGGAAGGGGGGTGCCCCGTGAGGAAGTTCCTCACCCTGCTGTGGCTGCTCTTCCCCGTCGCCGTGGTCTACTACCATTTCAACGAGGGACAGGCGCAGCTGGCGCGAGAGAAGGCGAGGGCGCGCCTCGTGCTCATCCGCGGGATGGAACGCACCCCTGCGCCGGACTGGCCTGCGGTGGTGGAGGAATACGACCTGCTCATGGCCGAGCTGCCTCCGTCCGAGCGGCCTTCGGTGCGCCATCAGGTCCGGCTCGCCAAGGCCAAGGCGCGGATCGAGATGCTCGACGTGTCCGGCGCGATCGACGACCTCGTCCAGCTCCTCCGGGAGTCCGTCGCCGTCGACGGCGAGGACGGGCCGACCACGCGCGCGATCCGCGAGACGCTGGGCAAGGGGTATTTCTACGCGACGGCGTTGCTCAAGGCCAACGGGGCCACCGAGGAGGAATGGCGGCCTTACGCCGAACGCACCCGGCAGGTGTTCCGTTATCTTGCCGAGCACCAGGATCCGTCCGCCTTGGCCGACTATGAGCGCCGCGTCGAGGCGGAGTTCAGCCGATCCATCCGCCAGAACCAGCTATGAGCCCACGACTCCCCCGTCTCCTCCTGCTCGCCGTCCCGCTGGCGTCCCTCTTCGCGCAGGAGCCCGCCGCGCCTTCCGCGGTCGAGGGCGTCCGTGGCGTCCGTCAGGAGGGCGCCGGCGACGTGAGGCCGGTCGATCCTTCGGCGAAGGGCGTCATGCCCGCTTCCGCCCGCGGCGTGGAAAAAGTCGAGGGCGTGAAGACGAAGGGCGGAGCCGAGCCGGTGTCCACGCCGCCTCCTCCGGCGCCCGCCTCCAAGGGCGTCACCAAGGCTCCTCCTCCGCCGCCGCCGAAGGGCGTCGCCGGCGTCGAGGGCGTGAAGCCGCCGGAGGCCGTGAAGGGCGCGGGCGCCAAGGCGCCGCCTCCTCCCGCGACCAAGGGGCTGGAGGATGTCGAGGGCGTCCGACCCACCGCCGGAATCATGCAACCCGGCGCCAAGGGCGCGCCGCCGCCGAAGGGCGTCGCTGGTGTCGAGGGCGTGAAGCCGCCGGAAGCCGTGAAGGGCGCGGGGGCCAAGGCGCCGCCGCCGCCTGCGGCCAAGGGTCAGGCCGGGGTCGCCGGCGTGAAGACTCCGCAGGGAGGCGTGAGGCCCGTCCCGGGCGTGACCGGCATCGACGTGGGCAAGCAGCGTAATCTCGAGGCGGCCCTGAAGGCCGACGCAAGCAGGCCGGAGCAGAAGAACGCGAAGGCCGCCGCCGCGCTCATCGCCCGTCCGCAGCCCAAGGGCAAGGCCGAGAAGCAGGACGACCGCAAGCTCTTCGAGGAGGCCAGGAAGATCCCCGACAACGGCTCCTGAACCATTTCCCCGTCATCACTTCCATGCGATTCCTCCGCCCGTCCCTGTGCGCCCTGCTTTTCGCCGCCGCCCTCTCGGCGCAGCAGCCCCCGTCCGAGCCCGCGCCGCTCGACGCCAAGACGCTGCAGCAGTATGAGCGCCTGCTGCGTCATCGTTTCACCCGGGATCTCGCCGAGGTCTTCGCCGCCATGGAGAAGTCGGCCCGGCCCGACGCCCGCGCTTCGGCCGACGCCCGCTTCCTCTCCGCCTTCCGGCTGGGCGACTGGGCGGAGGTCCGCGCCCAGCTGTCTGTGCTGCCGCCTCAGCTCGCCCGCGAGATCTTCGACAAGATCCTTTCCGACCTCGCCGAGCGCCCCAAGGGCGGCCTGCGCTTCGACGACATCTTCGCACTCGCGGACGCCGCCCCCGGCGCCCTCAGCGATGTCGAGCTGCGCAAGATCGGCCAGATCCTCGGTCAGGTCGTCCCGCCCAACGAGAGCTTCTGGATTGCCGAGCGTCTCTCCCGCGGCACCGAGCGGCTCGGCGGCAAGGATCCCGGGCGCCGTCTCGACGCGGGCCGCGTGTTGCTCGCCGGAGGGTTCCGCGACCTCGCCAGGCAGTACCTGCCCGAAGGGGCCGACCTCGACAAGATCGCCGACGAGGGCCTGAGGCAGGAGATCGCCGCCTTCCTGGCCGCCGAGCAAGCCACCGAAATCGCGCAGCGCGACCAGATCTCCCGAATCTGGAACGACAACGTTGCGATCCTCCGCGCCGAGAGGCGCGCCAACGACTGGGAGAAGAGCAAGGCCGCGGGGGAGATGATCCGCGTCCTCACCCACGTCTCGCCCGCCGTGCTCAGCTCCACCTTCTCCGAGCTCATCGCCTCCCAGCCCGAGTCCGCCCTGCGCGTCGTGTCCGGGCTCTCCCGCAAGATCCAGAGCGAGTCGAACGCGGCCGCCGCCCTGCGCCTCGACAACCTCCGCGCCCAGTCGATGCTCGCCAGCCTCATCGCCGAGCACGCCGACGCGGCGGCCGAGCCCTGGGGTCAGGTGCTCGTGCTGATGGCGGAGTCCTGGATGACCGAGGTGGAGTCCTCCTTCGGCCGACAGTCCGGCGGCCCCCGGCGCGGCGCCTCGCGCGGCGGCTCCGCCGATGTCGACCCGGAGGAGATCCTCCAGCTCGCCCCCGCCGGGAAATGGCTCCAGGCACTGCCGGCCGGCCTGCGGGACAGGTTCGACGCCAGTCTCTCCCGGGCGATCATCCTCAGCGCGAACTTCGAGCTCGCCGCCGACCGCATCGTCGAGCTGGCCGGACGTCATCCCGCCGCCGGCGTGGCCCTGGCCGAGGACTTCCTGGTCGCCTGGGGCCAGGCCCATAACCCGCAGCTGCCCCAGGAGCTCCGGACTCGCTACGGCCTGCCCGAGGACGCCCGCATCCCGGTCACGCCCGTGATGATGGAGCGCAACATCGGGTCCCTCGCGAGGATGATGGAGCTGTTCCGCAAGGCCGGTGTCACGCCGCGCGACCAGTCGAAGGTCGTGGGCGCCTTCGATCTGGCTTACAGCAGCGCGGAGGCTTACCGCCGCTCCCACATCGAGCTCGTGTTCGGTCCCGTCGCCGGGATGGACGAGACGCTCTTCTTCCAGCTGGCTGGCCGCATGCACGTCAACCTTGCCGACCGCTGGCGACGGACCGACGTCCAACGCGGGGCGCTCTCGAGGCGCAATGAGGCCCAGACCTACGCGATGGCCGCGGAGGGCTACGGGTCATTGCTGAAGCTCGTCGACGAATGGCGCGCAGGCCGGCCGGACGAGTATCGCGCCTCGCTCCTCGGGGCGGTCGTGCTCAACGACTGGGCCGACTTCGAGACCTTCCAGGAGCTGGCGCCCATCGAGCCCGCCCGCCGCCTCCTCACCGCCAAGGAGAAGGCTCTCCAGTCGCAGGAGTACTTCCAGCGCGCAGCCGAGGCCTACGGCCGACTGGCGGTGCGCCTGCCCTCGAACGAGCTGACGATCGACCCCTACCTCGGCTGGTTCAACGCGGTGCTCGGCATCGGCGGGAACGGCCAGGTCAACCTCGGCAAGCCGATGAACCGCGCCGCCCTCGACCGCATCCGCGCCGGCATCCTCGCCCTTCCCGGGAGGCTCGCCTCCGTCCACATGGGCCAGCTGGCGAAGACCCTCAATGCACGTCTCAACGACACCGCGAGCCCGATGCACGAGGACCTGAAGTACCGTTACCTCGCCAGCACGCTGGTGGTGACGAAGGACGACCCGTTCTCGCTCGGGCTGAAGAAGCGCGCGGACTACCTCGACGAGCTGCTCGGCGAGGTCCGCCTCGAGACACGGGTCGACGGACCCGGGGTCGTCGGGCCGGGTCAGGAGTTCGGCATCCTCGTCAGCGTCGTGCACACCGAGGCGATGGGACGGGTCGCCCGCTTCGGCCAGTATCTCTCCAACGACCCGGCCGCCTTGGCGGCGCGTGCGAAACGCCGCGGGTCGCAGGTGATCAAGGGCCCGGAGCCGCAGGGCCCGCGCGACGAGTTCGAGCAGAAGCTGAACGAGGCCCTCTCGCCCTTCTTCGAGATCCGCTCCGCGACCTTCGCCGCCCCGGACGTGAAGCCCCGCGCCTCCGCCCGGGCCGGGTGGGAGGAGACGCCCCTTGCCTACCTGCTCGTGAAGGCCAGGGATTCGAGCGTCGACAAGATCCCGCCCGTGCAGATGGACCTGCGGTTCATCGACCTCAGCGGCCCGGTCACCGTCCCCGCCGTCTCCGCTGAGACGCTGATCAAGGTCGCCGCCGGCAAGGCGGCCCCTCGTCCTGCCTCCAAGGTCGAGGTCGTCCAGACCTTCGACACCCGGCAGTACGGGATCAACGGCTCGCTCAGCCTGGAGGTCGCCGCGACGGCCTCCGGTCTCGTGCCCGAGCTGGACGACTTGCTCGACCTCGGGCTGCTGGCGCGCCTCGCCAAGGTACGCCAGGTGACGGTGATCGACCCGCTGATGGTCAAGGAGCTGAACACGTGGGGCGACAGCGTCGCGCCCCGCAGCGAGCGTCGGTGGTCCGTCACGCTGGACGGGGATGCCATCCGCGCCTCCGACCGTCCGGTGGAGCTGCCTTTCCCCGCGCCCAGGTCGGCCGACGTGACGGCCGTCTGGCGTACCTATCAGGACATCGACCCGGTGGTCCTGCAGAAGCCCTCCATCGTGCTCGACCGCGTGAAGGCGACGCCCGGCCAGGGCCGGGTGGCGGAGACCGTGGATGACTCCGGCCTCCTGCTTTACGCGCCTGGCGGCGCACTGCTGGCGGTCCTGGCCTGGCTGGGGCTCAGGAGACGTACCGCCGCCCCCCGCGCCCCGCGGGCTCGCGACGTCTTCGGCATGCCTGCGGCTCTCGACGGCTTCTCCGTTGTGGCGCTCCTGCGCCGGCTCGACGCGAGTCCGCTCGTGAAGCTCGACCCCCGCCAGCGGGAGGAGCTTCGTGAGGACGTGGGTCGCGTGGAGTCCGGGTGCTTCGGCGGCCAGACCACGCTCTCGGAGGCCGACCTTCGTTCCCTGGCCGAGAAATGGCTCCGCCAGCTCCGCTGAACCCCCGCATTCCTCATTCAATGAACACCCACACCGATTCCGCGGCCGTCCGGGCCGCCCACCAGTTCGTCGCCGATGTGCGCACCCGCGTCGGCAAGGTCGTCGTCGGCCAGGACGTCGTCGTCGAGCGCGTCATGGTCGCGCTCCTGACGGGCGGCCACCTGCTCCTCCAGGGCATGCCGGGTCTGGCCAAGACGCTGCTGGTGAACACGCTCGCGAAGGCCATCCACCTGGACTTCCGGCGCATCCAGTTCACGGTCGACATGCTCCCCTCCGACATCGTCGGCTCGGAGGTCGTCGACCAGAAGTCGGGCGATTTCCGCATCCACCGCGGCCCGGTCTTCACCAACCTGCTCCTCGCCGACGAGATCAACCGCGCGTCCCCCAAGGTGCAGGGCGCCATGCTGGAGGCGATGCAGGAGCGGAAGGTCACCCTCGGCGGCCAGACCATGCGCCTGCCCACCCCGTTCCTCGTCATCGCGACGCAGAACCCCGTCGAGCAGTCCGGCACCTTCGAGCTGCCCGAGGCCCAGCTCGACCGCTTCATGCTGCTCCACCGGCTCGGCTACCCGGACCGCGACGAGGAGCAGGACATCCTGCAGCGGCAGCTGGGCATGGGCCTTCGCAAGGAGGACGGCGGCGCGGTGCCTCGGACGGCCTTCGACATGATCGAGGACAGCCCCGTCGGCTCCCCCGCCGACCTTGTCGCGGCGATGGAGGCCGTGCAGGGCGTCCATGTGAGCGAGGTCTTCCTGCGCCACGCGGTGGAACTCGTCCGCCGCACGCGCGAGTCCAAGGACCTCGACTTCGGCTGCAGCCCGCGCGCCGGCCTGGCGCTGGTCAACGCCGCCCGCGCCCGGGCGGTCATCCGGGGGCGCGACTACGTCACCCCCGAGGACATCTTCGACTTGGCGGAGGACGTCGTGCTGCACCGCATCCGCGTGAGCTACGAGGCCGCGGCGTCCGGACAGACCGGCGCCAAGGTGCTCGAATCCATCCTCGCCGGGCTGGGCTGAGCGCATGCGCGCCACACGGACACTTCCTCACGACCCGGTCGACAGCCGGCAGTTCGAGGTCGCCGTGCGGCGCCTCGCGGACAGCCTGGACTTCGGCCAGCGTGACTCCGTGTTCCACGGCGCCGGGATGGAGTTCGTGCAGTCGCGCCCCTATGTCGCGGGCGACTCCGTGAAGTTCATCGACTGGAAGGTGTCGGCCCGTCTCGGCCGGCTTTACGTCAAGGAGTTCAAGGAGACCAGGCAGATCCCGCTCTACCTGCTGCTGGACTCCTCGGCCTCGATGTGCGTGACCTCGCGGCCTTTGAGCAAGTACGCGTGGGCGGTGCGCGTGGCCGCCGGCATCGGGCTCGCGGCCCAGTCGTCGGTCACCCCCGTCGGGCTGCTGGGCTGCGGCTCCCGCGAGCTGCACGTGCGCCCGACCCTGTCCCGCAACGTCGTGATGGAGTGGTCGCACCAGCTGCGCAGGCACGACTTCACCGAGGCGACCTCCCTGGCGGCCCGCGTCCGCGGGCTGGCCCCGTCCCTGGGCCGGCGCACCACAGTCGTCGTCCTGAGCGACCTCCATGACCCCGGCGCCATCCCGGCGCTGCAGGTCCTAGCCCAGCGGCATGACTGCATCGTTTTGCACTTCGAGGATCCCGCCGAGCGGGGTTTGCCCGGCGCGGGCATCATCCGCGGGGTCGAGTCGGAGTCCGGTCGGGCCTTCGTCGGCCTCGGCGGGCGTCGCCACGTGGACGCTTCCGGTTGGAAGGCCGAACTCAGCCGCTTCGGGATCGATTACCTGCATCTGCCGACGGACGGCCCGATCCTGGGCCGCCTCACCCATTTCCTGCGTAATCGCGGGTTCGTCGGCCGGACCGCGCGATGAGTTCCGGCATGTCACTCGTCTCCGGCCTCCGCCGCTCCGGTCCGTGGATCGCCCTCGTCGTCGCTCTACCGGCCCTCCTTTGGTGGATTCTGCGGACGGACGACGTCCTCAAGGTGCCGCTCGGCGTGGAGCAGGCCGCCATCATCACCTACGGCGGACCCAGGCTGGCCGTGAAGCCATTCCGGCAGGGCGTCGCGATCAATCTCCGCATCGCCCAGGTGTCGGAGACGCCGGGAGCCAGAGTCTACGACGTCCGGTACCTCGTGAACCGTGAAGGCGAGCATGACCTCGTCGGCTACCTTGCGCCCGAGGACGGCTCGGCGCTCGCCGGCCTGCCGCCGTTCAGGGTCGTCGGGGATCCCGAGCTCTCGAAGGAGCTGGAGGTGCGCGTCAAGGAGACCGAGGAGATCGGCATCGAGGTGGGGGGCCACTACGTCGCCAAGCTCGTCGCAGCCGGCGTCCTCTGGATCGTCTGGCTGTTCCTGCTTCTGTTCTGGGGCCGCCGGCGACGTCCGCCGCCCGTCCCCGTGCGTCCGCCGCCCACCCCGGCCGAGCAGCTGCTCGCCTTGCTTTCGGCGCTGGAGTCCGGCGCCCTTGATTCCGCCCAGAAGGCCCGCCTCGAAATGCTTCTCCTCCGCGCTTGGCGCGCAGGCCTCGTGCCCGAAGGGGCGCCGATGGCCGAGGCGCTCTCCGCCGTCGCCCGCGACGGCCGGCTGGGCGGTCCGCTCATCACGCTGCAGCGCTGGACGCACCGGCCGTCCTCCGGCGTGCCTGATGCGGAGATCGCCGACATCATCCGGGCCGGGGCGGCCGCGACGGAGGTCCGCGGGCCATGACTTTCCTGCATCCGAAGCTTCTCGCCCTGCTGGCCGTGCCGGTCGTGCTCGTCTTCTGGGAGTGGGTCCGGTCCGGCCGCCCGATCGCCATGCCCTACGACGGGGGCCGGAGTGGGAGCGGCCTGCCGCTCCGCTGGCTGGTGAAGACCGCGAACTGCCTGCCCGCTGGCCTGCTCGCCGTGGCCATCCTGCTCCTCGCGCACCCCGTCTCCTTCCGTCCCCCCGAGGTCGAGCGGCAGCTCACCAACATCCAGGTCGTACTGGATACTTCGGGAAGCATGCGGGAGCCCCACGGCGATCAGGCCCGGGGCCGGAGGAGCCGTTTCGACTCCGCCATGGAGTCGCTGGGCCGCTTCCTGCGTCACCGTGAAGGGGATGCGTTCGGCCTCACCATCTTCTCGCGCAACTTCATCCACTGGGTACCCCTTACGCTGGATACGGAGACGATCATGCTCTCCCGTCCCTTCATCGCGCCCAACGTCCTTCCGGACGAGCTTTGGGGCGGTACGTTCATCGGCAACGCCCTGACCGGGGCCGCCGCCCATCTGGCCGAGAGGCCGACCGGCGACCGCATGATCATCCTCATCACGGACGGCGAGAGCCCCGACATCAAGTCGCCCAAGGATGTGCCGATCATCGCCGACCTCAGGGAGAAGGGGGTCGTCGTCTTCGCCGTGTTCATGACGGACACGCCCGTCGACCCCGCGCTCATCGGCATCGCCCGGTCGAGCGGGGGCGAGGCCTTCAATGCGGTGACCCCCGAGGCGCTGGCCTCCGTTTTCGGGCGCATCGACGAGATGAAGAAGGTGGCCGTGATCGAGAAGCGCCCCCGCACGGTCGATCATTTCGGGCCGTTCCTCCTTGCGGGGCTTGGCCTGCTGGCGGCCGCGGTGCTGGCGTTCTTCGGCATCCGCTTCACCCCCTGGTGACGCGCCTGCTCGGGGCCGGGTTCAGCGCCGGACGATCTCGCTGGTCCCGTCGGCCCGGCCTGTCACGTCGTAGGTCGCCCCGCCGTGCAGCACCCCGCGTACCGTGAGCGAGGGCCAGCCCGTGGGCAGGCGCGGTTCCGATCGCAGCCCTTCCGGTCGGGCCTTCAGGCCGAGGAACCCGTGCACCAATATCGTCGGCAAGAGCGCGCTCTCGAAGAACTCCTGGTCCAGCCCGAGACCTCCCGCCGTGCCGCCGCCCTGCAGCTTCCCGCGGCCGGCCTTGGCGTAGTAGGCGCGGTAGCCGCCTTCGGCCTGCGTCTCGCGGAACCAGGCGTTGATTTCCTTCAACCGTCGCCAGGCATCGTCGGGTCCGTTGGTCCGCAGGCGGGCCATCAGGTCGAAGTAGGAGAAACCGAGCACCCCGCCGCCGTCCTGGACCTGTCCGCCCCAGGGCACCGACTGCGGACGCCCCCAGGCCCAGACGTAGTCCTCGACATTGCGGCGCGTGGTCATGCGCGGCCCGAAGCGCCAGCGGAAGATGTCGGCGCCTTGCGAGGTGTCGCCCTGGACGACGCGACGTCCGTCGATCCAGTCCATGATCGAGCGTGACTGGGCGGCCGTCGTGAAGCCAAGTGCGACCGCCTCCTCGTTGAGGAACACGAACCCGTGGTCATGGGCCTGGCCCGTGAGGTCGCGCCAGCCGATGAGCCGGGCGTTGGTCGCGTCCCAGAAGAATTCACCGGCCCGGGCGCGCACCTCGTCCGCGAGCCTCGTCAGGTCCTCCGCGCCCAGTCCTGGTGCGGGTGCGGGGAGCGCGGCGTCCTTGTGTGAGGCGACCCAGGCCTCGATCTCGGCCATGCGGCGGACCGCATGCCACTGGTAGACCGTCGCCAGCGCGTCGTCTCCGCCGAAGGGCAGCAGGTCCCAGTAGTTGTTCCCGACCCCGAGCCCGATGCGGGCGCGCGTGGCGCCGTCCGGGCCTCGCTCGAGCCCGCTGCGGCCGTCGTGGCCCACCCAGGGTACGCGCACGCGCCCGAGCTCGCGCACCTGGAACTCCCGGAGCGACCACTCCAGCGCGCGCCGCATGCGGGCGAGGTTGCTCCGGAGGAACTCGACGTCGCCCGTCCAGGCGAAGGTGTCCGCGCAGCCCTCCAGGAAGTTGGCGTTGGTGATCGGATGGCGCGTGTCGACCGCCGTGATGACCGACTTGATGCGAAGTTCGGCGCCCTTCGTCGCGGGGAAGCGTAGCCGCAGCCCCGCGAGCAGTCCGCCGTAGCCCTTCTGGCGGTAGAGCGGCACGTGGGCGAAGCCCGTCCTCGTCACGTCCGCGCGGGGAGGGAAGGGCGCCGCCCGTGACTCGTCCCAGCCCTTCTCGCCGTCGTACCGCCAGGATACCGTGGGCGTGCCGGCGGCAGTCAGGCCGAGCGCGGACCATTCCACCCGGGCGAAGGGCGCGACCACCGTGCCGCAGCGGAAGGACGGCGTGGCGACCGTGACGACCTCGTCCGTGGCGCGCAGGCGCAGGCCGTGCTCGGGGTCGATGCCGAGCGTCTCCGCGCCGATGATCTCGAAGCCGGCGGTGTCGGCGAGCGGCCTGAGCTCGAAGGCCTGCACCGCCCACGACTCGTGGAGCGTCGAGAAGTGGAAGCCCTTGCCCGTGCTCTGCTGCCAGGCGGGGAAGGGCCATCCGTCGCCGTGGGCCATGCCGCGGTGCTGCTGCATCGACACGTAGCCCTCGTGGTCGATGCGTTTGCGCTGCAGCGAAGCCCGGTAGCCGCGGGCCGAGGCCTCGTCCTGCCAGAGCATGGCCAGGGGCATCCACCGGTCCCAGAGCGTGCAGTCGGCGTAGCCCGGCGACCGCTTCGCATGGAGCGTGTTCATCGCCTCCAGCGTACGCATCTCCGTCTCCTGACCGGACGCCTCGAAGACAGGGGCGGCCGGGCAGAGGGCGCTCCAGGCCAGCAGGCAGGCGATCAGGCGCGGTCGCACGCCCGCTTGTCCGCGGAAGGCTGCCGATTGGCAAGCCCCTACTCCCCCTTGCTCAGAGCTTGGACCAGCCTTGCCAGACGAAGACCAGCCCGAGCAGGACCAGCAGGGCGGAGGAGACGTAGGGCGCGCGCTGCGCGTACCGGCTGAGCCGGCTGGAGCGCTCCGAGAGCTTCCGCATCCCCCAGGCGGCGAGCACGCCCACCGTGATCATCGTCAGGGCGAGGCCGGCGCTGAACGAGGCGACCATCGCGAAGCCCAGCGTGAACTGCTTCAGCTGGAGGCAGATCAGCAGGATGGAGACCGCGGCGGGGCAGGGCATGAGCCCGCCGGTGATCCCGAAGAGCACGATCTGGCCCGTCGTCACGTCGCGGCCCGCGAATCGCCGGCGGATGTCCTCGGCGTGGGCCCGCGCGTGGGCGTCCTCGAATTCCGCGTCGTCGTGCCCGTGGTCATGCGCGTGTCCGTGTCCGTGATGATGGTGTCGCGCCTCCTCGCCGCGCAGCCGCATGACCGTCCAGACCGCCATGCCGACCACGATCATCCCGCTCACCAACAGGAAGTAGGGCTCGGTCGTCTCGAAGTTCCAGCGGTCCCCGTAGGAGAGCGCCAGCGCGGCCAGAACCCAGATGACGAGGGAGTGCGAGACGGCGGCGCAGAGGCCGAGCAGGGCGGCCTGCGTCACCGTGCCGCGGACCGCGATGATGAAGGCCGCCATCATCGTCTTGGAGTGCCCCGGCTCCAGCCCGTGGAGGGCGCCCAGCAGGATTGCCACGGGAACGTAGAGCCACGCGTCCCCGGCCCCTCTCTGGATCAGTTCGCTGAAGTCCATGACCGTAGGATGGACGTCCGGGCCCTTCCCGTCCAACCCCATCCGCCCGGCTTCGGTAGTTGCTTGCGCCGTCGCGGGCATGACTACGATGCGGTGCATGAGCCTGTTCCGTCCCGCCCCGCTGTGCCTCGCCGATTTCCGCCGGCTGCTCTCCGCGCGTCCGCAGGACGGCCTCCGGTTCCGCCTGCCCGACGGCTCGACCGCCCCCCTCCACGCCCACCTCACCGAGGTGGCTCGCGTCGAGAAGCGCTTCGTCGACTGCGGCGGCACCGTGCGCACGCGGGTCTCCGCCCGCGTCCAGCTGTGGACCGCGGATGACACCGACCACCGCGTCGACTGCGGCAAGTGCCTGTCCATCCTCGACCGCGGGGCCTCGCTCATCGGGTCCGACGCGCTTCCCTTCGAGGTCGAACTCGACCTCCCTTACCTGAGCCTCTTCGAGGCCGCGGGCTCCGTCCGGGAGGACGGGGCGCTGGTCGTCATCCTTTCGCCGGTGAAGGCGGACTGCCTCGCCCCCGATGTCTGCCTCCCCGCCGCCTGCCGTCCCGGCTCGGGCTGCTGTTGAGACCACTCCATGTCCAAGCCGCTCGTCCTCGTCCTCTGCACCGGCAACTCCTGCCGTAGCCACCTCGCGGAGGCGATCCTGCGTCGTGCGGCCGGCGACCTCGTCGAGGTCGCCAGCGCCGGTTCGAAGCCGGCGGGATACGTCCATCCCGAGGCGCTCGCCGTGCTCAAGGAGATCGGCATCGACGCCTCCGGTCACCACTCCAAGCACCTTTCCGAGTTCCTCGGCCGCCAGGTGCACACCGTCATCACCGTCTGCGGCAACGCCGACCAGGTCTGTCCGGCCTTCCCGGGACAGGTCGTGCGGCACCACTGGGGTTTCAGCGATCCCGCGCATGCGACCGGCACGCCGGATGAGATCAGGGCGGAGTTCCGCCGCGTGCGCGACCAGATCAGGCTGGTCTTCGAGGCCTACGCCGCCGGCCTGCGTCACCGGGCGTGACACGATGCCGTTTGCCAATCACCGTGGTGCCCGCTAACTCGCACCCATGGACATCCCCGGCTTCTGGACCGCCCTCGGGCTGACGCTCCTCGCGGGTCTCTCCACCGGCATCGGGAGCATGCTGGCCTTCGGCGCCCGCCGCGACAGCTACCGCTTCCTCTCCGTGTCCACCGGGTTCTCCGCCGGCGTGATGCTCTACGTGTCCTTCGTCGAGATCCTGCCCAAGGGCGGAAAGGCCCTGTCCGACGCCTTCGGCGCCGGCGCCGGCCCTTGGCATCAGTCCGCCTGGTTCTTCGGGGGCATCCTCTTCATCGGCCTGATCGACTTCCTGCTGCCGCACGGGGACGACCCGCATGAGCAGCATCCGCCCGCGGAGGCCGCGCCGCTGCACGGGCAGACGTTGCCGCATGCGCCGCACCCCTTCCGGCTACACCGTATGGCGCTGTTCACCGCGCTCGCGATCGCTTTGCACAACTTCCCCGAGGGCCTCGCCACCTTCCTCGCCGCGCTCGACGACCCGCACGTCGGCGTCGCCATCGCGACGGCGATCGCCCTGCACAACATCCCCGAAGGGATGAGCATCTCCGTGCCCCTTTACTACGCGACCGGCAGCCGGGCCACCGCCTTCCTCTGGTCCTTCCTCAGCGGCCTGGCGGAGCCCGTCGGGGCGCTCGTCGGCTTCTTCGGCCTGCGCGCGCTCTTCGGCTCGGACGCTCCGGGCCTGCCGCCTGCGGTCATGGGCGCCTCCTTCGCCGCCGTCGCCGGCATCATGGTCTTCATCAGCATCGACCAGCTGCTGCCCACCAGCCGCGCCTACGGCAAAGGGCATGACAGCATCCTCGGCCTGCTTGCGGGGATGGTGGTGATGGCGCTGAGCCTCCTGCTGTTCAAGGCGGCCTGAGAGCAGCGTCCTCCGCAAACAAGAAGGCCCGGCGGGTGCCGGGCCTTCGTGAAGCTCGCTCCGGCGATTAGGCCTTGGAGATCGAGGAGGCCTTGCCGTGCTCGGACTCGACCTTGACGGCCTTGCCGACGAGCTCCTTCACGCCGTCAGCGCCCTTGGTCTTGGCGGTCAGGGTGATCTTGGTCTCCTTGCCCTTCTTGTCGGCGACGACGACGACTTTCTTTTCGTCGTCGAAGGACTTCAGGGTGCCCTCGTTGGTGACGACCTTGCCGCATCCGGCCTGGGCGGCGGCGGCGAGAGCGAGGACGGAGAGGATGGATAGGATGTTCTTCATGGGGGTTGGTTGGGGGCTACATTTCTGGCACCGGGGTCTTTGCTTTGCAAATCACAATCTTAGTTGATGGGCATAAGGGGAACTTCATGCTCCCGCCCATGATTCGGCCAGCCGCCGCCTGGAAAAACGCCGTTTTGGCCGCCGTTTTGTGTCTGGGCGGTACCCTGGCCGCGCATCCCATACCTGACATCCCTGTCCGCGGGAGCTTCCTTTCGGGGGGGGACGCCGAAATCACGGTGGAAGTGGACCCTCGCTGCTTCGAGCCCATTCCTGAAAACGCGCCTTACCTGACCGCGCGCGGCCTTGCGTCGGCCTCCCCCGCCCGTCGCGAGGAGCTCTTGCGACTCGCGGCGGAGTTTGCGCTCCGCAACATCGAATACCGTCTCGAGCCCGTCGGCCGCGTGAGCCCCGAGTTCAAGTTCGCCTTCACCGCGCCCGACGGACTCGCCGTCCGTCCGGACGAGGAGATTGTGGTGCTCACCGGCACCTGGCGGACGAAGGTCACGGCCGGCATCTCCGGCTGGCAGGTGCGTTCCAAGGCGGAGAAGGAACTCTCCGTCGTCGTCTCCAACTCCGTCGACTTCATCCCCCATCCGCGCGTCGCCGTGCTCTTTCCGGGCGAGCATGGCTTCGTGCTCGACCTCGCAGGAGTCGCCTCGCGTGAGCCTGCGAAACCCGGGCCGGCTGCAGGCAAGGCCGCGGACGCGTTCGCCACCTTCGGCAGCTTCTTCCGTCAGGGCTTCGTGCATGTCGTGCCGAAGGGCCTGGATCACATCCTCTTCGTCCTCGGCATCTTCCTGCTCAGCGCCGCCTGGCGCCCCCTCCTGTATCAGGTGACCGCGTTCACCCTCGCGCACACCGTCACGCTGGGTCTCGCCACCTTCGGTCTGGTCTCCGTGCCCGCCTCGCTCGTGGAGCCGGTCATCGCCGCCAGCATCGTCTTCGTGGCGCTGGAGAACGTTTTCCGCCCCGTCTATTCCTTCCGTCGCCTCGCCACCGTCTTCGCCTTCGGCCTGATCCACGGCCTGGGGTTCGCGGGGGCCCTCGGTGACATCGCCTCCGCCACCGGCTCCCTGGGCGTGGCGCTGGCCGGGTTCAACTTCGGCGTGGAGGCCGGTCAGCTGGCCGTGATCGCCTCAGCCTGGGTCCTCACCTTCCGCATCACCGACGAGCAGGTGCGCCGCCGGTTCGTGGTCATTCCGGCTTCGGTCCTGATCGCCCTTGCCGGACTCTATTGGGCCGTCGAGCGCGTCCTGGGCTGAGGGAAGGGGATTGAGCCCGGAGGTCGGCGCGTCCAGCCTGCGTCGCCCCCATGAGAGCCCTGCTCGCCTTCCTGCTCGTCCTCGGCGCGACGCTGTCCGCCGCACCTCGGCCCAACATCATCGTCATCCTGACCGATGACATGGGCTACTCCGACCTCGGTTGCTACGGCGGCGAGATCGCCACGCCCAACCTCGACGCGCTCGCGTCGGGCGGCCTGCGCTTCACCCAGTTCTACAACACCGCGCGCTGCTGTCCCACCCGGGCCGCGCTCCTCACCGGACTCTATTCGCACCAGGCCGGCATCGGCCACATGGTGGACGACTGGAGCGTGAAGGTCGGCGAGGCCTACGCGGGCGACCTCAGCCGCAAGGCCGTGACCATCGCCGAGGTGCTGAAGGGCGGAGGCTACTCGACCTACATGGCGGGCAAGTGGCACGTCGCCCGCAAGGCCAAGGCCGAGAGCGAGGCCGACAAGCACAACTGGCCGCTCAGCAGAGGATTCGACCGTTTCTACGGCACCATCCACGGCGCCGGCAGCTTCTACGACCCCAACACCCTCGTGCGGGACCGGTCCTACGTCTCGCCTTACGCCGACCCCGAGTACCGGCCGAAGGAGTACTATTACACCGACGCCCTCAGCGACCACGCCGTGCGCTTCGTGACCGACCACCGCGCCGCCGCTCCGGACCGGCCCTTCTTCCTCTACCTCGCCTACACCGCCGCGCACTGGCCCCTTCACGCGAAGGAGGCCGACATCGCGAAATACCGCGGCCGCTACGACGCCGGTTACGGCGCGGTCAGCGCCGCCCGTCTCGAGAAGATGCGCGCCCTCGGCCTGCTCGATCCGAGGTGGAAGCCGGCGCCGCTCCGCGACGACTGGGCCGGCGTCAGTGACAAGGCCTGGGAAGCGCGCTGCATGGAGGTCTACGCCGCCATGGTGGATTCGATGGACCAGGGCGTCGGCCGGCTCGTCGCCGCGCTCAAGGCCAACGGACAGTTCGAGAACACCCTCATCCTCTACATGCAGGACAACGGCGGCTGCGCCGAGGCGATGGGCCGCAACGGCGCCTTCAAACCGAGGGCCGACAAGCCGACCCTGCCTCCGCTGGATGCCGCCTACCTCCAGCCCGACATGATCCCGAAACAGACCCGCGACGGCTTCCCCGTGCGGCAGGGCGCCGGCGTCATGCCAGGGCCCGCCGACACCTACGTCGGCTACGGCCGCGGCTGGGCCGGCGTGAGCAACACGCCTTTCCGTGAATACAAGCACTGGTCGCACGAGGGCGGCATCAGCACCCCGCTCATCGCGCACTGGCCGGCCGGCATCGGACAAGGCGTCAAGGGCGGCCTGGACTACCATCCCGCGCACCTCATCGACATTATGGCCACGTGCGTCGACCTCGCCCGCGCCAATTATCCCGCGGAGTCCGCGGGGGAGAAGGTGCGGCCAATGGAGGGCGTCTCGCTTCTGCCCGTCTTCGCCGGTCGGATCCTCGACCGTCCCACGCCTCTCTTCTGGGAGCACGAGGGCAACCGCGCCGTGCGCGACGGCGACTGGAAGCTCGTCTCCAAGCATCCCGGAGGATGGGAGCTCTACGACATCCAGTCCGACCGGACCGAGTCGAACGACCTGGCCGCGGCGCAGCCCGACCGCGTGAAGACGATGGCCGCGCAATGGGAGGCCTGGGCGGCCCGCATCGGCGTCAGCCCCTGGCCGCTCAAGGATCCCGGCGCCGTCAAGAACGGCAAGGGCAAGAACGCGAAGAAGAAGTGATCCGCCGCGCCGCTCAGGCGACGTCCAGCCCGCGCATCGTGCTGGAGGTCGTCGCAAAGCGCTTCTCCTCCAGGCCGAGCCGGTGGAGCGCGCTCAGGTAGAGGTTCGGCAGCGGGTAGTTGTTCTTCTGGTCGAAGGCGAGGTGGCGTCCGTGACGGAAGCCGCCGCCCGCGAACAGCACCGGCATGTTCAGGTTGTTGTGGCTGGAGGCGTTGCCGAGGTTGGAGGTCATGACCGTCATGGTCTCCTTCAGCAGGCCTGAGTCGCGCAGCTTGCGGACGAACGTGCCCCAGGCCTTGATCTGGCCGGCCTCGACGATGGCGAGCTGGCGCAGCTTCTCCTCGTCGAGCCCGTGGTGGCTGAGGTCGTGGTAGCTCGAGGACACGCCGTCGATGCCGTTGACGTTGTTGCCGGTGATGTGAAGCGTGACGAAGCGGGTGGAGTCGGTGACGAGCGCCATGTGCACCAGATCTAAGAAGATCCCATTGACCGCCACCTCGTTGTTGCGGGGCATCTGGGTGGGCGCCTTGAGGCTGACTTTCGGCTTGGGGCGGTTCGTCCAGGCCTCGTTGGCGGCGAGGCGCTGCTCCAGGTCGCGCACGCTGGTGAACCAGTTGTCCAGACGGTCGCGGTCCTCGGCGCTGACGTCGCCGCGGAGCCGCGAGGCCTCGCCGGCGACGACGTCCATCACGCTGCGACCGCGGCGGATCAGCTCGGCCTGGCGGCGGCGCTCCCCGGGGGAGTCGTCGACGAACAAGCGGGTGAAGAGCCGCATGGCGTTGTTCTCCGCCGGGATCATGGCCCCGTTTTCGGTGTAGGAGGGGCTGGTGGAACTGCCGGTGTTGAGGACCAGCGAGTGGAACCGGGTCTCGTGGCCGAGACGGTTGGCCATCAGCTGGTCGAGGGAGATGGTGTTGCGGGAGGTCGTGCCGCGGGAGTTCGGGCAGGCGGAGAAGATGCTGCCTTCGGCGGAGTGGCCGCCCGTGACGCCGGGGTGCGAGGCGCCCGAGACCACGGTGAAGTCCTCGCGGATGTCCTGGATGCCCTTGAGGTAGGGGGACGGCGTGTAGTCGGTCCCGGTCCCCTGGGGGACGAGGTAGGGGCTGTGCAGGCCGAGCGACAGCGAGACGCCCACGAAGCGCTTCGCGAAGGGGGAGGGCTTCTCGGCGGCGAAGGCGGGCGTCATGGCGTCGAGGACCGGCAGGGCCAGGGATACTCCGGCCGCGCGCAGCAGGGCGCGACGGTCGAGGGTCTTGCCGGTGGTGATGGTGAAGTTCTTCATGGCCTCACTTGTTGAGGAAAACGGGACTCGCGAGGGATGCGAGCAGGATTGAGCGCATCCCGTGGCCCCGGGCGGCGGCGCGGTCGGTCACGGCGTCGAGCGCCGCCTGGTCGGAGAGCCGCGGGGCGGCGCCGGTGGCGTAGGTGAGGAAATTTCCCGCGAATCCGCGGGCCAGGCGGCCGGCATGGGCCAGCTGGAGCCGTTTCCATTCCGCCAGGCCCGCGAAGGCCTCGCCGTCCGGGGTCGTGCCCGAGGGGTCGATCTTCACGCCTCTGCCCAGGCCGTAGCGTGAGCGCGAGAGCCCGACCGGATCGAGCGTCTCGAGCGCGAAGCCGGGCATGTCGATGACGCGGTGGCACGACATGCAGGACTCCCCGCTGCGATGCTTCTCGAGCCGGTCCCGGATCGAGGTGGCGCCCCGGACGTCGGGCTCGCCGATGGCCGGTACGTTGGGCGGGGGCGGCGGCACATGCACGCCGAGCAGCCGCTCGTTGACGAACACGCCGCGGACGACCGGGGAGGTCGAAGTCCCGTCGGCCGTCACCTTGAGCACGGCGCCGAGCCCGATGACGCCGCCCCGGTCGGTGCGGGCCCCCGCGGGCAGCTCGATCTTCTGCAGGCCTCCGCCCGCCTTCAGCGGGACTTTCAGACCGTAGTGCCGGGTGAGCCGTCCGTTGAGGAAGGCGAAGCCGGAGTCCAGCAGGTGGGTGACCGGGAGGTCCTTGCTCAGGGTCTCGCGCACGAACGCGCGCGCCTCCTGGAGCATCGACTCCTGGAGCACGGGGTCGAACGTCGGGAACTGACGCGGATCGGGCGAGGTGAAGTCGATCTGCGAGAGCTTCAGCCACTGGTCGGTGAAGCTGCTGATGAAGCGCTCCGCCTTCCTGTCCTGGAGCAGGCGCAGGGCCTGGCGTTCGATTTCGGCGGGGTCTCGGAGGCGTCCGGCGCGGGCGGCCTGGAGCAGCGCCTCGTCCGGCCCGCTGAGCCAGAGGGCGAAGCTGAGGCGGGAGGCCACGGCGTAGTCGTCCAGCCGTCCGGGCTGCTCGACGAGGGTCAGGAAGCGCGGCGAGCAGAGGATGGCGTGATAGGCCGATTTGAGCGCGATCTCGACGGACTCGCCTTCCCTGACCGACTTCAGCGCCAGCTCCGCGAAGGGCGCGGCCTCGGCGGCCCCGACGGGCCGTCGGAAGGCGCGGCCCGCGAAGTCTGCGATGAGCGAGGGCAGCGTTCCCGCCGGGTCCTTGCGGAGCTCCTCGACCTTGCGGCCGGCGAAGAGCCGCCGGGCGACTTCGGGCGCGTCCGCGTTGGGGTGGAAACGCTCGATGACGATGCCTTTGTTCGCGATGCCCGGGAAGCCCGAAGCCTCCAGGTCGCGCCCGACGTAGGAGACGTTGCCGCCCGTGGCGCCCGCCGGGGGACGTCGGAGGGTGAAGTCGTTGGGCCTGAGCTCGAGCCGGTGTCCTTTCTGGATCCAGCCCTCGAAGGTCATGTCACGCGGCTGCGCGGTCGCCTCGACCAGCCCCATCATGTAGAGGATGGGGGCGTTGGATTCGCAGTGGCCCGACCGCAGCGTGCCCCACACCGTGCCGTCCTCCCTGGGATTGATGGCCCGGACGGACTTGAGCGTCACGCGATACCAGCCCGCTTCGGGCACCACGGTCGCGTGCATGCGCCCGTAGAACTGGAGCGACATGTTCCAACTGATGCTGAGGTCGTCCCGCCTCCGGTGTTCCGGTGCGCGGTTGTTGCCCCGGCCGTTGTGGTCTAGGTCGTCGGGCACGAGCGTGCGGACGAAGGGCCTGTCGCCTTCGAGGGCGCGTGTGAACGCCTCGTCGAGCGCGACGTCGGCCATGTCCAGGTAGCGCCCGAGCTGATGGTGGGAGAGCTGCTGCCCCTCGGCCACGGTCTGGAACCCGTGGGTGACGGGGTCCTCCGGCAGGAAGTCGTCGAGCGGGATGTCGATGCCGAGCAGGTCGTGCACGGCGTACTCGTATTCCACGCGCGTGAGCCGCCGCACATGCACGCGGCCCTGGCGGGCGACGTCCGCGGCGTCGGCGGCAAGGAGCGGTGCGTGGACGTCGGCGACGAACCCCGCGGCCTCGGCCGCGGGCGGGCGCGGCTTCTTCGAGGGGGGCATCTCGCCCTCGCGCACGCGCTCGATCATCCGCTGCCAGGTCTTGGAGGACTGGCGGTCCTCCGGCCGGAAGGCGAGCGTCGTGAGGTCGAGCCCGCCCTTCTTCATGTCGGCGTCATGGCACTCGACGCAGTGCCTCTCAAGGAAGGCCGACGCGGCCGGACTGGGCGCGGCCGGGGGGGCGGCGAGGGCCAGGGGGGCGGCGAGGAGCAGGGCGGTGCGGAGCATCGGGTCGAAGGAAGGCGGAAGGGCGTCTGGGGTCAATGACTGCCCCGTGCCGGTCGTCTTCTGTCACCGGGACGCCCCGCCTGGTTCCCGCCCCGCGGCGTCCCCCTGCGGCAGGCGTCGCTGCAGAAACGCACCTCCGCCCAGCATCGCTCCCATTTCTTGCGCCAGACGAATGGTCGCCCGCAGGCCGGGCAGGTCTTCTCGGGCAGGTCGCTCTTAGATACGCCTCGCATCGCCCCAACGAGGGCGGGACGCCGCCCGAAGCAAGCGTCAGCCCGTGATGACGGGCACCTTGAGGCTCCGGCCGCCCTGCAGGGCGGACTGGTGGGCGATCATGCCGGGCACCGTGTAGGCCAGGGCCGCCTCGATGTCCACGAACGGCTTGCGGCCGCGGACCAGCGCATCGACGAACTCGTGCGTGATGAAGGTGTGCGAACCCTCGTGGCCGCTGTTGTGGCGCAGGGGCTCGGGCAGCAAATCGGTCTTCCACCACTCCGGCTGCTCATACTTCTCCAACACCTGGGAGGCGCGTTCGAACCCCCCGCTATCCTTCTCCACCGAAGTCGTGCGCGAGTGAACGAGCACGGGTCCGCCGGCTCCGGTCGGGTCGCTGAAGTAGAAGCTCATCTTGTCTCCGTAGTAGCGGGCGCGCTCGCCGCCGCGCTGGGCGCCGCGCCACCAGATGGCGATGCGCATGCTGTTGCCACGGTCGGTGCGGAAGAGCGCGGTCTCGTTCCAGAAGGGGTTGCCGTAGGCGTTGTCCCTCACGATCGGATGGTCGTCGCCCCAGCCGTGGCAGGTCACCTCCGTGAGCCGCTCGCCGGTCACCCCCAGCAGGTGAGCCGTGCAGTGCGTCGGGTAGTGCATCGGCGGCAGCCCGTGACGCCACGTGCGGCGGCCGTTCTCGAAGTAGAGCGTCTCCAGTCCCGGGTGATGGTATTCGGACTCCACGTAGTAGAGCCGCCCGAAGCGGCCCTCTTGGTGGAACTTGCGCGCGGAGATCGTCGACTGCTGCCAGCAGCTCGTCTCCCCCATCATGTAGGTGAGGCCGGTCTTCCTCACGGCCGAAGCCAGGTCGTGACATTCTTCCAGCGTCATCGCCGCGGGCACGGCGCTGAGCACGTGCTTCCCCGCTGCGAGGCAGAGCAGCGCGTGACGGCAATGGTCGGGGGCGGGCGTCGCGAGGAAGACCGCCTCGACCTTCGGATCCTTGAGCATCGCCTCCAGTGACGGATAGGCCTTGCTGCAGCGGTAGGTGCGTTGGAGCGCTGCGAGCCGTTCGGGGCGCAGTTCGGCGACGGCCTCGACGACGCAGTCGGGATGCTCGTGGAACTGGAAGGAGAGTCCGAAGCGACCGCCGACGACGCCGATGCGGATCTTGCGGGGCGTCGCGGTGGCGGGCGTGTCCGCACCGAGGAGTCCTGGCGCGGCCGCGGCGGTGACGGCGACTCCGCTCAGGAATCCGCGGCGCGAGAAGGGGGAACCCGGGGTGCGGCTCATGTCAGGATTTTTCGCACAGGCTCGGCACCTTTCCAGCCCGATATGGTGTCCGAATCCGCCGTCGGGCCTTCGGCGTTGGACAGGGGCGTGCGCCTGGCTATGGCTTTGTCCATGCGACTTCACCCCTTGCCGCTCCTGTGCCTGTCCGTCTTCGCCTGCGCCCAGACGCCTCCGTCCGCGCCGGCGGTCACGATCCTTGAGGTCCGTACCATCACGCCCGCGGAGGAGCCCTACTGCGGCTGGCCGACCGTCGTCCGCCGCGCCAGCGGCGAGCTGTGGGCCGTCTGGTCGGGCGGTCGGGACGCCCACGTCTGTCCGATGGGGCAGGTGAGGGCGTCGACCTCGCGGGATGGTGGATCCACCTGGACGTACCCCCGTGTCCTGCTCGACACGGCCATCGACGATCGGGACGCGGGCGTCCTCGAGACCGCCCGGGGCACCCTGCTGGTGACCACGTTCACCTCCCTCGCCTACGAGCCCTACCTGAAGCGTGCGCAGTCGATGGGCGAGCTGAAGTCGGGCGGGTGGAAGTCTAAGCCCATGCCCGCCGAGCAGCTCGCACGCTGGACCGCCGCGCATGCCCGTCTTGACGACGTGGCACGCAAGGCCGAGCTGGGCGAGTGGGTCATCCGCTCCACGGACGGCGGGCTCACCTGGTCGGCCCGCATCCCCACCGTGGTGAACAGCCCGCACGGCCCCGTCCGGCTCAAGGACGGACGGCTGCTCTATCCGGGCAAGGAACTTTGGACCGGCTCCAAGCGCATCGGCGTGGCCGAGTCCCGTGACGACGGACTCACCTGGAGGTGGTTGGCGGAGATTCCGACCCGGCCAGGCGACGAAGTGCCGACGGGTTACCATGAGCTGCACGGCGTGGAGACCGATGACGGACGGATCATCGTCCAGATCCGCAATCACAACAAGGCCAACGCCGGCGAGACCCTCCAGTGCGAATCCGGCGACGGCGGCCGGACCTGGTCCGTGCCGGCGCCGATCGGTGTCTGGGGGCTGCCCTCCCACCTGCTCAGGCTGCGTGACGGCCGTCTGCTCATGACCTACGGCCATCGTCGCGCGCCCTGGGGCAATCAGGCGCGCGTGAGCGCCGACCACGGGCGTAGCTGGAGCGCACCGGTCATGCTCTCCGGGGAGGGGACGACGCGGGACCTCGGCTATCCCTCCACGGTCCAGCTCGATGACGGCGCCTTGCTGACAGTCTGGTATGAGAAGCTTCCTGAAGCTCCTGCCGCCGTGCTGCGTCAGGCTCGCTGGAAACTCGACTGAACGGAAAAGAACAAGGGCCGCCTTGCGGCGGCCCCTGCCGGTCCTGTTCAGCGACCCTTCTTATCGGGCTTGCGCGAGGTGCCTTGGTCCTTCGCGGAGCCGGACCGGGCGGCCTGCACGGCCTCGTCCAGCCGCCGGTCGGCCTCGGCCAGGGCTTTCCTCGCCTTCTCAACGGCCTCGCGGGCGCGTCTCACTTCGGGCGAGTCGTTGCCAGCGGCGGTCGGTTCGGCGCGCCGAGGCTCCGGCCTGCCGCGGTCGCTCCGAGCCTCCGGTGCGGCGCCGGACCGGGAGGGTCCGAAGCCGCCGCGCGGCCCGAAGGCCTGGGGGCTCTGACCGCGGAATCCGGGTCCGAATCCGGACATCGGGGGCCGGGGGCCGGACGAACGCCCCTGGAATCCAGGGCCTGGTTGTCCCTGCTGACGCTGACTCCAGTTCTGGCGCATGCGGGAGAACATCTCCATGCGCTGACGCATCATCTGCTCGCGCAGGGCCATGCCAGGCTGGGCCTGCTGGCGCTGACGGAAATCACCGGGTCCTCCGCCCTGACGGCCGGCCCAGGGAGGCGTCATCATGGGGCGGCCGGGGCCTGCGCGTTCGTCGCGGGGACCAGGGCCGGGCTGGCCGCGGCCGGGCTCCTGCCTGCGGGACTCGGGCCCGCCTTCGGGAGACGGCCTGGGCCCGCGCTGGCGCTCGGAAGGCTCGGGTGCGGCTCCGATCAGCATGGCTGAGGCGAGAACAAGGATCAGGGGCTTCATGACGTCAGATTCAACCTCGGGTCGGCGGATAAGTTTCACCCCGGGCCGTCAGAGCCCGTTCGATAGTCCGACCACCTGCATGTCCTTCGGCCTTTCCACCGCGAAGCGGAAGGGGATGTCGCGCTTCTCCCCGCCTTTGAGGTCGATCTTCCACTCGAGGAACTTGCTCTCGTTCATGCGCAGGCCTTCGTTGTCCTTCTCGTATACGGGCTCCTCGAGCACCACGCGGATGTCCTCGTGATTGGAGACGGGTATCTGGTCCCAGAGCACGAGCTCCACCGCGGCCCCCTTGCCGTTCCTGATCCTGAACTGGTGGTCGAACACCGTCCGGGCGGTGCCTCGGCTGAAGACCCCGGAGGACTCTTCCCTGCGTCCGAGCAACCTGAGGTCGACGGTCACGTCTTGGTCGACGCCGAGGTAGGTCCAGAACTCCTGTCCGGAGGGGACGAGGTCGAGCGAGGCCTGGGCTACGAACGCCCCGTCGAGGAAGACGGAGGTGGGACCGGGCAGGAAGGTGAAATCGGTCGCGTTGACGGCCTTGGTCTTGAGGTAGACGAAGGGGGACAGCTTGGGCACGCAGGTGTGGCGGAATTTCGAGGCGAAGGACTCGCGCATGATGGTCACCAGGACCGGCTTGTTGTCCTGGGCGATATCGGTCCGTCTCTCGATGGCGTAGGTGGCGGCGGCGCCGCCGTCGCGCACCGTGGCTCGCAGCTCGGCCATCTCCGCCTTCTTCTCTCCCGCGGCATCCTGCGGCTCCATCACCCCGTTCAGGTTGTCGAACTGGAATCCATTGTGCATCTGCTGCATCCGGTCCTTGTCCGCCACGCGCTTCGCCGCCGCCGCGGGGGCGGCGGTGGCGGTGGCGACCCCGCCTCCGAAACTGCTTCCGAGCAGCACCGGCTCGGCCTTCTGCAGGAACCAGGGGTTCATCTTGGGCTCGCGGCCGTGGACGCCCGGCTGGGCCGTGGACAGGCGCAGCGCCACACCTTTCCAGTCTTCGCCGGTGCTCTGGCGCACCTGGGCCTTGTAGGTCACCTCCAGCCGGCCCGCCTTGGTGTCGGCACGCATGTCGTAGGTCGGAGACCAGCCCGGTCCTCTGACGACGTAGCTGAGCCGGACTACGGCCTCGCCCGCCTCGGCCACATCCAGGGTGACCTTCGCGCGAAGACGGGCCCGGCTGTCCGTTCCGCGCAGCACGCCCGCCTCCCGGACCAGCCGGTCCAGCTCGGACTGGACGGCTTCCCTTTCCCTCTGAAGCGCGATGGTCTGGCGGTCGATCTCGGCGAGCTGTCCGTCCTGGAAGTCCAGGAAAGCCGCCCACTTCTGCGGATCCATCTCCGGACCCGGGGAGTTCTTGCCTGCGGAAGTGAGGCGCCCGAGCACCTTCTCCAGGGCCTCCTTCTGGAATTTCAGGCGCGCCTCGGCCTGGGCGACGGCCTCCAGCCGCAGCTCCTGCACCCGGGAGGCCTGCTGCAGCGCGCGCACTTTCTCGTTGGCCGGCTGGCCGGTCTGGGCGACCTCGGGCCTGATGTCCACAAGGGTGAATCGCCCGCCTCCCTCCACGCGCAGCTGGTCGAGCAGGGTGCCGGCGGGCAGGTCGTCGAACACGAGGGTGCGCTCTCCGGGCTCGAGCCTGCCGGTGAACGTCCTGACCACCTCGGCCCGGTCGGCGTAGACGGTGACGTCGGTGATGCGCGCTCCGGTGGCGGGAAGCTCGTCCGCTCCGAGGGCGGCGGCGAGAAGGAGCAGGGTGAGGGTTTTCATGGTAGGGTAGCGAAGGGTTTCAACGGCTGATGACTAGGGTGCCCTCGGGTCGCTCCACGGCGAACCGGAACGGGATCTCCCGCTTCTCGCCGGCGGGGATGCGCAGACGCCACTCGATGAACTTCTGGTCGTCGATCTTCAGTCCGTCGGTGTCCTTCTCGTAGGCGGGCTCCTGCAGGACGACCTTGATGTCCTCGTGGGCGCTGATGGGCAGCTGGTCGTTGATCGAAAGGTCGATCTCCTGACGTCTGCCGTTGGTGATCTTGAACAGGTGGTCATGGACGGAGCGCAGGACGGCGCCTCCGAAGAGGCCCCCGTGCTCGTCTCTCAGGGCCAGCGCCTTCCGCTCGACTTTCACGGCCTGGTCCGAGCCCAGGAAGGTCGTGAACTCCTGTCCCGCCGGCACGGTGTCCATGGAGGAGGCGGCGACGTACGAGCCGTCAAGGAAGACGGAGGCGGGGCCGGCCAGGAAGGGGAATTCGCTCGTGTTGACGGTGGTCGTCTTGAGGTAGACGGCCGGCGAGAGCCTCGGTGAGCAGCTGTGCCGGAACGTCGCGTCGAAAGTCGCCTCGCCTATGTCCACCTTGATCTGCCTTGGGTCGGAGGGGATGTCGCACTTGCGCTGGATGGTGAAGAGAGCCGCCGTGGCGCCGGCTTTGACGGCCGCGGTCGGCCGCGCCATCCGGACTTCCGCACGGCCCGCCACTGCCATAACGGAGAAGCTTTCGCTACCCCGTCGCCG